>Ga0070684_100001658_pt1 | contig 16158 bp, 13 predicted proteins | sample KBSC723LmetaG_FD_65653 | JGI IMG/M metagenome (GOLD analysis project Ga0070684, IMG submission 65653) | Corn rhizosphere microbial communities from Kellogg Biological Station, Michigan, USA - KBS C7.2-3L metaG | ecosystem: Host-associated > Plants > Roots > Rhizosphere ...
CAGACCCCAAACACCAACATCTGAGTCCAATTCACAGCGCGAAGCGGGTCAGGCGCTGTTCCAAAAGGTGCTCGATGCCATCGGGCCGCCGCAAGCCGTCGCAGCCATCAAAGCCGTTCGTTACGTATCTTCTGACGTTCGCACAAACGGCAGAGGCTCAGTGAGTTTCGACCGCGAATATACCAAACGGTACCCGGACGCGGTTTCCATCAGATTCACATCTTCGAATGGGCAGACCTTCCGAGAGGTTGTTACTTCCCAATTCGGCTATCGAAGTTCTGGTGCAACGGTCACTGCAACTGATGCGGATGCTGTTGCGGAATTCCGACTTCAACTATTGTTCGATAGCATTTACATTGCGCAACATCCGACCGACTATCAGGTCGAACTAATCCAAGGCGGACCCTCAACCGGAGTTCAATGGCTCAAGATTAGCCGATCAGGAAGCTCAATCGTTTGGGCTATCGACGGTCGATCGAACCTGTTGATCAGCACGACCCTGCCGGGGCGACCTGATGGGGAAGAGATCGAGCTTTCCGACTACCGCCGAGTTTCCAACGTCATGATCCCGTACAAACGGCGATCGGTTGTGCAGAACGTGACGGACGAAATCAGCGTAAAGGAATATGAAATCAACCCACCCGTTGATGAGGCTTTGTTTCAGCAGGTGAGTGTGACACCCACTACATCCGCCCAGGGATTGCGCATAAAGGTACTTCAATCCGAGTCTGTCCCGTATGTACAGGAGAGCGGCGGTGGGATCGCAACGAACTGTTCAATTGCGGGGAGTTCAAACACCTCAGGGATCGCGAGCACGTTTGGAAACTCCACGTTTGGTAACTCAACAACCTCGTCCGATCTGCACATGAATTGCAATTCCTACGATAGGACGATTCGTTGGCCGCACGTTCTTAACACAAGTTTGGTCGTCGCCTCCGATGGGAACGCCTACATAATCGCGTGCGATGCCGCATGGAGATGGTCCAAATGCGTGTCCCTCCGATCAGGAGAAATCTTCAATGCCCGCATGACTGACAAAGGGGTGGAAGTCGAAGCCTTCAACGCGAAGGGAAAAGAGAATCACCCGACTTACCGAATAATCCAGTCGAGATTCCTGAAATGAAATTTCAATCGGTCCTGCCGGGGACGGCGAGTAGCTGAGACCGGGCTAAGGCTGGAGCGAATCGACGATCGCAAAGACTACGGCGAAGAGCGATGGGTCGCTCTGGGCCGAGTGCAAACGGAGGTCTACCGTGTCATTTACACGTGGCGCGAAGAAAATCTCGTCCGTATCATCAGCGCCCAAAAATCGAGCAGCGATGAAGAAGAAATCTACTATCGTGCGACATTCACTTAGTGAAATCGACGCCATTCGCGCGCGCGGCGAAGACCCTACTCGCCCGAGTGCTCCTGTGGCCGAGCCACTTCCGAAAGACTTCTGGAAATCCGCGCGCATCGTCCTGCCGCCGGGCAAGACATCGGTTCACCTGCGCCTCGACACCGACGTTGTCGAATGGTTCAGGTCCCGCGGCAAAGGCCATCTCACGCGAATGAATGCGGTGCTCCGCGCCTACGTCGAAGCGCAAAAACGAAGCGCGTAATCGGACGCACTCGCCGGCCTTCGCGCGCATGTGACGGCTCACACACATCCCGCAGGCTGAGTTAGAACGCCACTGACCACGAGCCTACGCGTAGCGCAACCGCCTCACCGCCGCCGCAACCGACCTCGAATCTCGTCCATCGAAAACGAAATTCCCTGTTCCGGCAACTCGAAAGCGTCGGCGGGATGCAGCGCGCCGGCCTCATACCGCAGCGTCGCGCCATCCGCAGGATCGATCAGCCAGACCTGCGCGATTCCCATCCGCGCATAATCGTCCAGCTTCTGCCGCACCCGGCTCATGGAGTCCTCCGGCGAAAGGATCTCAAACACCGCCAGGGGCGGTTTCGTGATCACCTGCTCCTTCGGCCGGTTCATATCGAGCACAGTCACATCGGGGACTCGGCAGCGGCTCTCGGAAACCTGGACCCGCAGTTCCGGAACCGCATCCACATTCCATTGCTGCTCGTTGAGGAAGAACCAGCGCTGAATGGCTGCCTGCCATGCCGCATGATCGTACTCGCCCATGGGCCGCTCCTCGATCTTGCCGTCCACAAACTCAGCGTCGGGCTCGTAGGAGGTACGAAGGTACACGTCCAGGGGAATGGGAGCGGTGAGCGCCATAATCCTCCACATTGAAAGGATAACTCCGATCAACATGTGCCGGCGGCGGAAAACACGCACTCTTCGCCCGGCGGTGTGTGTCTGGGTCTACCGCCCTTTCGCCGCCGAGTGCGCCGCCCCAACACCCTCCGGCAGCGCCCACACAAACAGCACGCCGCCACTGCCGGTCACAATGTACTGCCGTCCATCCAGCATGTAGGTAATCGGTGAGCTCTGCATGCTCTCGCCCATGCCCGCATGCCACAGCATCTTGCCGTCCGCCGTATTCAGAATCAGCAGATTCCCCGTACTGTCGCCCGTCACCGTCAGGCCGCCATCGGTCGTCAGCACGCCCGCGCCCGAACCCCCGCCCACCGGATGCACCCAGCGCAGCTTGCCCGTCTGGTAGTCGATGGCCTCAATCTGGCTCTTGCCCCACACGTCGTAGTCGGCGCCCGCCCAGCCGTAATACCCATCCGCAGGCTTGGCGAAATACAGGCTCCAGCTCGGGTGCGCGTCCACGATGAACAGGCCCGTCTTTGGATCGAAGCTCGGCGCGCGGTAGTTCGTCACGCCGCCCTCGTCCGGCGCAACAATCCGGCCATCGGGCGCCGGCTCCTTGTCGGGATTCGGAATCGGCCGTCCCTGCGCATCGATTCCCTTGGACCAGTTCACCGGACCGAACGGCTCTGTCAGCAGGTTCTTGCCGTCCGTGCGGTCCAGCACAAAGAAGTACCCATTCCGCGACGCCTGCATCAGCATCTTGCGCGGCTTGCCGTGGAAGTCCCTGTCCACCAGCACCGGCGTTTCCACCGCGTCCCAGTCGTGCGTGTCGTGCGGCGACACCTGAAAGCCCCACTTCAGCTTCCCGTCATCGGGATCGATGGCCACGATCGCGCACGTCCACGGATTGTCGCCCGGCCGCGTGGTCCCGTTCAGCACTGGCGTGGGATTGCCCGTGCCCCAGTACACCAGGTTCAGCTCGGGATCATACGTGCCCGTCATCCACGTCATGCCGCCCGTCGTGGTGTTCGGCGTCCCCGCCGGCGGAGTCGCATCCCACTGCCACTGCACCTCGCCCCTCTCCGGCTCAAACGACCGCAGGTATCCCGGCAGGTTGTCGAAATCGCCCGAGACCCCGACGATCACGTGATTCTTCACCACCAGCGGATCCATCGTGGTCCAGTAGCCCTTGTTCACATCGGCAATCAGCTTGTCCCAGCGCACGCGGCCGTTCTTCGCGTCGAGCGAGATCAGGTGGCAATCCGGCGTCGTGAAATAGAGCCATCCTTTATACATAGCCACGCCGCGGTGCCCGATGTGGTCCCCCTGCGTCGACGGCCGGTGGTAGTGCCACAACTGGTGCCCCGACCGCGCGTCCACCGCCCACACATTGTCAGGAACCGTGAAGTACAGCACCCCGTCCACCAGCAGCGGAGACGACTTGATCGACGCCGTCTGGTTGGTCTGAAACGCCCACGCCAGCCCCAGCCCGCTCACATTGCGCTGGTTGATCTGCGTCAGCGCGCTGTGCCGCCGCCCCGTGTAGTCGCCGTGATACACCGGCCACGAATCCGCCGCCGGATGCTCGATCTGCGCCGGCTCCAGGTTCTGCGCCATCGCCGCAACCGCACACACCCCCGCCGCCAGCCCCAACACCGCCGTCGCCCGCATCCGTCTCTTCAACCCAAACCTCATCCGTATCCTCAAAAAATCCCTTGTCATCCTGAGCGCAGCGAAGGACCCGCTGTTGCCTTTGCTGTTGCTCTTGCTTTTCTTTCTTACATCCTCGGCGCAGCCGAGCATCTGCTCTTGGTAGCCAGTGGCTAACAGCTAATAGCTAACGGCTAAAAGCTGCTACTTCAACGTCTGCAGATACGCCATCAGGTTATGAATCTCATCATCGGTGTACTTCGGCAGAAGCTCCACATGCGCTTCGGCCGGCTCTGTCACCGTGTACTTCACCGCCCGCGTTGGCCACGAACGATACGTTCCGTTCGCGTCCCTCAGCCCCACCGTGAACTCATCGCGATACGCCAGCGTTCCCGTCACCGTCTCGCCCGAGGGCAGCGTCACCACCACCTTGCTCGGCACGTTGCGCGGATACAGCATCCGCTCCTCCAGGCTCAGTCCCTGCAAGTGTCGTGCAATCCCCGCCAGGTCGCCGGTGGCCGAATGGCACTTCGCACAGCCGCCCGCCCCGTTGAAATACGCCTTGCCGGCCTCCGCGTTACCCGTTTGCAGGTCTTCCACCGACACGCCCCGCCGCGAGCCCTTGTGCTCTGACGCGGACTGCACCCGCGAATGAATAAACGCCACCAGGCTCGCCATCTCTTCGTTCGAGAAGTTGAACCCCGGCATCTTCGTCTCGGGACGCCCTTCGTGCACCAGCGGCGCAATCTTGTCGCCGTTCTTGTCCGCCAGCACCAGCTTCGACTGCGTCAGGTCCGGTCCCGTCTCGCCGCCCATCGCATCGCGCCCGTGGCAGAATGCGCAGTTCTGATGGAACAGCGCTTCGCCCGACGCCACCTGCGCACTCGGCTTCGCCTCTCCGGCCGCCTTCGAAGCGTTGGCCGCACCCTCGGGCGCGGTACTCAGGAAATGCAGCAGTTGCTCGAGCTCCGTTCCCTGCAGGGAAGGGAATCCAGGCATGCGCCCCTTGCCGCTGTGCACCAGCGCCGTAATCTGCTCCGCCGACAACCGGTGGCTGATCCCCGCCAGCGGCGGAAACCACGGCAGATCGCCCTCGCGATGGGTCCCGTGGCAAACGGCACACCGCTTCTCGTAAATCGCCGCTCCGGGATCGATCGCCGTCTGACCCTTCGCCGGCGGCGTTTCCATCGTGGGATTCTGCCCGGCTGCATGCACCGGCCCGCGCGTCACCCCGCACACCGCGACCACTCCGGCCACCGCGGCCGCAAGAACTGCAATTCGTAGACCCTTCACTCGTGCGACCCCTGAAAATCTTCTTTTGCTTTTCTGTCTGTCATCCCCGCAGGGGATCTGCCGTTTCTCGTCTCGCCCAAACCCGTGATCACCTTGTCATCCTGGGCGCCTAACCTCTGAGTGACCCATAAACCTTGTCATCCTGAGCGCAGCGAAGGACCCGCTTTTGTCCTTTCCTTCGCAACTGAAACGCGCTACCCGTACTTGATCATCGTCATAAACCCATAATCCATGTGCAACTGCTGATGACAATGCAGCAGCGTGTCGCCCGGATTATCCGCCACAAAATCCACCGCGACCGTGTCCAGCGGCATCACGTTCACCGTGTCCTTGCGCAACCCGCTGAGCTGCTTATCGCCGATCGCCGTCACCTCAAACGTGTGCCGGTGCAGGTGCATGGGATGCTGATCGCCGCTGCCGTTGCGAAACACCAGCCGATAGCGCTTGCCCTTCTCCAGCATCAGCGGCTCCACGTCCGGCCATGCCTTGTTATTAATCGTCCAGGTATCGAACTTCGACCTCTTCTGCGGACCGATATCGCGGAACGTCAGCTCATAAGTCTTATCCGGAGCGGGAGCCTGCGCCGCCAGCGCGAACTGGCTGTAGTCCCAGTCCACCGGCTTGGGATCCTTCCATACGGGCTCGCCCTTCTGTCCCGCATACTCCACCACGACGCCCAGCCCCATCTGGCGCGACTTCTCGAGCGTCGACCCCAGCACCCACACACCCGGTGCGTTCATCTCCACAATCGCATCCACGCGCTCGGCCACCGCCAGCGACAGTAATTCCACGCTCTTCGGGCTCGGCACGGGATTCCCATCCATCGCCACCACTTTGAACGTGTGCCCGGGCAGCGCCAGCACCACGTTCTCCGTCGCGCTCGCGTTCAGCAGCCGCATCAGCACCCGCTGCCCCTGCTTCACGCGCAGCGGCTCGCCGGCGCCCAGCATGTGGCTGTTGATGGTTGCGTACTTATATCCCACATCGGACCCGGTGGTCTGCGGCACGTTGGCCGACATCGCCCGCATCGTCTCCACCATCGGCACAAACTCCGGCTCCCAATGATGGATCGCCAGGTTCACTTCCATGTCATACGGAGCCGGCTGGTCCTTGCCCTCAATCAGCAGAAACCCGAACTGCCCGCTATATGTGCCCAGCGCAAGATTCCCCCCCGCCCCGGCGTGCGTGTGATACCACCGCGTTCCCGCCGGCCTGGGCGCGAAATGATACCGCTGCGTCTTGCCCGGCCCGATCATCGGCGAGCCCTCTTCCATCGCCCCATCGTTGATGGGATCGATGGCCAGCCCGTGCCAGTGCGTGATGTCGGGATTCTCCGTGGCATTCGTCACGTCGATCGTGACCGGCACGCCTTCCCTCAGGCGCAGCAGCGGCCCCGGAACCTGCCCGTTGAACGCCACCGTCTTCACCGTCACTCCATGCCCGATCTCCAGCGTGCACGGCTCGATGCGCAGCGCGTGGTCCGCCTTGCCCGCCGCGCCGCCGGGGGCCGTCTTTCCACCTTGGGCCGGAATCAAACCATGCATCGAACGCGCCGCCAGCGCCATCGCCGCCGACGCAAGAAAATCTCTACGCTTCATTCACTCGTCCGTCTTGAATTTCAGGGTTCAGGTTTCAGGGATTCGCGCCGATTGCGGCGCATGTGCGAAAGAGATGTTCGCTCGCTCTTCTTAAGGGTGCAGTTTATCTGTCGCTGGTTGGGGCACGCAAACCCCAGTGGCCGCGCAAACCTCAACGTGGGATGCGAGCCCGCTCTAAGCGGCGAAGATGCGGTTGGCCGCACCGCCCGGATGCCAGGGCGATCCACGGCGCGGTGGAATTCGAACGTCTTTCATGAACAAGAACCTTCCCGTGATGGGCGCCGCAGGCGCCAGTTGGCCGCACCGCAGCTGCCAGTTGGCCGCACCGCAGCTGCTGCCCGTGCCCCCTCCTTTTCGCGCAGTTGTGAAAAGGGCGGGAATGCTACCAATCTCCGGGCGCCGCAGGCGCCAGTTGGCCGCACCGCAGCTGCTTGCCAGAAGTCCTTGAGTCGTGACACGATACATAGTGGATATGCCTGCCGAAATTCACGACCCCGACCTCCTCGTCCGCACCCTGGCCGAGTTCCGCTACGAGATGCGGCGCTTCTTCCAGTTCAGCGAAGATGCCGCCGTCCGCGCCGGGCTCCTGCCACGCCAGTACCAGCTTCTGCTGCAGGTTGCCGCCGCCCCAAAAGGCACTGCCGTCACCATCGCTTACATCGCCGATCGCCTCGGCCTCAAGCACAACAGCGCCGTCGAACTCGTCGACCGGTCGGCCCATGAAGGCTACGTGGCCCGCGCCGACGACCCCGACGACCGCCGCCGCACCATCCTGCGCGTCACCCGGAAAGGCAACCAGCTCCTCGCCCGCCTCGCCGGACAGCATGCGCGCGAGCTCAACGAGGCCGCTCCCCGCCTCATCAAATCCCTGCAGCGCATCCGCCAGCACGCCGCCACGGAGGCCGAATGAAGTCCCACCCCTCAGCACTGCGCGATTTCACGGTAGATCGCCGCGTTTGGCTGCTCAGTGCCGTCGCCCTTGTCATCGGAGCCCTCGCCGCCGGCTGCGCCGTCTTCCTCCTGCGCGCCATCGCCTTCTGCACCAACCTCTTTTATTACCACCGCTTAAGCATCGCCATGGTTGGCCCCGCCGGTTCGACATTGCCCCACTGGCTCATGCCCATCGTGCCCATCGTCGGCGGACTCATCGTCGGCTTCATGGCCTACTACGGCTCCGACAAGATTCGCGGCCACGGCATCCCCGAGGCCATTGAAGCCATCCTGCTTCGCGGAGCGCGCGTCGAGCCCAAAGTCGCCATCCTCAAACCCATCTCCGCCGCCTTCGCGATCGGTTCCGGCGGACCCTTCGGCGCGGAAGGCCCCATCATCATGACCGGCGGCGCCGTCGGCTCCCTCATTGCCCAGTGGCTCAAGCTCAGTGACAACGAGCGCACCACTCTGCTCGTGGCGGGCGCCGCGGCCGGCATGTCTGCCACCTTTGCCGCGCCCATCGCCTCCATCCTGCTCGCCGTCGAGCTGCTCCTCTTTGAATGGCGCCCGCGCTCGCTCATTCCCGTCGCCGTCGCCAGCGTTCTTGCCGGAACCCTCCGCATTTACTGGCTCGGCCCCGGACCGCTCTTCCCCGTATCCATTCACGGCACGCTGCCGATGGAGCAGCTCCTCATCGCCGCCGCGCCCCTCGGCCTGCTGATCGGCTGTGCCGGTGCGCTCCTCAGCCGGCTCATGTACGGCCTCGAAGACCAGTTCGAACACCTTTCCACCAAATTCCACATTCACTGGATGTGGTGGCCCGCTATCGGCGCCATCGCCGTCGGCGTGGGAGGCATCTTCTTCCCCCGCGGCCTCGGCGTCGGCTATGACAACATCGCCGAATTGCTTCGCGGCAGCGCGCCCCTCTACCTGCTCATCGGGGTCATCGCGGCCAAGTCGCTCATGTGGGCGTTCTCGCTCAGCTCGGGAACTTCGGGTGGCGTTCTTGCCCCCATCATGATGATCGGCGCGGCCATCGCCGAAGGCATCGCCCAGCTCGCCCATCTGCCGCCTGACATCCAGGCCGTATGGGCCCTCATGGGCATGGGCGCCATGCTCTCCGGAGCCCTCGGCGTCCCCATGACCGCCATCCTCTTCTCGCTCGAGGTCACCCACGGATTCGAGGCGATCCTCCCCCTCGTCCTCTGCTGCACGGCGTCCTATCTCGCCACCTCTCTCCTGATGCCGCGGTCGATTCTTACTGAGAAGGTCGCCCGCCGCGGCTTCCACCTTACCCGCGAATACGGTGTCGACCCGCTCGAGACCATCATCGTGGGCGAGGTCATGACGCCCGCCGGCCCCGACACTCCCACGCCCTCGGCAGCCGAGCTCGGCGAAACCTTCGCCTACAGTGACCAGACCTGCCGCGCCGTGGCCGAGGAAATGGCCATGGCCGCCGTCGTGCGCATGCCCGTCCTCGATCGCGTAACCGGCAGTATCCGCGGATCGGTGGGCGCAGCGGAATTGCTTGCCGGCCGCCGCCGCGCAGTGCTCCGCGAATCGGAGCGCAACATCGCATTCCTCAACCAATCCAGCGAAGCCGAGGATCACGCCGAAGACATCATGTCGGCGTGAGCTCTGGCACGACTCACCAATAACCCGGGTGCCCCAGGTCTCGATTCTGAGACCTGGGCATGGACTCACCAACAAGTTGGGTGCCCCAGGTTTGGAATGCGCTCCAAGTGCCATACAATGAACGCCCTGAGAAACGTACTTAAGTTTTTGCGCTAGTTTTGTGCTACCCCAACATCTGCAATCATGTGGAGCGCGTGCCTGATACGAGAGGACACACGACAACTCTTTAGGCGGTTTGAGGCGGGAAATAGTATGCGAATCAGGACATACTCAGAGTTCGGGCTCGCCGCCTGTCGCCAAGTCGATCAGCGCACCTCGGGCTTCTTTTCGAAGTTCCGCGTCCGTCATCCAAGCTTTAGCGTCGTCGAGACATCCTACTTCTTGGATTTCTTTCGGGTAATCGGCTCTTATCCACAGAAGTTCAAAGTCCCTCGTATAGGCCAATGGATCAAGCCCTTCGCTCAGAATTCTGTTCGCGAGCAGTCGAGCAATACGAATGGATGCCTCCCCAATTGAAATCCGATTCACGCCTGCTTCCGCCATGAACGCCGGTTCGATTCGATCAGTTTCCCAGCCTGACGGGTTGACTAATGCAGCAAGCCTTCGAATGAAAGGACCGTCGAGACCTGCCTCAAGAGCGTCCCAAGCGAGAGAGGGCATCTCCTCTGGAGCGATCATCTTAAGCGCCAGCTTAGCCTCAATGAGTTGCAAATCAAAAGGCATGGAACAAGGATAAAACAATCGCCGAAAGCCGGGTGCCCCCGGTCCCTCACTTTTGGGCACCGGGGAAGAATGCTGACCAGCGCCTCGCGCCGCAGGCGCAGTGTTCGTTAGCCCCGCGTTTCAACGTGGGCGAAGCATGCGATTCGAATGGCTGGAGTCCCGCAGGGACGCTGCAAGGTTGCACCCCAGCCGCCTCACTAACTAGACTGCTCCCCGTAGAAACAAAGGAGAAACATTGCGTCTCTTCCCCGTCCTCCTCGCTCTCCTCATCGTCCCCACCTTCTCTCCGGCCCAGGCCACCAGCCACGACATGCTCCCGGCGGCGCCTCACGCCCAGCCCACCCACCTCAAGCACCTCCTCGTCATCTCCCAGACCAAGGGTTTTGAGCACGACTCCGTTTCCGCCTGCATGACCTCGGTCTACAACATGGGCCACGAAACCGGCCTCTGGGACGCCGAGCTGCGCACCGACACCGAGCTGCTGACCAAGAAAAATCTGGGCAACAACGCCAAAAATCTCAACTACTTCGACGCCATTGTCTTCTGCAGCACCACCGGCGAGCTCGACATGGACGACGCCCAGAAGAAGGACATGATGTCCTTCATCCACGACGACGGCAAGGGCTTCGTCGGCATCCACGCCGCGCTCGATACCAACTACAAATGGCCCGAATACGGCGAGATGATCGGCGGCTGGTTCGACCAGCACCCCTGGTTCACCTTCGAGGCCCCCATCGTCAACGAGCAGCCCGATAACCCCATCGTCCGCCACTTCCCCCACGCCTTTGTGAAATACGACGAGATCTACCAGCCCAAGGAGTGGTCCCGCGACAAGGTCAACGTGCTGCTCTCGCTCGACGCCAATCTTCTCGACTACTCCAACAACCCGCGCATCCATCGCCAGGACCACGACTTCGCCGTCGCCTGGAACAAGATGTACGGCAAGGGCCGCGTCTTCTATTCCACCCTCGGCCACACCGAAGAAGCTTGGCAGGATCCCGACATCCGCAAGATGTACTTCGAAGCCATCAAGTGGGTCCTGGGGATGACCGAAGCCAGCACCGCCTCGCACCCCCGCCCAACAGAATCCCACTAACCAATCCGCTACCGCCGGTCCCATCGAGTAGCGCGTCCCATGTTGTAGCGCCGGTCTCCTGACCGGCAGTAGCGGGGATCTCCCGATCCCCGCACCTCATTTCTCCATCACAACCATCCTTCCCATCCGCGCAGACCCGACCCCCTGACCACCCGACCACGAGTGACTTATGTCATTGGGCCTTTTCCCGCCCTCTCCTACCCTCAAGGTGAGAAGAGGACCCAATGGCCACCGCTGTCGCACCGCCGCCCATCCCCACGGAAAAGAAGAAGCTCCATCGCCGCACCGCACCGGACCGCTCGCAGACGATCCGCCACTGGGTGCAGGGTGCTTTCGTCGTCCTCAACGCCGTCATCGGAATCCAGTTCTATCTCTGGGTCGCCTATTACGAGCGCGGGGGAACGGGCCTCTACGTCTCGCGCCCGGCCGGTGCCGAGGGCTGGCTGCCCATCGCCGGCCTCATGAACCTCAAATACCTCGCGCTCACCGGCCACGTCCCGCAGGTGCATCCCGCCGCCATGTACCTCCTCGGAGCGTTCCTGCTCATGAGCATCCTGCTCAAGAAGGCGTTCTGCAGCTGGCTCTGCCCGGTCGGCACCTTCTCGGAATTCCTCGCCGCCCTCGGCCGCCGCATCTTCGGCCGCAACATGCGCCCCTGGCGCTGGGCCGACATCGCCCTGCGCAGCCTCAAGTACATCCTGCTCGGCCTCTTTGTAGCCGCCGTCACCTTCATGTCGGTTGAAGCGCTCGAAGGCTTCATGAACACGCCCTACGGCCTGCTCGCCGACGTCAAAATGCTCAACTTCTTCCGCGATATCGGCCTCATCGGGGCCATTGTTCTGGGCCTTCTGGTCCTGCTCTCCATGCTGGTACAGAACTTCTGGTGCCGCTATCTCTGCCCCTACGGCGCGCTCATGGGACTGGTCTCATTCTTCAGCCCGGTCAAGATCCGCCGCGACGCCGAGGCCTGCATCGACTGCGGCAAGTGCGCGAAAGTCTGCCCCGCGGCGCTCAAAGTCGACCAACTCATTCAGATCAGCTCCGTCGAGTGCTCTGCCTGCCTGCAATGCGTCGCCGCCTGCCCGGCTGAAGACGCTCTCCAGTTCGCCCTGCCGCCGCGCGCGGCAGCAAAGCCCGCCCAGCGCTGGTATCGCCGGTCTCTGTCTCCAGTAACGGTCACCTGCGCGATCGCGTATCTGTTCTTCGGAGTCGTCCTCTTCGCCCGCGCCACGGGCCACTGGAAAACCGACCTCCCGCGCGACGTCTACATGCAACTGGTCCCCCGCGCAAATCAGCTCACGCATCCAGGAACGTAAGAGCAGGGAACAGAGAACAGGTATTAGGGAATAGGCAACACGCAACAAGAAACAGCCTTCAGGCTGTTAGCTGTTAGCTGTTAGCCATCAGCCATCAAGAAGGTTGCGAGTACAGGTTTACAGCTTGCTGAAAAGGCGACTTCCGCGAGCTTTGTAACAAGGGCACGGCTTCAGCCGGGCCGCTAAGCTGCTCATTATGATCTGGGCTTCAGCCCCTGCTCATCACCCCACCAACCAAAGGTGTCTCCGAGAGGCCGCGCGATTTCGAGCGGGTCCCCACGGGTCTTCGTCCGTGGGGTGATATTCAGCGGCCCGAGGGATCTGCTTTTGACTCCCTTGCAACCCGGTACCGTCCATCCGGCAACACTCTGCTAAGAACTTGTCATCCTGAGCGCAGCGAAGGACCCGCTTCGCTCCGCACGCACCACCGGCCCCAACCGTCCACTCATCCGATTCGGACCACCGCGCTTGCTCCGCTAAAACCATCTGCACTTAACTGGAGATGTTGCACTGCAGCACACGCCGGAGGACAACACCATGACGACAATCCCCAACCCTGACATGACGCAATCCTTCACCGACCCCGAAGCCGACACCCGCACCATGCAAAGCGCCGAGCCTGAATACGCCCTGGCCGACGCAGAAGAACAGGAATTCCTCGAGCTATGGGCAGCCGATCGCGGCAACCAGGCCGCATAGGCTTCACAACGTCGCATCTTCGTCCCTTTTTCCCTTTGTCCCTCTGTCCCTGTCCTTGAGCATCCTGGCGACCAACGCCAGCGGCAGCCCCACCACGTTGAAATAGCAGCCCTCGATCCGCGGAATCCATTTCGCCGCCAGCCCCTGAATCCCGTACGCGCCGGCCTTGTCCATCGGCTCGCCAGAGGACACGTACTCGGCGATCTCTTCGTCGGTCAGCTCCGCAAACCATACGGCCGTCGTCTCCGCGGCCACCTGGCTCCCGAGCGCATCCACCACGGCCACGCCGGTCATCACCCGGTGCGTCCGCCCTGACAGCATTCGCAGCATGCGCTTCGCGTCGTCCGCGTCCCGCGGCTTTTCCAGAATGTGCCCATCGAGCGTGACAGTCGTATCGGCCCCCAGCACGACTAGAACCTCGGGCGCGCCAGCGCAGTCCGCCGCACCGCAGGTGCCGAAGACGGCCCGTGCCTTCTCCCTCGCCAGCCGCATCACATACGCCTCCGGATCCTCGCCCACGCGCGGCTCCTCGGGAATATGCGCCGGGATCACATCGAACACAAAACCCGCCTGCGCCAGCAACTCCCGCCGGCGCGGCGATGCAGAAGCAAGCACCAGTCTCGACATGCTTCTCATCTTCGCAAATCCACCAAGAGGCAGGTGCCGCGTAAGCGCAGTTGGTCGCACCGCAAGTGCCGCAGATGGCCACACCGCAGGTGCCGCGTCAGCGCAGTTGGCCGCACCGCAGGTGCCGCGGCGATGCGGAAGCAAGCACCAGTCTCGACATGCTTCCCATCTTCGCATCCGGTGTTTCAGCCCTCAGCCTTTATATCTCCGGAACAAGCTGAAGGCTGAAGGCTGACGGCTGACGGCTAAGGGCTAAGGGCTGACGGCTGACGGCTGAAGGCTGACGGCTAAGGGCTGAGGGCTGAGGGCTGACGGCTAAGGGCTGAGGGCTGACGGCTGAAGGCTGACGGCTAAGGGCTGAGGGCTGACGGCTGCTCCTCGCCCCTCGCTCCCTGCTTTTAGCTGCTAAAATCATCCTTTCCGGCAGCGTGTGCCACCTCCACTCCTTGCGCAGGACGCCCTCAATATGCCTGATTCGCCCAAGCCAAAATCCGTCACCTACGCCGACGCCGGCGTCGACATCTCCAGTGGCGACCGCACCAAAGACCGCATCAAGTACCTGGCCCAGAAGACCTTCAATCGCAACGTCATCGGCGGCATCGGCGGATTCGGGGCGCTCTTCCGCCTCGACCTGCAGAAGTTTAAGAATCCCATTCTCGTCAGCTCCGCCGATGGCGTGGGAACCAAGCTCAAGCTGGCCTTCGAGCTCGGCATTCACCACACCGTGGGCCAGGACCTGGTCAACCACTGCGTCAACGACATTGCCGTGCAGGGCGCTACACCGCTGTTTTTCCTCGACTACCTCGCAACGGGAAAGCTCGACCCGCAAATTACGGAAGACGTGGTCTCCGGTCTCGCGGAAGGCTGCAAAGCGAACGGCTGCGCTCTTATCGGCGGCGAGACCGCGCAGATGCCCGGCTTCTACTCCGAAGGGGAATACGATCTTGCCGGATTCATTGTCGGCGCCGTCGATCGCGACAAGATGGTCAACGGCCAGGCGATCAAGCCCGGCGACGTGCTCATCGGATTCCCTTCGACCGGCCTGCACACCAACGGCTATTCGCTCGCCCGCAAGCTCTTCTTTGAGGTGGCCGGCTACAAGGCCGCGCAGTACGTCACGCCCATCAAGGAGAAAGCCGGCGCGGCCCTGATGAAGACGCACAAGAGCTACCTGCACGTCATCCAGAAGCTGGTCACCGCGGGAGTCACTACCGGCATGGCGCACATCACCGGCGGCGGCATCACCGAGAACCTGCCTCGCATTCTGCCCAAGGGAACGGCCGCCCAGGTGGAATTGGGCTCGTGGCCCGTGCTGCCCATCTTCGACCACCTTCGCGAGCTGGGCCAGGTCACGCAGGACGAGATGATGCGCACCTTCAATATGGGCATCGGCCTCATTGCCGCCATCCCGGCCGCCAAGTTCGCGCGCGCCAAAACGCTGCTGGAGCGCGCCGAAGAAAAATTCCACCTCATCGGCCGCATCGTCAAAGCCGACCACAAGCGCGTGCAGTACACGTAACCCCGTGTCGTGCTTAACCGGAACAGGAGAAGCAGCTTTGAGTGACGGCCGAGAAGAGCGCGAGGAACGCGAACGCCGCCGCGCCCTGGAACAAGACAAAGATCGCAGTAACGATCTGGATCAGCACCCGGTCGATCAGTGGAAGCCCGAGCGCAAAGAGTCCTGAATGCACCACCCGATGAACTTGTCATCCTGAGCGCAGCGAAGGACCCGCTGTTGCCCCAATTTTTTGTTACCCTGAGCGGGTGCGGGGAGTGCGAAAGATCTGCACTTGTTCCTGATGGTCCCAACAACCGGTTCTCCGGCCAGGCCATGCGCGCCTATGGCGTCGGCCCATCCGCCGCCCGCTCGAACTGCTCAATCTGCACCGTGCCTTCCGGGAACTCCGCCGTAATCTTCAGCTCGCCGCCCATTGCCTTAATGAAATTGCGCAGAGTCGAAACGTACATGTCGGCGCGCTTCTCCATGGTTGAAACCGCGCTCTGATTGATGTTGAGCATCTGGGCCAGGTTTACCTGGGTCAACTGCCGCGCCTCCCGCAACTGATGCAGGGTCATTACCCGCGCCGCATCTTTCACGTCCCGCCGAATCCGATCTTCGACTTCCGGCGCGTGCTTCCTCCGAATCTCGCTCCACTTCTTCGCCATGCTCATTCTCCAATCTCAGTCAGATGCCGTGCATAGATTGCTTCGGCCCGGCGTATCGCGGCGACGTACCAGTCGTCATTGCCCGTCTTGTCACCGCCTAAAATCACGTATGCACAGCGCCGTGGATCAAATGCGTACAGGATCCTCAATGGCCTTCCTTGATGCTGAACACGCAGTTCTTTCAGATTGGGGATACGCGACCCCTTGAGCGTGTCTGCATAC
>Ga0070684_100001660_pt1 | contig 16146 bp, 12 predicted proteins | sample KBSC723LmetaG_FD_65653 | JGI IMG/M metagenome (GOLD analysis project Ga0070684, IMG submission 65653) | Corn rhizosphere microbial communities from Kellogg Biological Station, Michigan, USA - KBS C7.2-3L metaG | ecosystem: Host-associated > Plants > Roots > Rhizosphere ...
GCTCGTTGGTCTTGAGCGTGACTGGCTCGCCCAGCGCGACGACACGCCCGCCCTCAAGGTCGGCCAGCGCGAAACGGGCGTGCGTGCCCCCCACATCTGCGACAGCAATCTGACGAGTCACGCCTGCTCAGCCTCCATCGCGGCGAGCATGGCCGACGCGCCGGCCTCCGCCTCGTTACAATGCATGCGCATCAGCGCGAACAACTCGCGCCCGGTGCCGGAGGGGGGCGGGGGCGAATTCGCAGGCGGGCGGCTCGCGAGGTCGACGCCGACGGCCTCGAGCGTTCCGCTGTGGCCATCGAGCCTGATGACGTCACCGTCGCGCACACGGGCGAGCGGCCCGTCGGGAAGCGCCTCGGGGGAGACGTGGATGGCGGCGGGAACCTTGCCGCTCGCGCCCGACATCCGCCCGTCGGTGATCAATGCGACCTTGTGCCCGCGGTCCTGAAGCACGCCGAGGGTCGGAGTCAGCTTGTGCAGCTCCGGCATGCCATTGGCTCGGGGCCCCTGGAAGCGCACGACAACCGCGCAATCCCGGTCGAGCTGTCCTGCCTTGAACGCGTCGAGGACCTCGTTCTGGTCGCCGAAGCAGAGCGCCGGCGCCTCGACGACCCAGCGCTCGTCGTCCACCGCGCTGGTCTTGAACACCGCTCGGCCGAGATTGCCCTGGACGAGCCGCAAGCCGCCGTCGGGCTTGAAAGGATCCGAGACCGGGCGGAGCATGTCGATGTCGGCGCTTTCTTCGGCGCTTTTCCACACCAGCTCTTCGCCGTGGAGCTCGGGATTGCCGATCCACGCCTCCATCGAATCGGCGCCGGCGGTCAGGTGATCCGCGTGGATCAGCCCCTCGCCGCTCAGCGTATAGGTGAGGAAGGCCATGCCGCCGGCATCCTGGAAATCGTTCACGTCGTTCTGACCGTTCGGATAGACCCGCGTGATCAGCGGCACTGCCTTCGACAGCTCGGCGAAGTCCTGCCAGTCGATGAGGATGCCCGCGGCCCGCGCGATCGCCGGCAAGTGGATGAAATGGTTGGTCGAGCCGCCCGTCGCCAGCAGCCCAACCATCGCGTTGACGATTGCCTTCTCGTCGATGACCTGACTGAGCGACCGCTCGCCGCTGCGCGCGAGTTCGGCGAGCCGGTGCACCGCGGCGCGGGTCAGCGCCTGCCGAAGCGGCGTTCCCGGGTTGATGAAGGCCGCGTTCGGCACATGGAGGCCCATCAGCTCCATCATCATCTGGTTGGAATTGGCGGTACCGTAGAAGGTGCAGGTGCCCGGCGCGTGATAGGACCGGCTCTCCGCCTTCAGGAGCTCGTCCTTGCCGACTTTCCCTTCCGCATAGAGCTGGCGGATGCGCTGCTTCTCCTTGTTCGGCAGCCCGGACGGCATCGGGCCGCCGGGGACGAGCAGGACCGGCAGATGGCCAAAGCGCAACGCGCCGATCAGCAGGCCGGGCACGATCTTGTCGCAGATCCCGAGCAGCGCCGCGGCGTCGAACATGCCATGGCTGAGCGCGACCGCCGTGCCCATCGCGATCACGTCTCGACTGAACAGCGACAGGTCCATGCCGGGCTGGCCCTGGGTTACGCCGTCGCACATCGCCGGAACGCCGCCCGCGACCTGCGCAGTCGCGCCCACTTCGCGAGCAAAGATCTTCATCTGCTCGGGGTACCGGCCGTAGGGCTGATGCGCCGAGAGCATGTCATTGTAAGCGGTTACAATTGCGATGTTAGGACCGGAGAGGTGGCTGATCGCCTCCTTGTCCTCGCCCGAAGCGGCAAAGCCGTGGGCGAAGTTGCCGCAGGAGAGGCGCGGACGATTGATCCCGCGCTCCTTCTGCTCGGTCATAAGTTCGAGATAGCGGCGTCGGGTCGGCTTCGACCGCTCGACGATTCGCTCGGTGACGCTGGCGACTGTGGGATGGAGAGCCATGTGCGCTCCCTTATTCATGCCAGGAGATTCCGTCACGCTCCGTCAGCGCAATAGCCGCAGAGGGACCCCAGGTTCCTGCGGCATAGGGCCGCGGAGCCATGCCCTTCTGCGCCCAGGCAGCGCGAATGCCGTCGATCCAGGTCCACTGCGCCTCGACCTCGTCGCGCCGGACGAACAGCGTGGGGTCCCCTTCGATCAGATCGAGCAGGAGCCGCTCGTAGGCGATTCGCCGTCGATATTCGCTGAAGGCGTTGGCGAGACCGATATCGAGCGGGATCTCGCGCAGGCGCACGCCCTCGCGGTCGAGACCCGGCGACTTCGCCATCAGCCGGAGCTCGATGCTTTCCTCGGGCTGGAGCCCGATGATCAGCTTGTTCGGCCTGGTGGTCGCTCCGCGCGAAGCAAAAATCGAATAGGGGACGTCGCGGAACTGGATGAAAATTTCGGTGTCGCGCATCGGCATGCGCTTGCCGGTCCGGAGGTAGAAGGGAACGCCTTTCCACCGCCAATTGTCGATTTGCGCCTTCAGCGCGACGAACGTCTCGGTGTTGCTGTCGTGGCCGATCTCCTTCGAATAGCCGGGCACCGGCTGACCATCGATCGCGCCGCGGGTGTACTGGCCGATGACGCTGTTCGTTTCCGCGTCGGCAGCGGTGATCGGCCGAAGAGCTCGGAGGACCTTCACCTTCTCGTCGCGAACCGCCGTCGCATTGAAGTCGGTGGGCGGCTCCATCGCCACCAGCGCGAGGAGCTGGAGCATGTGATTCTGGACCATGTCGCGAAGCGCCCCGGCCTGGTCATAATAGTCGCCCCTCCCCTCCAGGCCGATCGTCTCCGCGACGGTAATCTGGACGTGATCGATGTGCGCAGCGTTCCACAGCGGCTCGAACAGCAGGTTGGCGAAGCGAAGCGCGATCAGGTTCTGGACCGTCTCCTTGCCGAGATAATGGTCGATGCGGAATGTGCGATCTTCCGGGAAAGCCGCGGCAACGGCGTCGTTGATCTCGCGACTCGACTGGAGATCCGTGCCGAGCGGTTTTTCGAGCGCCATACGGACCGTCGGGCATGCAAGGCCTGCTTCCTCGAGCCCATCGATCGTTGGCTTGAACAGCGAAGGCGCGGTCGAAAGGAAGATTGCGACACCGTTGCACGGGTCGCCGACCGCCTCCGCCAGCCGTGCGAAGCCCCCCGCATCCTTGATGTCGACGGAGACGTAGTGAAGTCGCGCCAGAAATCGCTTGGCGACGTCTCCGCTATAGAATCCGTCGGGCAGATACTCGTGCAGCGCCGCATCCGCACGTTCGCGGAAAGCGGCATCGTCGAGTTGCGTCCGCGCAGTGCCAATGATCCTGAGGTCGGCAGGAAGGAGCCCGTCGGAATCGAGCCCGTACAGCGACGGAAGCAGCATGCGCCGCGCGAGATCGCCGGTCGCGCCGAACAACAGCAGGGTCGAAGCCTTCTCCACGATGGCGCCTGCTATAGGGGACCTCGCGTCAGCGCAAAGGTCGAATAGCTGCCGCTGCTCGCGCTAGAGCCCGGTTCCGGCAAACACCTGTCCCTCAGGATCGAGATCGCGAAGGTCGCTTCCCCGAGTCTCCCTTCCGAAGATCGCGACCAGCACCAGCGCCACCACCGTCGGCACGATGATGACGATCGCCACAATCGAGAGCGCCGGGACGAGCGCGAACATGGCGAGAAGCTGGGCGACCATCCCGCCAGCCTTCGTGCACGCCGCGACGATACCGGTGGTTCGCCCCCGAATCCGCAGCGGGAAGCTCTCCGCGGCATAGGGCAGGAGCATCGCGATCAGTCCGTTGGTCCCGATGATCAGGAGCGCGACTGGGATGACCGGGCTGCCGGCCCGAGTGAGCTCGAGCTGGAGCACTCCGAGAAGGCCGACGATCGTCACCGCGAGCGATGCAACGAGAGACCATTTGCTGCTCCACGCGCTGTAGATGAAGGCGACGAGGAAGGTGGTGGGAAAGGCGATGAGCGCGCTCTCGGCTAGAAGCTTGCTGGAAACAGAGACGCTGTAGCCCTTGGTGACCAGGTCTTCGGGAAGCCAGAGCAGCAGCCCGAAATAGATGAGGCCGAAGCAAAGCGCTGCGAGGCTCAGCGCGATCAGCTTGCCCAGGAAGGCGCTGCTCGTGAGGGGCTCCGCCTGCTGGCGGACGGCGGTTCGCTTGGCGGAGCGGACCTTGTGCGCCTTCGACCCGAACCGCTCCATGACGCGCCGGGCTTCTTCTCTGCGGCCGCGCGCGAGGAGAAACTTCGCGGATTCGGGAATGAAAGTACCCAGCAACACCAAAGTCAGCCCCGTCGGCAGGTTCAGAAGCCACAATATGCGCCACCCGAAGAAGGGCTGCAGAAGCGCCGAAAAACCGCTCGCCGCGAAATAGCCGCCGACCGCCCCGAGGCCGCCAACAAGCACGAGCGCCCAGCCGCGGTGCTTGCTCGGCATCATCTCTGCGAGCAGCGCATAGGTTACCGGCAGCATTCCGCCCGCCGCGACGCCCATCAGGAAGCACATGCCGACGTTCCACGCGAGCGAAGGCATCGCTCCGCAGATCGACGTTCCAACAAACATCACGGCGGACAGCAGGATCGATGCCTTGCGGCCATAGATGTCTGCAAGCACGCCCCAGATCACCGAGCCGATGACCGTCCCGACCAGTGCGGAGAAGGGGAATTGGGACACCGTCGCCGTGTCGACGTGATATTCGGCCCGCATGCCCGGAAGGACGAAGCCGAGCGTCGCCGGCTTCATGATGTCGATGACCAGCGCGATCACCAGCACGCCCATCAGCATCCAGTGGGGCCAGCCAAGCGGCGCATCTTCGGGTGGCGAGACGACGATCTCCTGCGAAGCGGCAATCTGCCCGGCGACGTCCCTCGGAAGAAGTCCGTAGGCGGCGATCCCGACGCCCGCGACGATCGCCACCATTCCGCCAACCATGTCCCAGCCGATCGGCGTCCCGTTGAGGATGAAATGATTGTGGCGCGCCATCAGGAACATCGGGATGTGCAGGAGCACACCGCCGGTCACGAGCAACACGCCGAGAGCGAACGCCCAAATCCCGCGGCGGTCGGAAAGCGTGCTGGAGGAGATCATTTGCGACCGAAATAGCAGCCGTTGGCCCTCTGTCACTCCTATAGAAAGAAAAGGCGACAATGGTTGCGGCTGAGAGTCGGCGATGCTACCTCGGCTGTCGATCATCGGCGCAATGCCGGGGATTTCATGCCGTGGACGGTGCGACGCGCCGCGGCTCCACGAGGTTGAAGCTCGAATGACGCCACAGACTGCCCTTCATCCGCTCTTCGGTGAAGCGGCGTCCCCTGCGCACTGCCGCGGGATGGCGAACCGAGCAGACACGCTTTCCAGTCATCCCGCCATCGCAACCGGCCAGTTCGCCGGCTGCGAGGCCCCAATCATCGCGCGGCTGAGCGAGAGAACGCTCGAGCGCCGCGCTCGGAGAAATTTCAATGTCCATGCGCATGCTTATCGATGCGCGCCACCCGGAGGAAACCCGGGTTGCCGTCATCAAAGGAAACCGGATCGAGGAGTTTGACTTCGAATCCGCTGAGCACAAGCAGCTCAAAGGCAACATCTATCTCGCCAAGGTCACCAGGGTAGAACCGTCGCTCCAGGCGGCGTTCATCGATTACGGCGGCAATCGCCACGGCTTTCTCGCCTTCAGCGAAATCCACCCGGATTATTACCAGATTCCCAAGGCCGACCGCGAAGCGCTCCTGCGCGAGGAAGCGGAGCATGCGGCCGAAGAAGAACGCCTGCGCTCGGCCGAGCTCGACGGTGCCGATGACGACGGTCCGGCCGACGATGAGGATATCGACGTCGCGGAGGCAACGGCCACCGGTACGGCGACGGCGACCGAAGCGGGCACGGGATCATCGCGCTCCGCAGTCGACGAATCCGCTGCCGACGAACTGCGCAAGAAGCGTCAGGCGCTGCGCCGCCGCTACAAGATCCAGGACGTGATCCAGCGGCGCCAGGTGCTGCTGGTGCAGGTCGTCAAGGAAGAGCGCGGCAACAAGGGCGCGGCGCTGACGACCTACCTCTCGCTCGCCGGCCGCTATTGCGTGCTGATGCCCAACACCAGCCACGGCGGCGGGATTTCGCGCAAGATTTCGAACGGCGCAGACCGCAAACGGCTGAAGTCGATCATGAGCGATCTCAATCTGCCCAAGACGATGGGGCTGATCGTCCGCACCGCAGGCCTCCAGCGGACCAAGACCGAGATCAAGCGCGATTTCGATTATCTCGCGCGGCTTTGGGACGAGATCCGCGAGCGGACGCTCGGAAGTACTGCGCCGGCGCTGATCTACCGCGACAGCGACCTGATCAAGCGCGCGATCCGCGATCTCTATCATCGCGAAATCGAGGAAGTGATCGTCGAGGGCGAAGAAGGCTACAAACAGGCGCGCGGCTTCATGAAGCTGCTGATGCCGAGCCACGTGCGGCGAGTGAAGCTGCACAGTGAAACCACCCCCCTTTTCCAGCGCTACGGAGTCGAGGACCAGCTGTCGGCCATGTACCAGCCGATCGTTCAGCTGAAGTCCGGCGGCTATCTCGTCATCAATCCAACCGAAGCGCTGGTCTCGATCGACATCAACTCGGGCCGCTCGACACGCGAGCACAACATCGAGCAAACGGCGTTCAACACGAACCTCGAAGCCGCGCAGGAAATTGCGCGGCAGCTGAGGCTGCGCGACATGGCCGGCCTGATCGTCATCGACTTCATCGACATGGAGCAGTCGAACCATGTCCGTAAGGTCGAGAAGGCGATGAAGGACGCGCTCAAGAACGACCGCGCGCGGATCCAGGTCGGGCGCATCTCCAGCTTCGGCCTCATGGAAATGAGCCGCCAGCGCCTCCGGACCGGGGTGCTCGAGGCGTCGACCAAGCCGTGCCCGCACTGCGACGGCACGGGCCTCATGCGCACCGCCGCCTCGGCGGGCCTGTCGGCGCTTAGGATCATCGAAGACGAGGCCACCCGCGGCCGCGGCGACAGGATTTGCCTGCGCGCCGGCCGGGAAGCCGCGGTCTATGTGCTGAACAAGAAGCGCGGCGAGCTCGCCGACATCGAGCAGCGCTATGGCGTTTCGATCGAGATCATCATCGACGAGGGCTTTGAAGGTGCCCGCATGGCGGTCGAGAGTTCCGGAGCTCGCCCGATCGCCGCGCCCCGGGCCGAACGCGCGCCGATCGAGGAAGAGGACGACGTCGAGGTCGAAGACGAGGACGGCGAAGAAGACGAGACGGTCGAGATTTCGCTCGAGGGCGAAGAGGAAGAGACCGAGCCGCGAAGCCGCGAGCGCGAGCGCGGAGAAGGCGAGCATCACGGCCGCCGCCGCCGCAGGCGCCGCCGCGGCGGCCGGGGACGCAGCCGCCGCGAGGGCGGCGAGGAAGACGCCGCTCCTCAGCCGCAGGAGCAGCAGATTGATGCCGAGGAACGGCAGCCCACTGAGCGGGACGAAGGTGCGGACGATGAGCAACCGGCCAAGCGTCGGAGGACCCGTCGCGGCCGAAAGACTTCGGAGAGTGCGCCCGCGCCCGAGGCGGTGATCGAGCCCGAAAGCTCGCCGATGGTCGAGCGGCCGATTGATGAGGAGCCGCCGATTGCGCCGACGGAGGCAGCCGAAGAGTCACAGCCGAAGCCGAAGCGGCGCCGGACGAAGAAGGCAGCCGCCGAGACCGAAATAGCCGTGGCTGAGCCGGCGCCTGCCGATGCGCCGCCGGCCGAAACTACCGACCAGGCTGCGCCCAAAGCCCAGCGGAAACGGCGCTCGAAGGCAAAGGCCGAAAGCGAGGCTCCCGAAACTCCGGCTGAACAGTCCGTCGAGGTCCCCGCCGCCAACAACGACACGGCTGTGGAATCCGGCGGGGAGGCCCGTCGCGGCTGGTGGCAGCGGACGTTCGGATAAGAGGCAGTTTCATCCCGCGTTCAGGGCGAAAAGTGGTAAGCGGCGGCCGATGAGGTCGCCGGTCACCCGTCTTGCGCGCATGCTGATGCTTGCGCTCATCCTCGCCTTCGCCGGCTGGCAGCCCGTCGCGGCGCAGGACGATTCGGGCCCGCAGGTCCTTCGGGACACCGAGACCGAGCTGCTGTTCCACGACATGTCGCTGCCGCTGATCCAGGCCGGCGGTCTCGATCCCAATAGCGTGAAAGTCGTCCTGCTTAACGATCCCGAGATCAACGCCTTCGTCGCCCAGGGCCAGACGGTTTACCTGCAATCGGGCCTGATCGAAGCGGCAGACAATGTGAACCAGGTGCAGGGAGTCGTCGCGCACGAGCTGGGCCACGTGATTGCCGGCGACGCGATCCGAAGCTCCGAAGGGGAGCATCAGGCGATCGGCATCACCATCCTTTCGCTCGTCCTCGGCGCGGCGGCGATGGCTGTCGGAGCCGGTGACGCCGGCATGGGCATCATGATGGCGGGCCAGCGCGCCGCGCTCGGCGAATATCTTGCCTTCACCCGGGCACAGGAAGCGACTGCCGATGCGACTGGCGCTCGCCTGCTTTCGAAAGCCGGTATTACCGGCAAGGGCATGCTGGATTTCTTCAACAAGCTGCAGAACGAGGAATATCGTCTGGCCATCTACGACAAGGACAGCTTCGATCGCGACCACCCGCTGTCTTCCGAACGTATTCAGGCACTCCAGAAGACGCTAACCAGCGATCCCGCCTTCAGCAGGCCAGTCGACCCAAAGCTCGAGGCACGTTTCCAGCGCGTGAAGGCGAAGCTGCTCGGCTACGTGAACCCGAAGCTGGCGGTGCAAAAATATCCCGAAAGCGACCAGAGCGTTCCCGCCCATTACGCACGGGCCTACGCTTACCACCTCGGCGGCTACCCCGAGAAGGCCGAGTCGGAGACCAAGGCGCTGCTCGCCATCGACGCGCACGATCCCTTCTTCCTCGAGCTTCAGGGGCAGATATTGCTCGAAGACGGCAAGCCGAAGGAAGCTGTCGCTCCGCTGAGGGAAGCGACCGAGCGGTCCGGCAATGCGCCGATGATCGCGGCGATGCTCGGCCACGCTCTGGTGGAAACCGAGGATCCGAAGAACTTCCAGGAAGCGAAAGAAATTCTGAAGGTCGCGGTGAACCGCGACAATGACGATCCTTTCGCCTGGTATCAGCTCGGCATCATTTATGACCATGAAGGCGACCAGGCTCGCGCCGCGCTCGCAACCGCCGAACGGAACAATTTGGAGGGCAAACCCAAGCTCGCGCTTGCCAGCGCCCAGATGGCGATGAAAGGGATCCCGCCCGGAACGCCGGATTATCTTCGCGCGCAGGACATCGCGATGGTATCGCGTGCCGAGCTTGCGAAGAAGGACAAGAGATACCGGAAAGACGACAGCGAGTGAGCGAAGCGAATGTCCCGCCGCCGAGGCGTGGTGGCCTCTCCGCAGCCATTGCCGGCGGTGTCATTGGGTCGCTTCTAACGGCGGCAATCTTGCTGTTCGCGCTTCCGGGCGTGCTTAGCAGCCGGATCGTCCGCCAAGGGCTGCTCGCGGACCCGAGGATACTGTCGGATGCCGTCGACGCGCTTCGCGATGCGCAATACGCGCCGGTGCTCAGCACCAACCGTGCAGCGATCGAAACCCCGTTCGCAAGCTCGTGGAAGGGCGCCGCGAAGGCCGACGTCACATTGGTGGAATTCTTCGACTACGCATGCCCTTACTGCAAGGCGAGCAATCCCAGCGTCGACCGTCTTCTTCGGGAGGACAAGGGTCTCAAGGTCGTCTACCGCGAACTGCCGATCCTCGGTCCCGACAGCGTGACCGCCGCCCGACTGTCGCTCGAAGCATCGAAGCTCGGGCGCTTCGCGAAGTTCCACGACACGCTTTGGGCAGCCGGACGTCCCGCGCCGGACACGATCGCGGCAGCCGCCGCGGCCGCGGGCATTCCTGCAAAGCCGGACGGCGATCCCGAGATCGAGGCCGAGCTCAAGCGCAATTACCAGCTGGCCGGCCAGCTCGGAGCGACGGGGACGCCGCTGTTCGTGGTCGGCGACAGGGTGATGAACGGCGCCGTCGGCTACGAATCGCTCAAGCAGGCGATCGACGTCGCGCGGAAGAGAGCCGGCGCCTAGGCCTCCTTGAACCCCTGGGCGACGACATACCATTCGCTCGAATCCTTGCGGCTCGCGGGCGGCTTGGCGTGCTTCACCGTTGCGAAACTGCGCTTGAGCTCAGCCACGAGCTGATTGTCGGCGCCCCCTGCAAGCACCTTGGCGACGTAGGCACCGCCGGGACGCAGCACTTCGCGGGCGAACTCCAAACCCGCTTCAACCAGCGCCATGGTACGTAGGTGGTCGGTCTGCTGGTGCCCGACCGTGTTCGCCGCCATGTCGGAGAGGACAACGTCTGCTGGACCGCCAAGCGCTTCCCGAAGCCGCTCCGGCGCTTCCTCGTCCATGAAATCCATCTGCACGATAGTGACGCCGTCGATCGGCTCTGTCGGCAGCAGGTCGACCCCGACGATGGTCGCTTGAGGCGCCTTGCGCCGAACCACCTGGCTCCAACCGCCCGGTGCAATGCCCAGATCGACCACCGAGTGCACGCCTTTGAGAAGGCCGAAGCGTTCATCGAGCTCGAGCAGCTTGTACGCGGCCCGACTGCGGTAATTCTCCGCCTTGGCTCGCTTGACGTAGGGATCGTTGAGCTGCCGTTCGAGCCAGCGGGTCGAGGAGATTTTGCGGCCCTTGGCGGTCTTGAGCCGCTTCACAAGTTCCAGCCGTCCCGTGCCATCAGCGAGCGCAGGATGCCTTCGCGAATCCCGCGGTCAGCGACGCCGAGGTTCTTCGCCGGCCAAATCTCCATGATCGCTTCGAGGATCGCGCAGCCGGCAACGACGAGGTCGGCGCGCTCCGAGCCGATGCACGGCAGCGCCGATCGCTCTTCATAGTCCATCGTCGCGATCATCGAGCTGATCTTCTGCATGGCTTCCATTGGGACGTGGAGACCGTCGACGGCGCGGCGGTCGTAGAAAGGAAGCGCCAAGTGCACGCTGGCCAATGTGGTGACGGTCCCGCTGGTGCCGAGAAGACGGATTCCGTCCCGACCTTCCGGCAGCATCGCCGCAAAGTTGGCGAAGGCGCGTCGGGCGCGTTCGCGCATCCTTTTGTACGCAAGCAATCGATCCGGCCCTTCGAGTGCTTCCTTGCCCTCGCTCTCGGTGAGCGAGACGACTCCCCACGGCGCGCTCCACCACGCGCGGATTTTCGACGTTCCTGCTTCCTTGCCCTCTCCCTGTTCGATCAGCACAAGCTCCGTCGACCCACCGCCAATGTCGAATATCAGCGCCGGTCCGTCGCCGGGCTCAAGCAGCTTGTGGCAGCCGAGCACTGCCAATCTGGCTTCTTCGGCGGGTTCGATGATGTCGAGGACGATGCCCGTTTCTTCTCGCACGCGCTCGGCGAATTCGCGGCCGTTGCTTGCGCGGCGGCACGCTTCCGTCGCGACCGAGCGCGACAGCGAGACATTGCGGCGTCTCAGCTTGTCCGCGCAGACCGACAGCGCGCCGATGGCGCGATCCATCGCCTCCTGAGAGAGCGCACCCGTGCGCGACACGCCCTCGCCGAGACGAACGATGCGCGAGAAAGCGTCGATAACGGTGAATCCGCCCTCGCTAGGGCGCGCGACGAGCAGCCGGCAATTGTTCGTGCCGAGGTCGATCGCTCCATATGTGTGCCGGTGCGGCTCCCGTCGCGGCGAGAACCCCTGGTCCGACGGCCTGCCCTGCTCGCGATAATTTTGTCGCAGGGCCGGCGCATTGGCGACACCCTGCGCCATGTCACGCCCGTTCTATCCTACACCGTCCAAGTTGGACGGCTGACTTGATATGGATTTAATCACAATTTTATGGGGTTGGGCAAGTGCGGAGCAGCATTTGCCGCAGCGTTGACAGGGGAAATGCCGCTTTCTATCCCGCCGCTTCCCAAGCTGCCCCGTCGTCTAATGGTAAGACTACGGACTCTGACTCCGTCAATCGTGGTTCGAATCCACGCGGGGCATCCATCCGCCGCAAGAGCGCTCGCTAAAGGGGTTCTCAGCAGCGCAGCCGATCCCTAAGTCGCCGAGCGAATGCATTTCACGATCGCTCCCCGTCACGAAGGCGACGGCTTTCGCATCGATGTTGGCGCCGACGGCCGCTCGTGCAGCTATTTCGTCCCGACCGCCACGCAGCAGGACTTCAACGCCTTCTTCCGCGAGCTGTCTCACGACTTCGGCACACGAATGCCGCACGTCTACAGCCGAGCAAGCGAGCGGCCCGCGGCGGCGTTTCCGTGGCGCCCGCTGCTGACCGAGAACGTGCATCCGCAAATACTCGTCGGCTACGGGGATCCCGCGGTGATGAAGACCGACGAGGGCTGGTGGCTCGTCGCGACCTCCAACGACGCACCGGACGCCTTCCCGATCCTTTATTCGAGCGATCTCAAAGGTTGGGAGCCCAAGGGCTTCATCTTTCCCGCGGGGCACCAACCGGCGTGGGCAGCGACGGGCCGCAATGCCGCCGATTTCTGGGCGCCCGAAATGGTTCGCGTCGGATCAGAATATTGGACCGTCTTCACGGCTCGGCAAATCAACAATGCTCTAGCCATCGGGCTTGCCCGGGCTCCCTCACCGGTCGGGCCTTGGGTCGACAATGGCGAATCCCTTGTGACCGGAAAACCGGTCGATACGACGGGCCTCGGCTTCGACGAGTCGCAGCCGCAGATGAGCGGCGGCGTGATCGACTCCCATCTGTTCCTTGGCCCCGACGGCGATCGCTACCTGTTCTGGAAAGACGATACGAACGGCATCTGGCCGCGCCCGCTCGCGATGCTTTTGCGCGAGCATCCCGAGCTGATCGAGCCGCTGTTCGCCACCGAAGCTGATCGCCGGACGGCGTCATTCGCCGCCGCAATCGTACCCTGGGCCAATGCTCAGCGTCCGATGACCCGGTTCTTCCTGATGCAGCCGATCATCGAAGCGGCACTCGACAATTGGAAGCAAGTCCGCACGATACTGAGTGACTTCGGGCTTGCAGCGACGACGATCGTTGACGCCCTGACCACGCCGATCAGGGCCCAACTGATCGCAGAGGACGGCCGTTCGCTGACCGGCGAGAACACGATCGTGCTCGCCAACGACCAGGATTGGGAAGGCCACTTAATCGAAGGACCGTTCGTGACTTTCCAGCAGGGCCGCTACTGGTTGTTCTACGCCGGCAACGACTTCTCGACGCCCGCTTACGGGATCGGGGTCGCGGTCGCCGATCACCCGCTTGGACCCTATACGAAGCAGCCGGAGCCTTTGCTGCGGTCGACGCGGGAGTGGGTTGCGCCTGGCCACGCTTCGGTCGCGCCCGGCATCGACGGGAAGCCGCAGCTATTCTTCCACGCCTTCCATCCCGGCACCGGCGGTTACAACGCGTTCCGAGCGCTGCTTACTGTCGGGCTGGACTTCAGCCACGACAAGGTCGAGGTCGTCGAGCTTCCGCCTCAATAATCGCGGCGAACGTCGCCGCCATTCGAGACTGCCTCCGACACCTGCGGATTGCCGGAATAATGGATATCGCCTCCGGCATTGACCGCGGCGTTCAGAGTCACCCGCGGACGCACGTAGATGTCGCCGCCGGCGTTCACCGCAGCCGAAACCTCGTCGGCCTCGACGGCACGGAGATCGATCGTCCCGCCCGCGGAGACCGCAGCGGAAATGTCGCGCTGGAGCGCGAATCCGGGCCGCGCGACGATCGTGCCGCCAGCGTCCACGGCGACGTCGGGAACCGTGGGGCTCTCGATCTGGATGCGAAGATTATAATTGTGCGGGCAGCGGTCGTTGCAGTGGGTTGCAATTTCGAGCCTGCCGTCACCGCGCATGCGAAAGCTGGTGAACTCGGTGCTTCCATTGATCAGCGTCACCCGCTGGACGGCGCCCGGAACGACGTAAACGTCGCCCCCGCCGCGCAGCTCGACCGAATGGAACGGAGCTACGGCAATCGGCTCGGCGGCAAGCGCGGGAGCGGACGCGGCTAGTGCAACGGCGAACAGCGGGAGTATCGAGCGGACCATGACCGGAAGCCTTTCTGCAAAGTGCGCTACATCTGTAGCGCTACAAATGCAGCGCGTCTAGCCCTTTTTCTGCGTGCGGCTCCGCGGAGGCTATTGCTGATATCCCGATATCCATTGCTCGAGACGAGTCCTGAGCGACCGCTTTGACGGAATATACCCAAGCTCGACCGGCAGCGGATCTTCGTGCGCTTCGTACAGCGTGAGATTTTCCGGCTGCTTCGGCCGCAGCGTCTCGCGCCCGCGAAGTAGGTCTTCCGCCATGGCCAGGGAGCGGTGCACGTCTTCGGCGGTGAACGGCTTCATCAGGCAGCCGAGCGCGAGATCGGGCATCGGGAAGCGCGGCGCCTTGCCGCTGACGAAGAGGCAAGGAACGCCAAGATCGTTGAGCCTCACCGCGACGGAGAAGCCTGTCGTGCCGCGAGCGAGGTGAAGGTCGAGCAGCACCAGATCGGGCTCATGCTCCTCGGCTGCAGCGATTGCGCCGTCTGCATCTTCGGCCATTGCGACGACGCGATAGCGTGGATTGTCCTCGACGAGATATTTGAGCGTGATCGCAAGTTGCGAATCGTCTTCAACGACAAGGATTCTGAGCACCCGCGAGCCTCCCCCGAAGTCGCGGAATCTTCTACATTCTTCCGCGAGACCGATGCTCGCGCGGAACGAATCGCCTGCGAATCCCCCGTGAACGGCATTTACGCCCAAGAGAGTCGCTGCCGCGCCCAAACGAGAGAAGGCGCCGCAAACCGAAGTCCGCAGCGCCTCCTCAGTCCTCCCGTTAATCCTGTTAGGCGCGATAGAAGATGTGCGCGCCGATCTGCTCGACTTCCTGGAGATTGTGGCGCCACGACGGGGCGCAGTAATCCGCGTGGTACCACAGCACGTCGGGCGCAACGCTCGGGATGATGTTGGCAGCGGCGAGCTCGGCCACGGCTTCCGCCTTCTTCCATGCCTCGGAGTTGACGTCGGCCTGCGGGAACGCGCCGGTGTGCGGGTTCACGAAGGAGAATTGGTAGGGCTGCTTGACCACCTGGCACCAGCTGGCCGGGTAGCGCCCCGACCCGGCGCGGTTGATGACGACGCGGGCGACGGCGAGCTGGCCCTCGAGCGATTCGCCGCGCGATTCGAAATAGACCGCCGTGGCGAGGCAGTTGGTCTGCTCGTCGAGCACGGCATTGGTCTCGAACTTGTTGACCAGCGCGTAGAGCGGCCAGCCGCCCTTGTAGAGCCACGCGGCCTCGCTCGCGATCGACGGCGTGAGCTGAAGGGTGACGGACTGCGCCGGCTGCTGCTGGAACACCGCGCCGGTCGCCGTTGCGATCGCCGTCGTTGCGGCAACCGCCGGCCGCGCAAGCGTGTTGGCGAGCGTCGCCGCGCTTCCGAGCGGGGTTGCCGAAGAATCGACGTCCAGCGCCTTGACGGCGGCGGCGACGTTCAGCCTGGAATAGTCCTGAGCGCTCGCGCTCGACCCCATCGCAAGCACAGAAATACCCACGAGCGCAGACGCGATGCGCCCGCCAAACAAATTGACCACTTAACTTTTGCCCTCTGATGGCGGGCGACCCGCTGGAGGCGCCTGAAGCGCGCTTTAAAATCCAGCGGGGGATTGCCCGTCTTGCCTCTCGAGCCCCGCGCCTCACTGCGCTTTCGGCTCGCTCGCTCAATCGCTGAAGGCCAGATAGGTCATGTTTACTTCGAGTCCAACCGATCCTCGGTGAACCGGTTGTCAACCGCGATGGAATTCGGAACCCTTTCAATTTATTCAGTTTTCCCGGCAATTTAACAGCTGCGGCAGCTCGCTTCACCGGCCATTCCACTCGGCTCACCGGGGTTGTAACGAAACGGACCAGGAGGTGCGGTGCGAATGGCGCATTGGCTGATGAAGTCGGAACCCGAAAGCTACAGCTGGTCTGACCTGGTCCGCGACGGCGGAACCGAGTGGGACGGCGTTCGCAACAACGCCGCGCGGCTGCACCTCAAGGCCATGAAGAAGGGCGACGAGGCCTTTTTCTACCACAGCATGTCCGACAAAGCGGTCGTCGGAATCATGCGGATCACGCGCGCGGCGCAGCCCGATCCCAAGGACCCGGACTGGGTTTCGGTCAGGGTCGAGCCGGTGAAAGCGCTGCCGAGTCCGGT
>Ga0070684_100001661_pt1 | contig 16144 bp, 17 predicted proteins | sample KBSC723LmetaG_FD_65653 | JGI IMG/M metagenome (GOLD analysis project Ga0070684, IMG submission 65653) | Corn rhizosphere microbial communities from Kellogg Biological Station, Michigan, USA - KBS C7.2-3L metaG | ecosystem: Host-associated > Plants > Roots > Rhizosphere ...
CTGACGGAATCTGAAGACGAGGAGTCGATGTTGCGAGACTATGTTATGGGCATCGGCTACTGAACGAGCTGGCTGCAACGTATTGAAGCTCTGAGGAATCCGCTCATGTCTGATTCGAAGCCTGAGTCGTTAGCCTCTTCGCAACAACGCCAAATGGCCCTATCCAGGTGGGACAACGAGGGCGGTGCGGGACCCTGCGGTCCGCAAAAGGGCCAGACTTTCGCAGATGCGCAATTCGAAGTGCCTGAGCTGACAAACGCCGAATTGGTGCAGCTTCGCATCCGCGTGATCGCGTTGGAGAACCTGGTGATCTCGTTGCTCGCGGAAGCATCTGATAGGCAACTCGACCTCGCTCGTGAAATGGCGGCTTTTATCTCACCAAGGCCGGGCTTCACTCATCATCCTCTCACGATCCATGCGGCAGCCAAGATGATCGATCTAGTCGACCGAGCGGGCCATTTTCGGGTCGCGAAACCCGCGTGAACAGAACGACGGCGTCCCAGCGACGTGGTGCGCGATAGACGCACCTCGGAACTCGATGAAAGAGATGCTGGTCGGACCGCGCCCTGTCATCGCACCGAGACCAACGCATGGTTGACCGTCTTGGCCTCAGTGTATCCGGAGTCGGACCGCCCGGTTCGATCACGGACGCTGTAGCCGAAGTCACCGTCTTGGTTATAAATAATGATACCAAAACAGGCGCGCCGGTTCAAAAAGATACCGACTATCTTCACGATAGGCCATTCAACGCGTCCGATCGACGAATTCTTGACTCTGCTCCAGCAGGTAGACGTCAACCTGCTCGTCGATGTGCGTTCGATCCCGCGCTCGCGAACGAACCCGCAATTCAACACCGATGCTCTTCCCGAAACGCTCGGTGACGCTGGGATAAGTTACCAGCATCTGCCGGCTCTTGGCGGTCTGCGGCATCGGAAAAAAGGAGCGACGCCGTCGGTCAATACATTCTGGCATGTCGCCGCCTTCCGAAGCTATGCCGATTACGCGGCAACTGAAGCGTTCCGAGCCGGATTGGATGAACTGCGAGCGCTCGCCCGCGACAATTGCTGCGCCATCATGTGCGCTGAAGCTGTGTGGTGGCGCTGCCACCGCCGCATCATTGCCGACTATCTGCTGACGCAAGGCGTTTCGGTAATGCACATCATGGGGCGCGACAAGATCGACCCCGCGAAGCTTACGCCTGGTGCGCGCGTATTGCCCAATGGGACGCTTGTATATCCGGCCGGGGAGGAAGAGGAGGTCAAAGCATAGGTTGACCCGGCTCTGTTTGCGACGATCGGGCAGTGCGGGCTTCTCCGCTTAAAACCGGCACGCCCGATCACGCGCTTTGGTTCGCGAGAGTCGGCGTCGACGAACACTGATCTCGCCGCAGCCGGAGCTCCGTAGATTCCGAGCCTACCGCCGCGATACCAGCTCATTAGGATCGCACGGGCTGACCTTAGCAAACGCGCCGCACAAACCGATCCTCCTTGTCCCACGCGGCGACTGGCTGTTCCCAAGCTGCTCGATGACCACGTAAGCCGTTGATAATACGACCGAACCGAGGTGTGCGGGTCATGAAGAAGAACACACGCAGAGAAATGCTTCACACAACCGCTGTCGCCGGATCGGCGGCGATCGTTTCCTGGTTTGGCTCGCAGACGGCGCTAGCCGAAGCCGACTCATTGGTTCCACGGCCAGTGGCTTCGCGCACCTATGCTTATTTCACCTCGCTGGAAATCGTCTTCATAGACGCGGCCGTTAGCCGCCTCGTTCCGGCCGACGAATTGGGCCCGGGGGCTAAGGAAGCCGGCGTCACTTTTTTCATCGACCAGCAGATCGCGGGTTCTTTCGGCCGCGCGGAGACCTGGTACATGCTGGGTCCGTGGAAGAAAGGCACACCGGAGCAAGGCTACCAACTCAAGCTCACACCCGCGCAACTCTATCGAGCCGGTATTCAATCCGTTGATGACTATTGTCGGCGCACGTTCAATAAAAAGACATTTGCGGAACTCGACGCAAGCGATCAGGACAAAATCCTTCATGGCCTTGAGAAGGGCGAGATCGAGCTCTCGGACGCCCCTGCCAAAGAGTTCTTCGCCATGCTCTGGCAGAACACGAACGAAGGCTTTTTCGCTGATCCAATCTACGGCGGCAACCGCAATTTTGCCGGTTGGAAGCTAATCGGTTTCCCTGGCCCGCGTTACAACTATGTCAACGAAATCGAGCAATACGGCAAACCGTACACGCGACCTACAGTGGGACTGATGGGCCGAAACGGATCCCCGGTGCGGAAAGGGTAAGCCATGGCTACGAAACTCAAATCTGTCGATGTGGTTCTGGTCGGGTTTGGCTGGACAGCGTCCATTCTAGCAAAGGAGCTCGCGGACGCCGGGCTCCAAGTCTTGGCGATTGAACGCGGCAAGTTCCGCGACACGGTGCCTGACTTCGCGACCACGCATATCCAGGACGAACTGAAATACGCGGTGCGGAATGGACTGTTTGAGGAGCCGGCGCGGGAGACGCTTACCTTTCGTAATTCGCTCGACCAGGAGGCATTGCCGATGCGCCACCTCGGCTCGTTCAACCCGGCATCCGGCGTTGGCGGCGCCGGCATCCATTGGAACGGTCAGAACTGGCGTTTCCTGCCCACCGATTTCAAGATCCGCAGTCACACCGAAACTCGATACGGCAAGAACTTCATTCCGGCAGACATGACGATTCAAGATTGGGGCGTCACCTACGAGGAGCTTGAGCCCTATTACGACAAGTTCGAGTATCTCTGTGGAATTTCCGGACAGGCTGGCAACCTTCAGGGCGAGATACAGCCCGGCGGCAACCCTTTCGAGGGACCGCGAGCCCGCGCATATCCGCTGCCGCCGCTCAAACGCAGCTACGCGACCGTGCTCTTCGACAAGGCGGCAAAGGAGATCGGTCTCAAGCCGTTTCCATGCGCTGCCGCGAATACGTCGCAGCCGTACAAAAACCCGTACGGCGTTCAGATGGGCGAATGCACCTACTGCGGTTATTGTGAATGGTTCGCCTGCGGCAACTACTCAAAATCTTCACCCCAGACCACGATCCTTCCCGCGCTGCTACCGAAGGACAACTTCTCTTATCGGACACTCTGCGACGTTACCCGCGTCAATCTTGATTCCACTGGCAAACGCGCCACGGGCGTGACCTATGTCGACGTGCAAGGCCGCGAATTCGAGCAGCCGGCAGAACTCGTCATCCTGTGTGCCTTCGCCCAGCACAACGTCCATCTGTTACTGCTCTCCGGCATCGGCACACCATACAATCCGAAGATGAACCAGGGCGTGACCGGCAGAAACTATGCTTACCAGATAACGTCATCAGTCAGTGTGTTCCTCGATGAAAACATGAACCCGTTCATGGGTGCTGGCGCGTTGGGGCAAGCGGTCGACGAATTCAACGGCGACAACTTCGATCACGGGCCCCTCGGCTTCCTTGGCGGCGGCTATATCGCGCTTTGGACGACCGGCGGACGGCCGATTTTGCAGCAGCGTGGGGTCCCCGAGGGTACGTCGAAATGGGGAGGCGGCTGGAAAAGAGCGATGCACGAAAATTATCTGAAAAGCGTCTCGGTCGCGACCCATGGCAGCGTGATGAGTTATCGTGATTCATACCTCGATCTCGATCCTACGTACCGCGATGTATATGGCAATCCACTATTGCGATTGACCTTCGATTTTCACGATAACGAACACAAGATGTCGAAGTTTGAGACGGACAAGGCGGCGCTGATTGCCAAAGCGATGAATCCGCGGTCAATCAAGATCAACTATCGAGAGGGCCATTACTCGATCTTGCCGTATGAGACGACGCACAATACGGGTGGCGCCGCCATGGGGACGGATCCCAAAACGAGCGTGGTGAACCCCTACCTGCAGTCGTGGGACGTCTCCAACGTGTTTGTAATGGGGTCGTCCGTTTTCCCGCAAAACCCCGGCTACAACCCGACAGGCACAGTCGGCGCGCTCGCCTATTGGGCCGCGGACGCGATCAGAACCAAGTACCTTAAGAACCCCGGCCCGCTCGTTCACGCCTGACGCGAAGGAACGTCATCATGCGCACAACGAAACTTGCATTCGGGCTCGTGGGATTGTTCGGTCTATCGCTCGCGACTGCGGACTCGGCAATGGCGCAAGGCACTACTTACACAACCATCGAGAGAGGACGCTACCTCGTCAATGCTGGCGACTGCGCATCTTGCCATACCGGCCAGGGTGGTAAGCCATACGCCGGCGGGCTCGCTGTGCCTACGCCTTTCGGCACCATTTATTCCACCAATATCACTCCGGACGAGGCGACCGGCATCGGCAATTGGTCGGAACAGGATTTCTACAAAGCGATGCATGACGGCATCCGTCGTGACGGCAAGCACCTCTATCCTGCCTTCCCTTACCCCTGGTTCACCAAGGTAAGCCGTGATGACGTGCGCGCGATCAAGGCGTTTCTCGATACGCTTACGCCTGTACGGCAGAAAAACCAACCGACTGAGCTCTCCTGGCCGTTAAACGTGCGGGAAGTGATGGCAGGATGGAACGAACTGTATTTCCATGACGGTGCTTTCGAACAAAATCCGAAGAAATCGGAACAGTGGAATCGCGGCGCTTACCTTGTCGAGGGTCTGGGCCATTGCGGTGCGTGTCACACGGCGACAAACGTGTTGGGCGCTTCAAAGACCGGCGAAAAGCTAAAAGGTGGCGACTTTGGCGAACACTGGTATGCGCCTAGTTTGACCAGCGGGCTTAGAGATGGCCTCGGCGGTTGGTCCGCAGCCGAGATTGTCGAGTATTTGAAGACCGGCGCGAATGCCAAGTCAGCGGCCGCCGGCCCGATGGCCGAAGTCGTCGAGAATTCAACCCAGTATCTCAGCGATGCCGATTTGAACGCCATTGCGGCGTATTTGAAGGATGCTCCTGCCGAGCAAACCACGGCAACTAATAAATCGACCGAGATCGACAAGCAAGCATGGTCTCGCGGCGAGGCTCTCTATGTCGACAACTGCACCGGCTGCCACATGGAAAGCGGCGAAGGCCTTGCACAAGCGTTTCCGCAGCTCAAGGGGAGCTCTGCTGTCCAGGCCGAGACGCCCGACACGGTGATTCATGTCGTGCTCGCCGGCGCCAAGATTCCGTCAACCAAGGATAATCCAACTGGGCTTGCGATGCCCGCGTTCGATTGGAAACTCGACGACAAGGAGGTCGCCGATCTCGTGAACTACATCCGAAACGCCTGGGGCAATCACGCGTCGCTGACGAGTGCGGATACTGTTTCCAAGGTGCGGAAGAACGTCGAACACGGTGGCGGCTGACTTCCTGAAAGTGCGCCGTTGACTCGACCGATTGAGAATCGACGTCATGTCGGAAACTTTCAATTGCGTCGAAACATATGCGTGAAAGGGAGTGAATTGAATCACAGCGGGTTGTTCAGACGCCGCGGAAGGATGCGCCTGCGCTGATCGACATCGCAAATGACGATCAATCTCACCGTCGTCGTGCCGTATGCGGCGAATATCTGGCTACGCACGAGCGGTCGGAACACGAGGTCAAAATCGGCGGAGGAAGCGAATAATAGCTTAGCGCGATACTCGAATGACGACGTGTGCACGGTGTCGGTCGTGTTGCGTTCAGGATGGTTGCCAACGAGAGGCATGCATAGGCAACGCCTACCACCGTGACTGGATCTGCGTAGTTTCCGAGTCTCCCGCCGCTGTCTCCGACCGATACAATCCGTTGCGTTGACCTTGGAGAGCGGCCTGGCAAGCTCGCGCAGGTAAGCGGCAATTCGTCGATGGCGATGTCTCGGTGTCGATGTCTCACGGCAGGCCGAGCGTGGAACAGGGTTGCCGGGCTTGTCGAAGCTCGGCGTCGATCGCCGAACCATTCGGCCGGTACGCGATCAAGGAGTTGCCGATCGGCGTTACGTGTCGGCTCCAGGAGTAAGGCTATGTTGTGGGACGCATCAGCAATTAATGGTTATGCCGTCGAAGCCAGCGATGGACGGCTCGGGACAGTCAGCGATCTACTTTTCGAGGACGTCGGCTGGGTCATTCGATGGCTCGTCGTGGATACCGGCAATTGGCTTCCTGGCCGCAAGGTTCTTCTGCCGCTTTCTGCGCTAGGACATCCCGATGAGACGCAGCGCCACTTCCCCGTCAAGCTAACCATGGAACAAGTAAGGCACAGCCCGGATGTCGATACGGACCAGCCTGTGTCGCGGCAGATCGAGGCCCGTGTCTACAGTTCTTACGGTTGGGAGCCGTATTGGAGTGGCGGCTATTTCCCAATGGAAAGTGGGATGGCCGTACCGTTCCTAGCATCGCTCGATGTGAAAACGCGTCATCGAGGTCGTGCCGATCCTCAGCCCGAAGAGGGTGACCCGCATCTTCGCAGCATCGCGACTATCACCGGGTACCAGATCCACGCCAGCGACGGTGAGATCGGTCATGTCGAGGATTTCCTCGTGGACGATACTGGCTGGAACATCCGTTACATCAAAGTGGACACCAAGAACTGGTGGCCCGGAGAGCGAGTACTGATCTCGCCGTATTCGGTGCGAGAGATCGATTGGTCTGGAAGGCTGGTGCACATCAATGTCAACCGTCAGAAGGTCAAAGACAGTCCGCCCTATGACCCGCGCATCACGATCGACGGAGCGTATGAGGAAAAGTTCCTGACGTATTACGGCATTAGATGGGTCGCTGCTTAACGTCGCGCAGCATCGAGGAGATTCGAATGAGCGAGGAAAAGACGAAACTCAGTGGGCCCGATCTCACCCAGGGCGTTGAGCTCTCAACGATTCCCGATGGAACGATGCTGCTTGGACATGCGCGTGGCGAACCGGTGCTTCTAGCCCGGCGCGGCGAGGAGGTGTTCGCGATTGGGGCGATCTGCACGCACTACGGTGCTCCGCTCGAACAGGGGCTCCTCGTGGGCGACACGGTTCGATGCCCGTGGCATCATGCCTGCTTCAGCCTTCGCACCGGTGAGACTCTCCGCGCGCCGGCGCTGGATCCCGTCTCGCGTTGGCGCGTTGAAGAGGTGCGCGACCGGGCGCGACAGTTCACGCCGGTGCAGCGGCGGGTTGGCGCCGTCTACGTTCGGGAAAAGCTGAGTGGGCAACCGTCTCCCGCAGTGCACGATAACCGGATAACGATCGTTATCGTGGGTGGTGGCGCGGCAGGCAATGCCGCTGCGGAAACGCTTCGTCACGAGGGTCACGCCAGCCGCATCACGATGCTGAGCGCAGATGGTTCGATGCCCTGTGATCGACCCAACCTATCGAAGGGTTATCTCGCCGGCACCGCATCCGACGAGTCGAATCTGCTCCGATCGGCGAAATTCTATAAGGACCGTAAAATCGACCTGCACCTGGGTGCGCACGTGGCCGCGGTCGATGTAGGGAACAGGTATGTCGAACTGGCGGATGGCCGCCAGTACGCTTATGGCACACTCCTCCTCGCCACCGGCGCCGACCCGGTGCGGATCGAACTCCCCGGAGGTGACCTTCCGCACGTGCATTATCTGCGCACGCTTGCGGACGGCCGCGCTCTTGTCGCCAAGGCTCTGGCATCACGGTGCGCGGTAGTGATCGGCGCCAGCTTCATCGGTCTCGAGGTGGCAGCCTCGCTCCGTGCTCGGAATATCGACGTGCATGTGGTGGGGCCAGAGACAATTCCGATGGAAAAAATTCTCGGACCAGAGGTTGGGAATTTCATCCGCAAACTCCACGAGGAACATGGGGTGACGTTCCATCTCGGTACGACAGCGACCTCGATAGACGAGCGAAGCATCACTCTCAAGAATGGAGAAAAGATTCAGGCCGATCTCGTCGTCGTCGGCATCGGCGTGCGACCGGCGACCTCCTTAGCGGAACGAGCAGGGCTCGCCGTTGATCGCGGCGTCATCGTGGACGAATACCTCGAGACGAGCGTCCCAGGCGTCTTCGCTGCCGGTGACATCGCGCGTTGGCCGGACCGGCTCACCGGCGAACGAATCCGCGTCGAACACTTTGTTGTGGCCGAGCGCCAGGGACAGACGGCGGCACGCAACATTCTTGGCCACCGCGAACGGTTTGACGCGGTCCCATTCTTCTGGACCGAGCAGTATGACTTCGGGCTCGCCTATGTCGGACACGCCGAACACTGGGACAAGGCCGAGATCGAGGGATCACTGGAGCGTCGAGACTGCACCGTAACGTATCGGCTCGGAGACCGGAAGCTCGCGGTCGCGGTGGTCCATCGAGACCTCGAAGGGCTTCGTGCGGAGGTCGAGTTCGAACGGATGATAGCGAGGAATAGCCCAGGTGCCCAGACGGTCCAAAACTCGGCGTCGCCGGTGCGCCAAGCTCAAGCCGCGATCAGAGGTTCATGACGATGAAACGATTCAAAGTCGGCTATCACGTGAGTTGGAACTCGGAGGCCGGCCATGTCAGCGGCACGATCATCAAGGTGCATACGAAGAACGTCGACTACAAGGGACACATCCACCACGCGAGTGAGGATGATCCACAGTATGAAATCAAAAGCAGCAAGACCGAGCACATCGCGATGCATAAAGGTCAGGCGCTGACAAAAACGAGCGCCTAAGGGCCTCTGGAGCAAGTCCGATGACCAAGCGAATAACGACCGATCACGTCAAGCTCAAACGCGCCTACGAACCCGCCACCGTCAATGACGGAACCCGGATATTGAGTGACCGCCTATGACGAAAGCATTTCAACAGGCCATTCAAGGCGAACTACCGGATGGGTGGGATAGGGATATTTCGGCTTGTTTCCGCCGACGAAGAGAGCATGGCCACTCGCGTTGCCGCAGGAAAGGTCCATGAATGCTGTTGCGTCTCGATTGCCGGCACTGATTGGCGGTTCAGCGGATTTGTAGCCATCGACCCATACCGCCCTTTCAGGACTGGGAGGCTTCGAGCAGGCCGGAGTGACCGTATGCGACAAACAAGACGCGGTGGAAGGTGTCTGGACCAACGTCGGTTTCAATCTCTATTTCGATTTCGGTGTACGCGAATACGACATGGAGCGATCCTGAATGGTTTAGCACTAGGAAAATGATAGTACGGCTACCTCAAAGGATAGATGATATGACAACTAAAAAAGACACGTTCAAGACAATCCCCGTTGGTACCAAAGTGTCGTGGCATTACCGAAGTGCCATCGGTCATGGCACGGTCGCTGGTGTGCACGAGATGGGCACCAACGCAGATAACACAATGTACAGCGTGCGCGAGACTGACCACCACCCGGGCGAACCAGCCATTGTGCACCACTCAGGCAAGGCACTCAGTCGCGCATGATTTGCCACCTTGCGCTCGCGGCGAGCGGTTTCTGTCGCCTAGGCTTAAGCAGGCGCGCGAAAAGCCGCGCGCCGCTTGAATCACGCGTTGAGCGTCCGCCCCTGACCGCTCACGACGAGATCCATAACGACGCGGTTGCGCTACGCAATTTTGTTTTGAGACGAGAGACGAAGCGAAAGGCCGAGACAGCTCATCGATAGCGTCTTGGAGGAGAGCGAAGTCTATGACGGACTCGGTGAAGATCATCCAGCCGCCCCACGATCCCATCACGCCGGCCCTAAGCGCGGCGGATGACCGGATCACCCTGAGCAACTGGCTGCCACCGCAGCAGGGAATAGTTCCCGTCATCCGCGTCGGCAAGCGCTGGATCAGCATCCTGTGGGCCCTACCGATCGGCGCGGCGGCGCTTGTCGTCCTCGTCGCCGTGGCGCAGGCCTTGAGAGAGTTGCCGAGCGTGGAGGCGTTCATTAGAAAATACCCGGGCATCGCCCAGGCCGCGCCTTCGGTCGATTCTGGCTTTCCGTGGTGGTTACAGCTGCAACACTTCCTGAACATGCTCTTCATGATGTTCATCATCCGCGCCGGAATCCAGATCCTGGCTGATTTCCCGAGGCTTAATTGGAGCCGCGACTGCACACCTGGCACGGAGTGGTTCCGTTTCCAGCACGCCGTGCCGAAGGATCGGGTCTGGACGTCCAAGGACGATTCGGTGACCATTCCGAAATGGCTGGGCATTCCCGGTGTCCGCCACTCGATCGGGCTCGCCCGCTGGTGGCACTTCTCGATCGTCCTGCTGTGGACGATCAACGGCATCGCGTTTTACGTGTTGATATTCGCCACCGGTCAGTGGCTTCGTTTGGTGCCCGTGACATGGGGCGTGTTCCCCGCCGCGCTCTCGACCGCCCTTCAGTATGCGTCGCTCAACTTTCCGGTTGACGAAAGCTGGACCCGCTACAACGGATTACAACAGCTCACTTATTTTATCACGGTGTTCGTCGCAGCGCCGGTTTCGATTCTAACTGGCCTCATGCAGAGCCCGGCGATCTCCAACAGGCTGGGAATAATTGGCAAGGTGCTCAACCGGCAGGCGGCCAGGTCCATCCACTTCATCTCGTTCTGCTGGTTTATATTCTTTATCCTGGCACATGGAATCATGGTGTTCGTCACCGGCCTGCGACAGAACACCAACAATATGTTCATCGGCGAACAGAGCAACGGCTGGGTCGGGTTCCCGCTCTTCGCCGTTGCCATGATCCTCGTGGGGTTGGCTTGGTGGGTCGCGTCGCCTTTCACGATTCAACATGCCCGCCTGGTGCAGCGAACCGGACAATTCATGGTTGGCTGGATCAAGGGGCTCGCCGAATGGTGGGACCCGAACGCTCAGTTGACCGAGAAGGACATCTCGCCGCATCTTTGGCCTAACGGCACGATGCCTAACTCGCCCGAATTCGAGGCTCTGGTGACCGACGAGTTCGCGAGCTACCGTCTTCGCGTCGATGGACTGGTGGAGGCCCCGCGCGAGTTTTCCTTCGCCGATCTCAAGGCCTTGCCGAAGCAGGAACAGATCACCACACATTTTTGTATCCAAGGATGGTCGGGCGTCGCCAAATGGGGCGGCGTTCGGATGCGCGATATCCTGGACATCGTGAAGCCGACAGCGGATGCTCGTTATGCTGTCTTTTATTCGTTCTCCGAGGGCGCTGCGGGCGGGGGCTATTACGACGTCCACGAGATACACAACATGCGTCACCGACTGACCATTCTCGCCTATGAGATGAATGGAGCGCCGGTCAGCGTGTTGCATGGAGCGCCGCTGCGACTTCGCTGCGAGAATGAATTAGGCTTCAAAATGGTCAAATGGATCGCGGCAATCAGGTTCGTTCGGGACTTCGCCGATCTTGGGGCCGGCCAAGGTGGCTATAACGAGGATCACGAGTTCTATGGATACCGTATGCCGATTTGAGGCGCAGACGTGGAGCGCGCACTTACCGCACCTGTCGAGAAGTTCTCCGAGAGTGTTTACGCGCTTTCAAAATCTCTAACGATCAAAGGAACGTCTCAATGCGCACGCCAGCAAGCATCTTCAAGCATCCCATCCATCCCATGCTGATTGTCTTCCCCATCGGTCTTTGGATTTTCTCCTTGGCCTGCGATTTGATTCGTCTGGCTGGCGCCTCTGGAGATGCATGGTCCACTGTCGCACTTTTCAGCATGATCGGCGGCCTTATTGGCGCGCTCTGCGCGGCGATACCAGGATTTATCGACTTGCTCTTCTATAAGGGGGGCGCACCTCCGCTCAAGAAGGTTGCTCTGATCCACATGGCGATCAATCTCACCGCTGTCGTCCTGTATGCGATCAATATCTGGCTGCGCGCCAGTGGTCCCGCAAATTTAGGCGCGAGTCTGAGCGCTCCCGTCGTGCTTTCGATCATCGGCGTCGCACTCCTTTTTGTATCCGGCTGGCTGGGTGGCCAAATGGTGCACGTCTACGGCGTCGGCGTCGAAGGGCGAGATTAGCGCTAAAGGGCTGGTAGCCAGTGAGGTGCCTCGCCCGCGAGGGCCAAGGCGCGTCGCGACAATCTTACGCGGAACAGGTGGCAGCTGGCACGAAAATCCAACGGAGAATTCGAATGAACGTAGCGACGTCTACAATGCCTCTCGATCCTGCCCTGGATAATGAGTGCATCAATACTCTGCGTTTCCTCTCTGTTGACGCGGTGCAAAAGGCCGACAGCGGCCATCCAGGGCTGCCGATGGGCGCCGCAGCGATGGCCTATGTGCTGTGGACCCGGTTCCTCAAATATAATCCGGCCAATCCCGGATGGTTTGATCGCGACCGCTTCGTGCTATCGCCGGGGCACGGCTCGATGCTGCTGTACAGTCTGCTTCACCTCACCGGTTACGATCTTCCGCTCGAACAGATCAAGCATTTTCGCGAATGGGGCAGCATGACGCCGGGCCATCCCGAACGTGGCGTCGCGCCCGGCGTCGAGACGACCACCGGGCCGCTCGGTCAAGGCTTTGGCAACGGCGTCGGTCTCGCGATGGCCGAAGCCCACCTAGCGGCGTGTTACAACCGGCCCGGCGCGGAGATCGTCAATCATTTCACCTATGGAATGGTCAGCGATGGCGATCTGATGGAGGGCGTGGCCTCGGAGGCCGCGTCTCTTGCCGGCCATCTCAGGCTCGGTAAGCTGATCTACCTCTATGACGATAACCGTGTGACGCTATCGGCTGGGACCGACATCACATTCACCGAGGATCGCGCGCGCCGCTTTGAGGCTTACGGCTGGCACGTCCAGTCGGTCGCGGATGGCAACGATCTAAAGGTAATCGACGCAGCGCTGCGCACGGCCCGCGCGGAGACGCAGCGTCCGTCCCTGATTCTGGCGCGGACCCATATCGGCTATGGTGCTCCCGACAAGCAGGACAGCTTTGAATCGCATGGGTCGCCCTTGGGGGTCGATGAGGTGCGGCTAGCAAAGGAGAATCTGGGTTGGCCGACCGAGCCGCAATTTTACATTCCCGAGAAGGCCGGCGAACACTTTCGCAAGGCGGTCGAACTTGGAAAGTCGGCCGAGACGGAGTGGGGCGAAAGATTTTCGGCGTACGGTCGGGCGTTCCCGGATCTGGCGAAAACTTTTGAGCAGATCATGCACGGCGAATTGCCGGCTGGCTGGGACAAGGACATTCCCGCCTTCCCTGCGGACGAAAAGGGCATGGCGACCCGCGTCGCTGGGGGGAAAGTGATGAATGCCGTGGCATCTCGATTGCCGGCACTGATCGGCGGTTCGGCGGATTTGAATCCATCGACTCATACCGCGCTTTCGGGATTCGGAGATTTCGAGCCCGCCGGAGTGACCGTACGCGACAAACAAGGAGCGGTGGATGGCGTCTGGAGCTACGCCGGTCGCAATCTCTATTTCGGCGTACGCGAGCACGGCATGGGGGCGATCCTGAATGGTTTGGCGGCGCACGGCGGTGTGGTGCCGTTCGGCGCGACATTTTTGATTTTCTCCGACTACATGCGGCCGCCGATCCGTCTCGCCGCGATGATGAAGCTGCACGTGATCTATGTTTTTACCCACGACAGCATCGCCTTGGGGCAGGACGGATCGACCCATCAACCGGTAGAGCAGCTCGCCGGCTTGCGCGCGGTTCCAGGCCTTACCGTCATCCGTCCCGGCGATGCCAACGAGACGGCAGTCGCTTGGCGGGTCGCGCTTGAAGCGGGGGATCATCCCGTTGCGTTGATTCTGACGCGTCAGAATGTGCCGACGCTTGATCGCACCCAATGTGCCGCCGCAGACGGCTTGCGACGAGGTGCATATGTCCTGGCCGATGCCCCGAACGGCAGGCCGGATATTATTCTGATTGCAACCGGTTCGGAGGTTGGACTAATCATGACCGCTCGACAGACACTGCAAGAGCGCAACGTCATGACGCGCGTTGTCTCCATGCCGAGCTGGGATCTGTTCGATGCGCAGCCGCGGAGTTATCGCGACCAAGTGTTATTGCCATCAGTCCGTGCGAGGTTGGCCGTTGAGGCGGGTGCATCGCAGGGCTGGCATCGCTACGTCGGCGACGCCGGCGACGTGCTGGGGGTAGACCGCTTCGGCGCGTCGGCTCCAGGCGACGTCCTGATGCGTGAATACGGCTTTACCCCAGAGAACGTGTGTAAAAGAGTTCTGGCCATGTTAGGGTAGAAACGCATTCGGATGTGCTTTGATCAAACGGAGATAGATACTCGCAAATTATCACGTCAGTGTTCGCGTTTGGAACTAGCTATCCACACGGCTCGCGGAAGCGTATCGGCAAATGCGAGCGTTCGATGCTGCGGAACTCTCAGGCGAGGCACCACGTGAGAGCTCAGAACGTGTCATCTTGCGCAGCGCGTCAGTCAAACAGTCCGAAAACGCGAATGGTGACATTCGGGCGCGCGACCGAGAAGGTTGGGGGATTTCTCGCCTTGCCGCGTGATGCGAGGCGCCATCGAGCGATAATTGTCATCCATGAATGGTGGGGACTGAACGAATGGGTGAAAGAACAAGCGGAGAAGCTGGCGGCGAATGGGTACGTAACGCTTGCGGTGGACCTCTACCAGGGCAGAGTCGCAGCCGATCGTTCTGAAGCTCGCAAGCTCAAGCGCGGTCTTCGGCAAGAGCACGCGATAGGAGATATGAAAGCGGCATTTGACTACCTCGCCAATCACCCTGATGTGGACCCAAAGCACATTGGTGCGCTCGGGTGGTCGATGGGCGGCGGCTTGGCGGTTCAACTTGCGATCCATGAACCGCGGCTTGCCGCGTGTGTCGTGAATTACGGCCCGCTGCCAACGAATACCGCGGACATTCAGAAAATCGATGTCCCTGTACTAGGAATCTTCGGCGCTCTCGATCGGGGGATCTCTACTGACAAGGTTCGCGCGTTCGAGGAGTGTATGAAGGCTGCCGGCAAGCGAGTCGAGATTGAAATCTACGGCGGCGCCGGTCACGCGTTCGAAAATCCCACCAACCAAAGAGGTTATCGACCAGCGGCCGCCGCCAAGGCATGGCTTCACATGGTCAAATTTTTCAGGCAAGCAAAGCAATCGAGTTCCGTTGTTACATAAGTTTCTTGCGCCTGCGAAATGGCAATATCTATGAAACCTGACGACATCATAAACTGGCAAAAGTCGCGGTACGGATGCGAGCGATATTTATTTGTGCAGAGAGCTTCTGAATGTCGCTGAAACGCATCTTGCGCGACGTTCGTGCTTGTCGGATCTGCGAGGCAGAACTGCCGCTCGGTCCGCGCCCCGTGGTGCAGGTGGCGAGCACCGCTCGGCTGTTGATCGTCGGTCAGGCGCCAGGGAGCAAGGTCCATCGGAGCGGTATACCTTGGAATGACGCAAGCGGCGATCGCCTTCGTGACTGGCTAGGGCTGGATCGTTCGACCTTCTTCGATGAAGGAAAGGTCGCGATTCTTCCCATGGGATTTTGTTATCCAGGAGCTGGAGAGAACGGAGGTGATAATCCACCTCGTCCCGAGTGTGCGCCGCGCTGGCACGAACGCTTGCTCAAGCATCTTCCGGACCTGCAGCTCACACTTTTGGTCGGTCAATACGCGCATCGATATTATTTGGATGCAGGGCCGAAGGCCTCCATGACCGAGACCGTTAAGGCATTTTCACAGTACGGTCCTCAATTCTTTCCTTTGCCGCATCCGAGTTGGCGTAGCGCAATTTGGATGCAGAAAAATCCCTGGTTCGAGGAGGAGGTCATTCCTGGTCTGAGGAACGTCGTGCGACGGTTGGTTTAGTAGTGGTTGTAATCGATCGCCGTTGGAACGATGCCTTCGACGGATCCAGCACGCGAAAACGTCGGTTGTGATTGCTGTGGTTTCCAACTCCAAGGGTTGGAGATGATGTCAAGTCGCGCCCGTCGAACTGGCGGGGGTCCCAAAGCCGCTGGTTTGGGTCGTTGTCAAGGCAACGTCGCAGCGGTTTGCGGCGAACACCGTCGCGGTCGCTCGCCCGACGTCCGCTTCACGCGCCGGCGACGACAGCAATCCTGCTCATAGAGCTACCGCCACAACGTACTTGGTAGCGCGCTACAGCCATCGCGCGGTGGTCGTGGCGTAACTCTTTAGAGCAATGGCGTCCGGATCACCTTTTAGGGTCTCGAATCGCGTAGCTTCGTCGTCGCGCCAGAATCGCAGATCGAAGACGTTTTTCCCGACCTGAAGATCTCTAATGATGAGGTCCGGGAGCCAAACAGGCAAGGCGGGATCGATGTAGAGCTTGCCGGCCGGCGCGTCGGGCTGAAAGCCGA
>Ga0070684_100001662_pt1 | contig 16142 bp, 10 predicted proteins | sample KBSC723LmetaG_FD_65653 | JGI IMG/M metagenome (GOLD analysis project Ga0070684, IMG submission 65653) | Corn rhizosphere microbial communities from Kellogg Biological Station, Michigan, USA - KBS C7.2-3L metaG | ecosystem: Host-associated > Plants > Roots > Rhizosphere ...
TGCGTGCGTCCGCCCGCCAGCACAGCGGCAGCAGCATTGGGAACGAAGTCTTGCTCTTCCATGATGCGCAGGATCCGTTTGCGAGTCATCGCATCAACATCCGGCTTTTGGTTGATGACACGTGATACCGTCGCCTTCGACACGCCCGCAAGGCGAGCGATATCCTGGATGGTAACCCTGTCTGCCATCATGGTCCTCACGGGTGGGAACGACGCCCCGAGCGTCCGAACGGACACTGTAAGCGGTATCTGTAAACGGTATTAGTAACGCTTACGTGACCGGTTACAATGCAGTGTACTGATAGCGGGGCAGGTTGTCAAGTGGTTACTCAGGGATTGCTTTCTTCACGCGTGAAGCGGGTACGTTTCGTCGCAAAGGCGCCGCACGACCGCATTTCTCACGCGCCACTCGCGCCATGGAAGGCCGAGATGCAGTTCGCCAGCACGCCGCGGACGAAAAAGTGTGATGTACTTGAGACTGATGTACAAGACCTCGGCGGCCTACTGCAACTCAAACAGTGAGCGCACGGAGAGTGGCTCGCTGCCGAGATCTGGGGCACTCAGGATGATCGGCTCATCAGGAAAGAGATCGAATCCGTTATCGCTCCAGGCGATCTGCTCCGCAGCTTCGAGCCAGATGCTCTTCGCGGGAGCCTGCCCGCGCACCGAGAGCCTTCCCCCAGCGAGACGCTCGATGGCAATTTCAGGATCGGCAAGCGTCAGATACCTGAGTGGCTCCGGCCAGAGTGAGGCGCTCGCGCGCACAGCGCCGCCGGTGATCAGACGCGCCTGCAAGACGTGCGTGGTATCGGCGGCGAGATCAACGCTCCCAAGCGGCGTAGTCTGATGGGGTGCAAGCGTGACCGCAAGCTCCTTTTCGCCCTCGATCTGCCCCGATAACGACCAGCGACGGATCTGCACCATGCCGTCCACCTGCTCACCGGTGCTATTCGCTACCCAGAGCGCGCTGGCCGTCTCGGACTCATGTCCCAACTCCAGTGCAATTGGGGCGAGCGCACGACGCATCGCGTAGTAGGCGAGCTTGGGGCGCATCGTGTCATCGACGATGGACCAGCTGATGGTCGGCCAGCAATCGTTGAGCTGCCAGACCAGCGCCCCGCCACATCCGTAGTGTCCAGGGCCCTGGAACTGGCGACGCCACCCACGAACCGCCGCGACGAGCGCCTCGGCCTGCATGACCTGCGTCGCATAGCGATAGCGGTCGATATCCGCTGGTATGCGTACGTTCTCACTCAAGTACGCGGCCAGTCGCCGGACACCACCCTCCGCCTTGAAATGATAGTCAAGCGTTCGGCTGCCTGGATAGCGCTCCGCTGGGTCTGCCATCGCGGCAAGCGACATCGCCGATGGAAGCGCAACCATGCCAAACTCGCTGACAAAGCGGCCGCCGTTTTGCGGATAATCCTGATAGGGCAGCATGGTCTGGTGCCAGATACTCCAGACGTGCCGGTCCCCTTCCACGGCGTCGTTATTATTGTCGGAGGCACCACCATACGGACTGCCAGGCCAGTATGCTCTGCCGGGGTCGAGCTGCGCGCACAACTCCGGCAAGAGCTGCTCATAGATGACGCGCGCGGGGAAGACGTCGGTTACTGGTCCGGCGATGGGGCGATTCTGCGAGCGGGCAATGTCGTAGTCCTCGTTATTCCCGCACCAGACTGCCAGGCAGGGATGATGGCGCAGACGCCGGATGGCAGCCTCAGCCTCGGCGCGCACGCTCTGCAAGAACGCTTCATGTGCCGGATAGATCCCGCAGGCAAAGAGAAAGTCCTGCCAGACAAGCAGGCCAAGCTCATCGCAGAGATCATAGAAGCTATCGGCCTCAAAGATGCCACCACCCCATACCCGTATCATCTGCATATGGGCATCGGCAGCCAGTTGCAGATAGGCGCGATAGCGGTCAGGGCTCACACGCGGCAGCATCATGTCGGCGGGAATCCAGTTGGCTCCGCCGCAAAAAATCGGAACGTTGTTCACATCGAAGTAGAAACTCGTACCGGCCTCACTCACTACTGCTTCCTGCAGCAGCCGCACGCGCCGAACGCCGAGCAACTGCTCCTTCACCTCGATGACAACGTCCCCCTCGCGCAACGTGTAGACGAGACGATACCTCGCTTGCGCGCCGTAGCCATGCGGCCGCCAGAGCACCGGCTGCTCGACATCGAACGCGTGCTCGATGGTCTCTACGAGCGGCGAGAAGGTGCGCTCGTCAACAAGCGCTCCTACCGGATCATAGAGGGCCAATTGTAGCTGAGCGAGGGGTGAGTTCTCAGGATGCTCGACCGTAGCACGTACGGGAAACCGCGCATGCTGAAGGTCTTCGCTCAACTCGATTGGGCAGTGCATGTCCGCAATGCGCGTCGCGGTGACTTCCAGCCAGATGGGCTGCCATGGGCCAACGGTGAGGAGGCACGGACCCCAATCCCAACCATAGTGATACTGGGCCTTGCGGACGTAGACGCGGCTCGAATCGCCATTCCAGGCGAGCATCGCGCCCATCTTGGCCTCGCGCACTTTGCCGAGGCGCAGCGCCGACTCAAACACGATGCGCAACTCATTGTCGCCCGGCAGCAGATGTGCCTGGACGGGGATGCGATGGGCGATGAACATGTTGTCACTGACCAAAATCTGTTGGCCGTTGAGCCAGGCAGTCGCAAAGGTATCCAACCCACCAAAGCACAACGTCGTCTCGCCATGCGCTGCATCGTCTGGCGACCATGAGAAATGACACCGATATATCCAATCGGTTTCGCCGACCCACTGCACAGCCGCCTCATTCAGCGCTTGAAAGGGGTCGGGGATGCGGCCCAGAGCCAGCAAATCGGCCTGCACAACGCCAGGAACAGACGCGGGGAGCCAGCCCACCTCCGTTGCGCAATCCTTGTCCAGCGTCTTCGACGGATCGCGCTGTTTGAATGACCAGCCATCAACAAGGTCGCGCCGCTGCATCGTATCCTCTTTTCACCTGGAAATCTCTTTGTTTTCTGGTCGTTGACCGCCAAAAGATGGTCCGCTCGGGTTCTGCCAAACCGCGTGAGATATGGTGCACGAAGGACTCATACTTCGTCAACCTCATTGCAGGGACGTTGTTCGACTTGTCCGCTCTGAGCGGACGTGGTACTGCGTATCCTGCCGTATCATGTACGTGTGAATACACGGCCCCCGATCTGGCCAAACTCCGCCGAATCAAATGGATTCTATCGCAACAGCGAACAGCACCTTGACACTGGTCGCTTTCAGCGTCAGAATGCCATCATACCGTGTTGACGGACATCGAACACGCTCAGTGGAATAGAGGACAGCAGCATGGACGACAGGCCCTTTCGATCGCTCTCATGGCGCTGTATTGGACCGCATCGCGGCGGTCGGGTGGTCGCTGTAGCCGGACACCCCACCGAGCCCGGCACGTTCTACTTCGGCGGCTGCGCTGGAGGCGTATGGAAAACCACCAGCGGCGGCGCTCTCTGGGAAATCGTCTCCGACGGCTATTTCACGACATCCGCGGTAGGCGCGATCGCGGTCGCGCCATCAGCGCCGAGCATCATCTACGTGGGTACGGGTGAGGCGACGATCCGCGGCAACGTCTCGCACGGTGATGGCGTCTATAAGTCCAACGACGGCGGCGCGTCGTGGCGCAACGTTGGCCTGGCGGATACGCGCCACATCGGCGACATCGTGGTCCACCCGACGAATCCTGAGATCGCGTTTGTGGCGGCGCTAGGCCACGCCTGGGGACCAAATACGGAGCGCGGCGTCTATCGCACGCGCGATGGTGGCGCCTCCTGGCAGAAGGTGCTCTTCAAGAGCGAGAACGCCGGGGCGGTTGACCTCGCGATGGACCCGAACCAACCGGATATCATCTATGCGACCATCTGGCAGACGCGGCGCTATCCCCATGCGCTGGTCAGTGGGGGCGAAGAGTCCAGCCTGTGGCGCTCGACCGATGGCGGCGACACCTGGGAGGATATCTCGCGGGCGAAAGGGCTGCCAACGAGCGGCATCTACGGCAAGCTGGGTGTGGCGGCCTCGCCCGCGCAACCTGGCCGTGTCTGGGCCATTATCGAGGCGGCAGACAAGGACGGCAAAGACGCTGGCGGACTCTACCGCTCTGAGGATTGGGGCGGAACCTGGGAGCGTGTGAACGACAAGATGGACCTGCGCAAGCGTCCCTGGTACTACATGCACATCTACGCTGATCCACGCGATCCCGATACCGTCTGGATCCTCAACCTGCGCTGCTGGAAATCAACCGACCGCGGCAAGAGCTTCATCGGAGTGCCCACGCCGCATGGCGACAACCACGACCTCTGGATTGACCCACGCGACCCGAACCGTATGATCGAGGGCAACGACGGCGGCGCATGCGTCACGTTCGATGGCGGGCGCACGTGGTCCTCTATCCTCAACCAGCCCACCGCGCAGTTCTACCATGTCGTCGCCGACGACCGCGTGCCATATAACGTCTACGGCTCGCAGCAGGACAACTGGGCAATGCGTCTGCCAAGCATTGATTTCGAGGGCGCTATCAGCTGGAAGGACTACGTCGAGCCGGGTGGCGGCGAGAGCGGCTACATCGCCATCGGCCGCACTCCCCCGTACACGGTCTTCGGTGGCGGCATCGGGACGGGGCCGGGGCACGGTCGGCTGATCGCCTGGAATCCCGATACCGGGCAGAAGCGCAACGTCACCGTCTGGCCGGAGGTGCATAGCGCCAGCGTGGCCGGTGTCGGCGCGAGCACCCTGAAATACCGCTTTCAGTGGACCTTCCCGGTGGAGGTTTCGTCACACGATGCGGATGTGGTCTACATCTGCTCGAATCACGTGCACCGCTCCGCCGACGAGGGTACCACCTGGGAGGTTATCAGTCCCGACCTCACCCGCAACGACCCGGACCGGCAAGGGCCGTCTGGGGGGCCAATTACGCACGACAACAGTGGCGCGGAAATCTACTGCACGATCTTTGCCTTCCGCGAGTCGCCGCATGAGCGCGGCGTCTTCTGGGTCGGCTCGGACGACGGACTGGTCCACATCTCACGCGATGGCGGCGCCTCCTGGCAGAATATCACCCCACCCGAGCTGCCTGAGTGGGCGCTCGTCTCCATCATCGAGCCGTCGCCGCACGATCCCGCGACAGCCTACCTCGCCGCGACCTGTTACAAGGTCGATGACACCGCGCCTTATCTCTTCAAGACCAGCGACTACGGCGCGACGTGGACGAAGATCACGGGTAACCTGCCCGATGGAGCCCTGACGCGAGTCATCCGCGAGGATCCCAACCGGCGCGGCCTGCTCTACTGCGGCACGGAGACTGGGCTGTATATCTCGTTTGACGATGGCATGAACTGGCAGCCGTTCCAGAGCAACCTCCCGGTGACGCCGATTCACGACTTGATCGTGAAGGGTACAGACCTCATTGTTGCCACCCATGGCCGCTCGTTCTGGATTCTCGATGATATTACGCCGCTGCACCAGATGGCAGACGGCAACACGCCGATTACACTTTATAAGCCGCGCGACACCCCACGCTATCGCATCTATGAATACACTGAAGCGGAAGGCACGCCGGGCTACGTAGACTACCTCATGGCTGGCCCGGTTACGGTGGCATTCCGCCACGACGAGGATGCCGCGGGTGTGCAGACGCGCAAGCTGCTCGACGGCGGCCAGAATCCACCCGCTGGAGTCATCCTCCATTACGCTCTTACCGAGAAACCAGAGAGCGAAGCGACTCTGACGATCCTCGACGCCGAGGGCAGCACCGTCCGCACATTCACGAGCACGGCAGAGGTCGGCGCGAAGCTTCCCACTGAGCCTGGCGCGAACCGGATTGTCTGGGACTACCGTTACGAGCCGCCAGCCGCTCTGGAAAACGACAAGGCCGAGAAGCAGGATCAGAAAGAGAAGGAGGAGGCTCGCATCGCCCTTGAGACACTGGCGGCGCGTGCAGTGCCAGGCGAGTATGAGGCGCGGCTGACTGTCGGCGACACCACCGTCACACAGCGCTTCGCCGTGTTGGCGGATCCACGCCTCACAGTGACACCGGAGCAACTTCGGGCGCAATTTGACCTCCGGTGCAAGATCCGCGACCAGGTGGATGAAGCGCACCGCACCATCAACCAGATCCGTCGACTGCGCAAGCAGGTAGCGTCTTGGGAAGAGCGCGCGAAGGCTGGCACAGGCCACGAGAGCATAGTCGAGTCTGCGGGTCCGCTCAAAGAGAAGTTCACCGCGCTTGAGGGGGAGATGACCAATCCCGAACCCGACAAACCTCAGCCTGGCCCGGCGCGCATCAAAGAGAAGCTGGCGACCCTGAGTGAGATGGTGGACGAATCGGACGATGCCCCAACGCAAGGCGCGTTCGAGGTCTTCGCGGCACTCAGCGAACAGGTGGCCACCGTGCGGCGCCAGTTGCAAGAGCTGCTCGATGGCGATGTGGCCGCATTCAACAAACTTGTGCAGACAGCTGGCCTGCCCGCCGTCGGCGAGTGATAGACGGGGCGAGTGACAGTCACCGCGACCGTCGTCGGGCACCTGGAGGATTGCTCTAGAATCCAGCGCCCGACGACTCCTGACGCTTTCAAGCTGCTCATACTACACCGGTAGGGAGGAGATATGGGCCGTGTTCTCGTGCAAGGCAGCCTCAACGTCGATCACGTGGCACAGATCCCCCATCTTCCAATTCCCGGTGAGACGGTCCTCGGTGAGGCTTTCTATATTTACGCGGGAGGGAAGGGACTCAACCAGGCCATCGCGGCCCAACGTCTCGGCGCTGATGTGAGCTTGATTGGATGCATCGGCCAGGATCACCTCGGCGACCTCCTGCACGCGACGCTTGTTGCCGATGGCGTGGAGACCTCCCTTGTCACACGACAGGCACGATTCGGGACGGGCGTGTGCTGCGTCCTGGTGAGCATCGCCGACGGGCAGAATATGATCGGCAGCATCAGGCAGGCCAATATGGCGCTGGACGCTGCCATGGTCGACGCTGCCTTTGACCAGATGGCTGCCGCACCTGCTGAGGTCCGTCCGAACGTATTCCTGGCGCAATGCGAAACGGAAATTGGCGGCGTCGTGCGAGGCCTTCAGCGGGCGCGCGATCTGCGCATGACCACCATTCTGAATCTTGCTCCTGTTCCGCAGGGAGCACTCGACGATCACCTCTTCAAGTTGTCGGACGTTCTCATCGTCAATGAGATCGAGGCGGGTTTGCTTACCGAGATGACAGTTGATGGTTTCGCGTCCGCGGCACTCGCGGCGCAAACGCTTGTGAAGCGTGGCCCAGGGCAGGTGGTCATTACCCTGGGAGCGTTGGGTGCAACATACAGTGCGCGAGATGACGCTGCCGCCGACGCGGCGGCAGAGACAACTCACCGTGAATGGCCCGCATACACTGTCCGCGCGGTGGACGCAACCGCGGCGGGAGACGCATTCTGTGGGGCATTTGCCAGCAAGGTGGCTGTGGAAGCGCCGATAGACGAAGCGATGACGTTCGCGCTGGCGGCAGGCGCGCTGACCGCGACTCGTTCGGGCGCGGCTCCCTCTCTCCCCACACGCCTCGAAGTCGAAGACATGCTGAAGAATTGGCCAGGTTAGCCTGTTCGATGTCCCCTTTGAACATACAAATCAGACTCACGCGGATGCATCACATCGGTTATGACCGAGAAGCTTCGGTGGATGCGACGGGACACTGCATCTGACTCGGTCACTGTGAAGACAGCCCCATCGTATCTCTCCTTTGCGCTGGCCTATTGACCCCATTATCTCAGTATGCAGGTGGCTGGTGGCTGCCAATAACGGAGGCAGCAATGGGTCAGGCACAGCCAATGACCCACTCAAAGCGGACAGGTACCTTGTCACATGACGGGAATGGCACAGCCCGACGATGCCAAAGCGTGCGACAATATCCAAACTCTAAACAAACCATTGAGTTACTACGCTGAAGAAGGCAAGTTGGGAGGCGAGTCATGATCCACGAAGAAGTGCTCACCGAGTTATCTCAACTCATCCAGGACTACTTTTTATGGGCCGTTACAAATCCTGAGAAAGCGGCGGCACTAAGCCTTGTACCGTCGCTCTTTCAGCAGCAAACCGGCAAAAACAAACAGCCCCATGATGAGCATTCCGATTTGTTGGGATTTTCACGGTGGCTGGCTCAAGGGAGAAAGTGACGGGGACTGGACAAACTCATAGGAGTGCTTGGATTGCAAACTGTTAGTAAAGAAAACGCTGGATGTGATCGTGAAATAGCAATAACTGTGATGGAGATAGACGAATCTTATGCGCTACGAATTCGCACTCAGGGACTGTATCGAACCTGGCAAAGCCGTCGTTGAGACGACTGCGCGCTGCTGCTGCTGGTACAGTTCATGCGCCATACGCCGCCAGGTGAAAACGATGTAATGGACAAGGAGGCGGCACATGGATACCCTACAGGTTTGGCAGTACAAAACGCACCTGCTGCATGATCTTGCCGAGGACACGCTCGTGGCAATGCTTAACCAGGAGGGCGCTGATGGGTGGGAGCTCGTCACCATTCAGGCAGTGGCGCAGCGAGTGCCGCGGGACAACGAAACACTTCCTGGGTTAATGAGTCATGATCTCACTGGCGACTACCTGGCTATTTTCAAGAAGCTTCGCGCGTAGGTTAGCAAGTCATCCAAACGCACACGATGACGAGACAAGAACTCGCCTCATGGCATCATGTTGGTACGGAGCATGCTATTGACGGCAACAGGATGTATACGCACACCGCTGGCAGCCAGGAAGACGCAAGGAGCGATGGTGCGATGGTGCGATGGCGAAAATACTGTGTCCTGCTTGTGAGGGGAATGGGGTCGTTCCACCAGCACTTGTCGGATGTGTGACAGCGCGGGGATAACCCCATCCTCGCTCTGGAAGGCCGCTGGGGCGAAGTGTCCCCTCTGCCATGGCTTTGGCACAATCGGTCCTGTGCGAAGATGCGCGGCGTGTCATGGCAGTGGCAAGGTGAAAGCAAAAGCGAAAGACTTGCGTTTGAGCGTGGTGCGCTAATCGCGTACGAAGCGCCCCGGACAGAGGAACCATCCGCCAGCACTGCAATGGCGCAATGCCGACCGCCTCTGTCTTGGGCCTAATGCATGTTTGCTTCTCACCTCACCCGTCCAGGTACGCGGCCTGACCTTCCCGCTTCGTCAACCGCTTTCCAGTGTGCTCGGTAGCCACCATGAGCCATCTCGCAATGTCGAGGAAACCCTCATTTACGACAAACAGGCCGCGGCAGTGAAGCCACGACCTGAACTGGCTGGATTTTCCTGCCCGACTTAGGAACAGCGAGCAGGCATGTCACATGCACGTTGTACTGGCGGACCCGACGGGGATAGAATACGCGAGTACAACACAGGCTTGCCAACCAGTTGCGGGCACGACAAGCCGCCTTTGGCACTCCCTAGAGACAGTTATGAACTTGAGGTGGTTGAGCTGGAGGTGGGATAGAATGCAGCATGAGTACTGCACGCAAACCCTACCCTTCGGATGTGAGCGACGAGGAATGGTCCTTCGCCGCTCCGTAGCTGAGTCTGCAAAGCGAACAGGCCTTGCAACGCCGCCACGACCTGCGCGAGGTCTACAACGGGCTGCGCTGGCTGGTTCGGACCGGCGCCCAGTGGCGGATGCTGCCGCATGATTTCCCGCGCTGGGAAGCGGTCTACCAGCAGACGCAACGCTGGCTGCGGGCGGGCTGCTTTGAAGCGATGGCCCATGACCTGCGCCTGCTCTTGCGGCTGGCGGCTGGCGGCGGGACGCCCTGGTCAGCCGTCGGCGGTGATTCTGGATGCCCGCACGGTGCAGTCGACCTCTGAGAGTGGCGCGCATGCCGGCTATGACGGGCACAAGCGTCGCAAGGGAGCGAAAGTCCACGTGGCCGTCGACACCTTGGGGCAGTTGTTGGCGATGGTGGTGACCCCGGCCAATGAGCAGGAGCGGGCCCAGGTGGCAGAGTTGGCTGAGCAGGTGCAGACAGACAGTGACTGGGGACAGCGTGGAGCTGGCCGATGTCGATCAGGGCTACACCGGCACTGATCCGGCCGAAGCGGCGTCTGCCCATGGCATTCAGCTGGAGGTGGTCAAGCTGCCCGACGCCCAGGGACCGCGGAAAGGATTTGTTTTACTGCCAAAACGCTGGGTCGTCGAACGGAGTTTTGCTTGGCTCGCCCGCTTCCGGCGCTTGGCTCGGGACTATGAACGGTTGCCGCAGACCGTGGCAGGACTGACCTTTCTGGCGTTCACCTGCTTGCTGCTGTCTCAGTTGATCCATTTGGCCTTCAGTTCATAACACGCTCTTAGGCATCTGCTCAGCGTTTCGAAGCCGCTTATAGCTAATTGAGCTCCTTCATTTTATTAGTACGGCCGCAAATACCCACCACGCCAACAACGATTTGGCCGTTAGGCTCAGCATTATGTAGGCCTTTTCCCCAAAAATGTAATCTCGCCACTTACCTATCCTGTGGTACTGCAACCACATATTCAACGCAAAGATGTTAAAGAAGATGTACTCTGAAATTACGATGCCGTACACAAAGCCGGGTGGTGTAGGACCGTTAAATCCTGGCGTTAGTACGTATATGGCAACTATGACCCAGGGGATAGCCCCGGCAAAACAGCCAAACCAAAAACTGAGCCAATTGGTCGCCCCCGGCGTTTCGTATTTTTCGAGGAGCAGACCAAACAAAATCATACTTGCGTTGACGCCAAAAATCGCAATGAGCGCAGCTATATCGCTAACCCCTGTGAGCATCGCTATAAGGACTATCATTATGCCGGAGCTAAAGAAATACTCGATCCAACGAGCGTAGTTCCTGTCGTTTTGAAGGTTAGCCTTATACCATTCATAGACTCTTGGCGAGGCAATCACCAACAGGGCAAGCGAAGAAATCAGCACAAATGCAAAAACTCCCCAGCCCAGCGGGATGTTGAACAAATGCCTAAGCTGAGCAGGCGTGCCGGGAGGACCGGACATATAGGTCGCCGTTACCGGCAAAGAAAAGCTATTAGTCAAAACTGCAATGGCTGCAGCTTCAACGGCTAGAACTAGACCTACGGCAATATTCCAAATCCTAAGATTGGCGAGGTGGCTAGTATTCATAGGAAGCGATCCTCCTCTTGCGTCACACGGCGCGTCGCCCTCACGCGCCCTAGCGTCAGCCTAGATGCACTTCGTCACGAACTGTTCACGAATCTGTGATGCGGCGTCACGGCGTCCTCACATGATCACTGCGAAGGGGCGGGCTATGATACGCGCACTGGCCACGGAAAGCCGCATGAAGGATGAGTAGGCCGCGGTTACCTGTGTCCTGCTCACGCAGCCGCACCATCTTCTTCCTTCGAGTGTTTTGGAACCGCCTCTAGAGAATTGAGAGTGCTGCCTTTGTTGGTGCGATATACTGGTTCAAGCTCCGGGATTGTCACGATGAACTGGATCAATTTGCTCAGGTAACTTACTTCCTCGCCGCGTAGCGGGCGCTTCGGCTCCTCGGCGTGCCGATAGTCGGCCGGCTTGTGGATGACAGGATAACCGTTAATTGTGAAGGTCCAGCTATTTGCACCATGTAATCCCAGTAGCTAAAATCATTCCACCAGACAAGACCTGCGCGCGGCCTGCGCTTCGGCAGTGGGCAACTCATATTTGTCAACGCCAGCATAGCGTACAGTAATATTCAAATCGTCCTCCCGTAACTAGCCACCATCAATCGCTCCGCATGAGGACATGAATGTGGTATGCTCCACCTGTCCGTTCATCATGTATGCATCTCTTCGGTGTTGGCGCTGGTGTAGCTCTAGCAAACCTGCCCTCCTCCCCACTGAACCAGTGCCGTCTTTCACAAGCGACATGACCCACGTCGCTTTGCAGCACATGACAGCAAGTCAAAGATGCAGCTGCGGTTTAGGCAGCCTGCTATACGTATTTGATTGGCGTCCGTGAGCTAAGCGCCCGATGCTGTGTCACATGCCATGACTCCGGTCCTTCCCATGCACTGAGCGATTGCTTGGTCGCGGCATTGCCGTGGCTGTGTATGGACTGTGCATGACGTTGTGTGGCTATACAAGAAAAGGATGAATCGAGTGCAGAAGTTCCAAATCGGCAAGATTGCAGTAATCGGCACCTATATGCCGCGCCAATGTGGGGTGGCCACGTTCACCACCGACTTCTGCGAGGCTCTCAGCGCCCAATACCCGGAAGCCGCGATCTGCGCGATTCCAGTAAACGATACAAGCGAAGGCTATCCCTATCCCGCTCGTGTGGAGTTCGAGATCGCTGAACGCGACATCGAGTCGTACCGCCAGGCTGCGGACTATCTCAACATCAATCGCGTGGATCTGGTTGTGCTCCAGCACGAATATGGCATTTTCGGTGGACCCTCTGGCAGCTACATCCTAGAATTACTGCGCGAGCTCCGCATGCCGATTGTCAGTGTTCTTCACACCGTCCTGGACGAGCCTGATCGCAACCAGCGCAAAGTGCTGGACGAGGTTGCGCGTCTCTCTGACCGCCTGGTGGTCATGAGCCATCACGCCCTCGACGTGCTGCACGACCTTTACCTGGTGCCGCGCGAAAAGGTCAGCTACATCCCCCACGGCATTCCCGATGTTCCCTTCGTTGATCCCAACTTCTACAAGGACGAGTTTGATGCCGCAGGGAAGGTGGTGCTTTTGACCTTCGGGCTGCTCTCACCGAACAAAGGCATCGAGCATGTCATCGCCGCTATGCCAACCATTCGGAAGCGCTATCCCGACGCCCTCTACTTCGTCCTCGGCGCAACACACCCGCACGTCAGGCGGCGAGAAGGCGAAGCCTATCGTCTGATGCTCCAGCGGCTTGCCCGGGAGCATGGTGTCGAGCACGCGGTCGTCTTCTACAACCAGTTTGTTCGACTCGAGAAATTGGTGGAGTTCATCGGCGCGACCGATATCTATGTCACACCCTACCTGAACCGTGAGCAAATCGTCTCTGGCACACTCGCCTACGCTGTCGGCACGGGCAAGGCCGTCATTTCCACGCCCTACTGGCACGCCGAAGAATTGCTCGGCGAGGGGCGAGGCGTTGTCGTACCTTTCCGCGACTCCGCCGCGATTGCGGAGCAAGTCATCTGGCTGCTCGATCACGACGCTGAGCGTCATGCCATGCGCAAGCGCGCGTACGAACTTGGCCGCGAGATGACCTGGTCGCAGGTTGCTCGACGCTACATGTCACTCTTCGACCAGGTGCGCGAGCAACGCCTCCTTGTGCCTCAAGCCGGGAGCGTCTCGCGGCGCCTGTTGCGCGCGCATTCGCTTCCCCCACTTAGTCTGAGTCATCTCCGACGTATGACTGACGACACAGGCCTTCTTCAGCATGCCACATTCTCAGTGCCAAACTATGGGGAAGGGTATTCCATCGACGATAATGCCCGTGGACTGATTGCGACGGTACTACTGGAGGAACTTGGTCTGGGTTCAGCCGAAGAGGTTGCCGCGCTGGCAGGACGCTATCTGGCGTTCATTACGCACGCGTTCAACGAAGACGCTGGCCGCTTTCGCAACCTACTGTCCTTCGACCGCCGCTGGTTGGAGGATGTCGGTTCGGAGGATAGCCACGGGCGCACTTTGTGGGCGCTTGGTATGGTGATTGGGCGCTCGACCGACGAAGGGCATGTGGGTCTAGCAAGCTTACTCTTCAATCGCGCGCTTCTCGCCGTCACCGAGTTTACCGCTCCGCGTGCCTGGTCGTTTGCACTGCTCGGCATCCACGAATACCTCAAACGCTTCGCCAGTGATCGCAATGTGCAACGAGCGCGCGACGATCTTGCTGGCCAACTGATGCAAGCATTCAGCGTCAACAGTGCGCAGGACTGGCCGTGGTTCGAGGACATCCTGACCTACGATAATGCTACACTGCCCCGTGCATTGTTGCTCGCTGGCGCTGACATGAACAATGCCGCCTATACTGAGGCAGGTGTCACTGCGCTGGCATGGCTGATGGAACTCCAGTTTGGCGAGGAAGGGCACTTCATACCCATCGGTTGCCACGGCTTTTACCGGCGTGGCGAAGAGCGTGCGCGCTTTGATCAGCAGCCTATTGAAGCCTACGCGACAATCGCTGCCTGCCTCACTGCCTTCCGAGCGACGGAAGACATACACTGGCACGCACAGGCCCAAGTTGTCTTCGATTGGTTCCTTGGACGCAATGATCTCGGCGTTTCGCTCGTCGATCCCGCGACTGGGGCGTGCTACGACGGCCTCCAGCCTGATTGGGTCAACCAGAATCAGGGCGCCGAATCGGCCCTGGCGTTCTTGCTTGCGCTGCTGGAGCTGCGCGCGACGGAGGCCGAGCTCTTCGCGGAGGAAGCCGCCCGCGAGGCCGAGCGACTCATGCTGGCGAAGGGGATGTCCGCTCATGCATGACCGCACCCCGCCTGACGTGGAGGGATCACGTCCTCACAGGACTACAATGCCGCTGGAGTATATCAATGCCTTTTGAGAACACGCTATACGAAGTCCTCTTCCACCGGCATCCACGCAACCCCATTCTGCGACCATCGGATTGGCCGTATCCTATCAATACAGCATTCAATCCAGGGGTAGCGCGCCTCTCAGATGGCTCAACGCTCCTGCTCTGCCGCGTGGAAGATCGTCGTGGGTTCTCGCACTTCTGCGCCGCACGCTCTCGTAACGGCATCGATGGCTGGCGGATTGATCCACATCCAACATTGCAGCCGGATCCCTCCGGCCATCCTGAGGAGCTCTGGGGCATTGAGGATGCACGCATTACTTATGTGCCCGAACACCAGGCGTACTACATCGCCTATACCGCGTATTCACGTGCTGGTCCGGAGGTCTCATTGGCCAGGACCACCGATTTCGCCGAGTTCGAACGGCTTGGGGCCGTCATGCCGCCTGAAGACAAAGATGCAGCCCTCATGCCCTATCGCATTGGGAACCGTTGGGCGCTGATCCATCGGCCCATGGGACCGGACAGTGCGGATATCTGGCTGTCGTATTCGTCGGATCTGGAGCACTGGAGCGATCATCGGCGCATCTTGGCGGCGCGCGAGGGGGCGTGGTGGGACGCCAACAAAGTCGGCCTCTCCTGTCCGTTGATCGAGACGCCCAATGGCTGGCTCATGATCTATCATGGCGTGCGCATCACTGCGTCAGGCGCACTCTATCGACTCGGCTTGGCCCTTTTCGATCTGCAACAGCCGGAACGCTGTTTGCTCCGGGGAGACGAGTGGGTCTTCGGGCCAGAAGCTCCCTATGAGCGCGCCGGAGATGTCGACAACGTTGTCTTCCCGTGTGGATACACGATCGCTGAAGACGGCGACACCCTGTATATGTATTACGGTGCGGCCGACACCTGCATTGCGCTGGCGACCGCAAGTGTGCGCACATTGCTTACCTGGCTACGCCAGCATGGCCACCCAGCAGCGTCGGCGGGAGAGAGCGCGGAGACAGACCCGGGCTAGCGGCAGCGGCAACACAACAGGGTCTGCTATCTGCCACCAGGGACCATATCCTCACGATTGGTGACGCCAGCCAGCACTGGAATCACATTGGCATCAGGATCGATGCGCAGCTCGTTCATGATCCGCGTCACGGCTGGAACAGCCTTGGCAACGTTGCTCGCTCCCTCGTAGGCGGCGCGCGTCCCGACACTTCCGCGCAGATGTATCTCGCCGAGGCGTGGGTAGACGCCTATGTGTTGCCCGGTCGTTCGCGCGTCGAGCGCGAGGGCCATCGAGACGGTCGCGGCAAGGTCATTGTCTGCCACGAGGTCGTTGTGTAGCTCCGACATTCCTGTGATGCCCTGGATCTGATCCGCGGCCATACGCCGCAAAAGGTCATTAGAGACGTACCCTCGCAACTGGACGACCCCGTCGAGCGGGCGGATCTCGATCGCCGCAAGGTCGAGGCGCAAAGGCGCATGATCGAACAACCGATCGTAGATGTCCTGGCGCAACTGCTCATCGGGGCGATAGGGCAACAGGTGATCCGGCGATATGCCCAGGCGCGCCGTGACTTGCTGGGCGGCGACACTGGTCGCCGCGCGCACTGGTACCAGTACTTCCCCCCGCCATCCGCGATCCACGACAAGGCTACGTAACGCGTGTG
>Ga0070684_100001663_pt1 | contig 16139 bp, 17 predicted proteins | sample KBSC723LmetaG_FD_65653 | JGI IMG/M metagenome (GOLD analysis project Ga0070684, IMG submission 65653) | Corn rhizosphere microbial communities from Kellogg Biological Station, Michigan, USA - KBS C7.2-3L metaG | ecosystem: Host-associated > Plants > Roots > Rhizosphere ...
GTCCATTGCCGCCGCCGCCGAAGTGTGTATTTTGGTGACGATCATGCTCATTCGCGACCCCATGTTGTTTAACCGCGTCTTCTGGGGTGGCTGTTTTCGTATTGTGTCGGTTACTGGCTTTAGTTCAATGGCGGCATATATTATGGTTGGGTTCCTGCCGCTGCAGCTGATGGATCGCGGCTTCGTGACACTTGGGTTTAAACTCGGATTCATTGCGGCAGTCACGCTGGCTGTGCACACCTTGGTTTCGGCTATGTTTGGGTTGGAAGAAGCGAGCGCGGTATTGTCCAAAGTCAAGCAACTCATTTTGCGGCCTGTCCGCCTGGAATAGTGCTCTCCGCCCCATCCGGCAAGCACCCCTCTGTGCCAGAGTGAGCGTTCACGCGCGGAATGCCTTCGTTCGAGCCTGTAGTCTCGCCCAAAGGCATTCCGGCTGCACTTAGCGATGGACTCACTCTGGCACAGAGGGGTGCTTGCCGGATGGTGGGTTAGCACAATTGCCCGACCTCTGTTATAATAAGCGCGATGAATCAGGATCATATCCGAAATTTTTGCATTATTGCACACATTGACCATGGCAAATCGACCCTGGCCGACCGTCTGCTGGAGCTAACCGGTACTGTTCAAAAGCGCGACATGAAAGCGCAGCTGCTGGACAAAATGGACCTGGAGCGCGAAAAAGGCATCACCATCAAATTGGCGCCTGTGCGCATGCAGTATAAAGGCTTTGAGCTGAACTTGATCGACACACCGGGCCACGTCGACTTTAGCTACGAAGTATCGCGCAGCCTGGAAGCGTGCGAGGGCGCCATCCTGGTGGTCGACGCCAGCCAGGGCATTCAGGCGCAAACGCTGGCCAATGTGTACTTGGCGATGGCCGCGGAGCTGACCATTATTCCGGTGCTCAACAAAATCGACCTGCCGGCCAGCGATGTCGAGCGCGTAAGTGCCGAGGTTATCAGCCTGCTCGGCTGCCAAAAAGAAGACATTTTGTTGATTTCCGCCAAAACCGGCCAGGGCGTAGATGCGGTGCTCGACGCTGTGGTGGACCAAGTGCCGCCGCCCACGGGTAAACCAGCTGACCCCACGCGCGCTCTCATTTTTGACAGCTATTATGATGATTACCGCGGCGTGGTGCTGTACGTTCGTGTGGTTGACGGCGAAATCAAAAAGGGTGCTCAGATCAAAATGATGGCGACTGGCGGCCATGGTCTGGCGCTGGAAGTTGGTTCGCTTAAACCGCAATTAGCGCCCAACGATAGCATCCAAACAGGGGAAATCGGCTACATTGTAACTAACCTCAAGTCGACGCGCGAGGCCAAAGTGGGCGACACGGTCACAGCGCAAACAGCGTCCGCGACCATGCCCCTGCCCGGCTACCAGGACGTCAAGCCGTTCGTATACGCTGGTTTCTTCCCTGATAGCAACGAAAATTACCAGCTGTTGAAGGATGCCATCGACAAGTTGTCGCTGAGCGATTCGGCGCTGCAATTTACGCCGGAGAATTCGCCTGTTCTGGGCTTTGGCGTGCGTGTCGGCTTTCTGGGGCTACTGCACATGGACATCGTCAAGGAGCGCCTGGAGCGCGAATACGGCCTGGAGCTTGTGGTCACCAACCCATCTACCGACTACCAGGTGCACATGACGAGTGGCCAGGAACTGGACATCAAAAGCGCCTCCGAACTACCCGACCCGGCGCAGATCGCTGAAATCCGCGAGCCCTGGATCAAAGGCGAAGTCGTCGTGCCCAAAGAATACGTCGGTGCCGTCATCCAGCTGGTCGCCGGCAAGCGCGGCGTGCACAAAAATCTGTCGTATGTGGATGCGCAATTGGCGTTGGTATCGTTCGAGGCGCCGCTCGCCAATCTGTTAACCGACTTTTATGACCAGCTCAAAAGCGTGACCAGCGGCTACGGCTCGTTCAATTACGAGCTCGATGACTACCGCGCCGAAGACTTGGTGCGCGTGGACTTTTACGTGGCCGGCGAACGCGTCGACGCGCTGAGCATTATGGTCCACCGCAGCGAAGCGCCGTATATCGGCCGTGAAGTCGTTACTAAATTGAAAGAAGTTATTCCGCGCCAGAACTTCCAAGTCGCACTGCAAGCGGCAATCGGCGGCAAGTTCATCGCCCGTGAAGATCTCAGCGCCTACCGCAAAGACGTTACGACCGGCCTGTACGGCGGCGACGTCTCGCGCAAAAAGAAGGTGCTCGCCAAACAAGCCAAGGGCAAAAAGCGCATGAAACGCTTCGGCAAAGTGGACATTCCGGCCGAAGCCTTCACCGTCATGCTCAAGCGCGATTAGCGTTACGCGACGCCCGCGGCCAGCTGCTATAATGGCAACCATGAGTCTGCCGACAGAGACGGAAATTATGGCGTTGCACCGCAAATACGCGCCTAACGATACGGTGTGCGAGCTTATCACTACGCACTGTAAAATCGTCAACGAAATTGCGCAGCAGTGTGCCGCTCGGTCTTCCGAACAGATTGACACGGAACTATTGCAAGCCGCTTGCTTGCTGCACGACATCGGTACGTACGCATTTTTCGACGCTCAAGCCCACGGCCTCAACAACCGCATGTATCCGCAGCACGGCATGCTTGGCGCGAAAATCGTTGCTGATGAAGGGCTCGACCCGCGACTAGCTGATCTCATCGAAACACATCTGTTAATGGGGCTCAGCAAGGACGAGATCCTGCACACCAAGCGGCCGCATGACGTAGATTGGCCCTTGCCCGCGCGCGACTATATTCCGACGACGATCGAAGGTGTGTTGCTGTGCTACGCGGACCGATTCCATTCCAAACATCCCACCTTTAACCGGTATGAGACGTTTTTGGCCGGGCTTGAGCGGTATATGCCGTTGCAAGCCGAAAAATTCAAACAATCCGCAGAGCGTTTTGGTCTGCCCGATATCGAAGCCCTGGCTAAGCGATACGGTCACCCTATCGCGCAGGCTTTTGACCTAAAAGCACCTAAAAGTTGATCTTGGTTGATAATAAAACAACAGTTACCCCTGTTCGGTTTTTGTTGCAAGACTAGGGAACCTGCGATAGTATTCACGCGTCCCCGGTTGGCGGCAACGTCGGTCATGCACGCTGCTGTGGTTCTCCCACGCGGCAAACGGATGCCGCCACCGGGACACTACGATTATACGCCTGTTGGCGTAAGGGGGTGACTTCGGTATAGTTAGAACATGGAATCAGATAGAAATCTCGAACAAAAAGTTGCTACCTATGCGCCCGCGGACAATGCGCTCAAATCAATCCGGGCGGTGCCACTATTGTTCATCGTGGGTATTAGCGGCGCCGGCAAAGACACCGTGGCGGGGGAGTTGCTATCCAAACACGCCAAGGACTACCAGCTTATGACCTCGTACACCACGCGTAAGCCACGCGAGAACCACGGAGTTATGGAGCGCGATGGCGTCGACTATCACTTTATTGACTTCCAGACCGCCGAAGATATGCTGGACGAAGGCGCATTCCTAGAGGCCAATTACTACGCTGGCAATGTCTACGGCACCAGTATAGCGGAAATCGCTAAAGCAGGCAGCACACACAAAACAGTCATCAATGATATTGAGGTGAAGGGTGTTGGACAGTACGTAGCGCTAGGTATGAACGTTAAGCCGGTCTTTTTGCTCCCGCCGGACTTCAAGACATGGTGGGACCGGCTAATGGCGCGCTACGAAGGCCTGCCCGACCAGCGGGACATCCACAAACGTATGAAAGCGGCGCTCATGGAGCTGGATTATGTGCTCCAGAATGACTTTTTCTACCTAGTAGTGAACAATCAGCTACAGCACACAGTTGAGGTCATAGCTCAGATCACACACGATAAAATGGCCGAAAAACGTCCCGCAGCTGCAATTGAAGTAGCCAAAAAAATCGCAAGCGAGATCGAAGGCGCACTAGCAACCATCGACACCGCGCCATTGCTGTAGCTGGCATCGCACGCTCTGCGCGTTCCATCAGTCCGTTGCTAGCACTCTTGACGAAGGAGTGCCAAGGAAGGTACACTACAGGCATAAAGGATGCCCGTATGACAGATCGGCAAAAACAAATTCTAAGCGCGATTGTTGAGCAGTACGCCGAGGTTGCTTCGCCCGTCGGCTCTAGTTTGCTGGCTAAGGTGTTCAATGTCAGCTCGGCAACTATCCGCGCTGAGATGGCCGAACTGGAGCGTCTGGGATTCATTCACCAGCCGCATACGAGTGCTGGCCGCGTACCAACTGACAAGGGCTATCGCTACTACGTCAATAACCTGCTTAAGACCAAAGAGTCGGCCGTGGAGCGCCGCGCCGAACGAGCCTTGACTGCGCGTGTGCAAGATGGTGGTTTGCCGGAGCGCACTATTCGCAACGCGGTTGACACCTTAGTTGAACTCACGCACAATTTGGGGCTGGCAACAATCGGCAATCAGCTGTATATGAGCGGTCTGTCGAATCTGTTTGGCCAGCCAGAGTTCATGAACGGCGCCCAGGTACACCAGGTCGCGCAATTGCTTGACAATCTGGAACCTTGGCTGCGCGAAGCTGCGCCGAATGAACCGCTCAGCGTTTACATCGGGCGTGAAAACCCCATTGGCCGCACTGCTGGCTGTTCGCTCATCATCAGCCGATTTCACAGTCCGTATAGCGACCGCAGCTACATCGGTGTACTGGGGCCAACCAGACAAAGTTACCGCGATGTTATGCAGTTGGTGCGCCACGCTGGCGAGGCGCTTGAGGAAGCATTGTATGTGTAGGCGGGCGGATACCATTACGCTATCGGCTGGCAATAGATTCCGCACTCAAACCGCAAAAAGCTATCACGGAGAAATATCATGACCAAAAAAACACGCGATTTACACCCTACCAATAATGTCCCAACCGGCGACGCCAACGCACAGCTCCTGCAACAACAAGTTGACGAGCTAACCGCGGCCGTCCAGCGTGAACGCGCTGATGCGGTGAACATGCGTCGTCGTCATGAAGAGCAGATTGCCGGCTTACGCACCGTTGCAAAGGCTAATGTTGTTCGTGAATTACTGCCGGTCATTGACAACTTTGAGCGTTCGCTTAAGCACGTGCCCGCAGAACTCGCCACGAACGAATACGTCAAAGGTATTCAGGGCATTGTCAAGCAGTTTGAAAAAACGCTCGCCGATTTGGGCGTGGAGCGCATCAAAACTGTTGGTCAATCATTCGACCCCCGTTGGCACGAAGCAGTCACCATGGAAGAAGGTGACGGTACCGAAGAGATTGTATCCGAAGAATTGCAAGCCGGCTATCGCCTGGGCGACGAAGTGATTCGTCACGCCATGGTCCGCGTTACGCTAAAATAGCGCGGGTTAAACGCTAAGCGGTTATCATAGCGCTTGCCACTTCGATTGCTACTCTGCGGGCTTTCAATCACGGAGATGCAGGACAATGGCGCTGGCGAACTGTTCGCTCACCATATCTAGGTGCGTTTGTCGCTGTATTTCATCTGTAACGAGGGGCATAGTGGGCTGTCCTATACGAAGCGCCTCAAGACCTTGCCTTACCCACGCTCCGAGGCTAACGTTAAACCGCAAATATTCAGCCGGTGGATAGATTAGTGAGCTGATAAGCGCGCGTACCAGCGGCTTTTTGAAACTTTCATCGTCAACCTGGATTTGGAAGGGCTTGTGCTCAGCAGTAATGGCCGCTTTGACGACTTTGGTGACCGTGTCGTTGGGGTCCCGTGGGGAGTGGGCAAGCTCAGTGGCGGGGATATATACGCTTGTTTGGGCTGCCCGATAGAACGATTCATCAGCGTGCGGCTGTTCATGACCTGGCACCGCGTAGCGGAATACAAACGCCGTTTGACTCAGGTCAATCAAATGGTCGGGTATTCTCATGCGCATATTCGCGGAGGTCATGGCTAAAGCACCGGCGAGGTGGCTGGCGTTATAAGTGATATGATCACCTTGTAAACGCGCTAGCTCGAAGGCGTTCGGCGCAAAGAACGCAGGGAGATCAGGTTGTTCGGGTAAAGGCATCCTCCTATAATAGGGGAAAACCGCGGTGCCAAAATGGAATATTTTACAAACGAACCCCGAAAGTCTGCCAAAATACGTTAGCACTCTTGACTAATGAGTGCCAACTTTCTATGATAGTAGGTATTAGCACTCGCACATAGATATCGCTAATCACGAAAGGATACATATGGGAAAAATTATTGGCATTGACCTCGGTACGACTAACTCGGCTATGGCCGTAATGCAGTCGGGCAAACCGGATATTATTGCAAACTCCGAAGGCAATCGCACCACGCCAAGTGTGGTCGCGGTTAACAAAAACGGTGAACGTTTGGTAGGACAAGTTGCCCGCCGCCAACAGGTTACGAACGCCAGGAACACAATTTACGAAGTGAAGCGCCTGATTGGCCGTAACTTCAATGACAAGGAAGTCCAGCGTGACCTCAAACTGATGGGCTACGAAATTGCCAAGAGCGGCAACGCCGTCAAGGTAAAAATGGGCGACAAAGAATACAGCCCAGAGGAAATCAGCGCCATGATCTTGGGCAAGCTGAAGGCCGACGCCGAAGCTTTCTTGGGCGAAAGCGTGAACGAAGCGGTCATCACCGTGCCCGCCTACTTCGACGACTCGCAGCGCCAGGCAACCAAAGACGCTGGTAAAATCGCCGGCCTCGAGGTTAAGCGCATCATTAATGAGCCAACGGCCGCTGCCTTGGCCTACGGTCTGGACAAAGGCCAAAAGAAGGACGAAAAAATCGCCGTGTACGACCTTGGCGGTGGTACGTTCGACGTGTCCATCCTGGAACTCGGCGACGGCGTATTTGAAGTCAAATCGACCAACGGCGACACGCATCTTGGTGGTGCCGACTTCGACCGCGTACTGGTCAACCACTTTGTAGACGAGTTCAAAAAAGAAAACGGTATTGACCTAACCGAAGACAAGGCCGCCATGCAACGCCTGCGCGATGAGGCCGAAAAAGCCAAGATTGAGCTGTCCACGGCGCAAGAAGTTGACATCAACCTGCCGTTTCTGACCGCTGACGCTGATGGTCCAAAACACTTTGAATACAAACTGACACGCGCCAAGCTGGAACAGCTAGTTGCTGACCTGATCGCCAAAACCGCTGAACCGTGCGAAAAAGCGCTGAAAGACGCCGGCCTCGGCGCCAAAGACATCGACGCCGTCGTGTTGGTCGGTGGTATGACCCGCATGCCTGCCGTGCAAGAAAAGGTCAAACAGATCTTCGGCAAAGACCCCATGAAGGGTGTGAACCCGGACGAAGTCGTCGCTGTTGGCGCTGCCATTCAAGGTGGTGTGCTGCAGGGCGATGTCAAGGACGTGCTACTGCTGGACGTGACCCCGCTGTCGCTGGGTATTGAAACCATGGGTGGCGTAATGACCAAGCTCATCGAACGCAACACGACCATCCCAACCAGTAAGAGCGAGGTGTTTTCTACCGCCAGCGACAACCAGCCGCAGGTAGAAGTACATATCGGCCAAGGTGAACGCACTATGATGAACGACAATAAGTCGCTCGGCCGCTTCATTCTAGATGGTATTCCGGCCGCGCCGCGTGGTGTGCCGCAAATCGAAGTCACCTTTAACATCGACGCTAACGGCATTTTGAACGTTACTGCCAAGGACAAAGGCACGGGCAAAGAACAGAGCATCACCATCAGCGGATCGGGTAACCTGGACAAGGCCGACGTGGAGAAAATGGCCAAAGAAGCCGAAGCCAATGCCGACGAAGACAAGAAGAAGCGCGAAGCGGTCGAAGCCCGCAATGTACTGGACAATACCGTTTACCAAGCCGAAAAAATGAAGAGCGACTACGGCGACAAGATGAGCGACGAAGATAAAGAGTCGCTCGACAAAGCCGTCAAGGCCGCCAAAGAAGTCGGCCAGGATGCGGACAAGGACGCAATCGAAGCTGCTACCAAAACGCTCAACGATATCTTGATGCCGATTGGTGCCAAAATGTACGAAAGCGCCAAAGAAGACGATGACGAAGCCAAGGAATCCGACGAAACCGCCACGGACACATCTGACACCAGCAAAAAATCCAAAAAAGATGGTGCCGTAGAAGGTGAAGTCGTCGATGACAAAGACGAAAAATAGCCCGAAAAGTACAGAAATAGTACAATAGAACAAACACTAAGCGGAACGAAGCATGTTAGGATTTGGCGACAAGCACGATCACGCGGTTGACCCGACAACGCTGCCCATTTTTGTGCACGCGCTGCAAAGCGCCGACGCCTTTGGCTTGGCCCAAAAAGTCTGGGACAACAACGCGCGCTACGTCATGCTGGACCCGGCGAACCACAAGGAGCTTATGCGCTTTGTGTTCGCCGATCCGCCGTGCGTTGTTTGGCTGGAGCGCGACCAGGGGCGTAGTGACACCTATGAGCTGATCCTGCTGTGGGACCAAAAGGACGCCAAGCAGAACGTCACCGAGGTGTATGTCATCTCGGCCCTGGCTGGCGTGACCGTGGGCGATGACTCGCGAGTCAAAAGCTTGCTCAGCGCCATTCTGGCTTCGCCCGCCATTGTGCCGGTCAACCCCAACAAGCCGGAAACCAGATAGCCCTGCATTCGAAAACTCAAAAACCGTACAAAATGTGAAATTCCGTACGGAGACCTGCCGCAATTTTGCCAATAATAAGCCATGTAACCGAGGAGGTGCTCATGGCTGGACACGAGGGCAAGGACGCGGACGAGCGCTGGGGAGCTGCCGATTCGTGGCGGAAACTGGTGCTACTGGATGGACGCTTTTACTTCAACGGCGAAAAGTGCTGGGACCCGCTGCCGCACGAGGGGCTGCTGGGCCGCATGGCGACAGCCTCAACAATGCGCTGGGAGCGCGACGACACGGTGTTTACCTGGTGTGGCGCACGGGCAGCGCTGGTCGGTAAAGTATGGCCTTCCATGTTGCTGGCGCAAAGTAGAGCGCCTGACGGCGAGCTTGCCGCAACGGTGACTGCCGTAAGTTATCGGCCCAAACTGCGCATTATGCCGGCTATTACGTCGTTGCGGTTCCCGGCGGATGCGGTGCTGGACGAAGCAGGGCAGCTTGTCAGGCTCAATGAACTGTACTTGCAGCAACAGATTGCGTTGGATCACCGCCAGTCGTCCGACGGCGACCCGTACCACTATGAAATTGGTGACGTGGCCACGCAGCTCCAGCTACGGCGCGAGCTGGAATTGGGCGTCCAGTATTTCCAGCAACAGCAGTAAATTAGCACTCTTGAGTTTTGAGTGCCAGTCGACTATTATAGGAACGTATGGCAAAACGAGATTATTACGAAGTATTAGGCGTGGGCAAGGATGCTAGCCCGGACGAGATCAAAAAAGCGTTCCGGCGCGCGGCCGTGCAGCACCACCCTGACAAAGAAGGCGGCGACGAATCTAAGTTCAAAGAAGTGAACGAAGCGTACGAAGTGCTGAAGGATCCATCCAAGCGTCAGCGCTACGACCAGTTCGGCCACGCCGGCGTTGGCGGTGCTGGTGCTGATGGCGGCAATCCGTTTGCAGGTGGCGGCTTTGGCGGCCAAAACGTCAACTTTGACTTCGGCGATCTCGGCTTGGGCGACATTTTTGAAAACTTTTTCGGCGGCGGTGGTGGTCGCGGACGTCAGCAACAGCGCCGCGGCCGCGACATCGAATCGCGAGTTGAGATTAGCTTTGAAGATGCGATATTCGGCACCGAAGTACCGCTCGGCATGAATATTGATGACACTTGCTCGCACTGCAAGGGCACGACCGTTGAACCGGGCTATGAGCTCAAAACCTGTCCCACATGCCAGGGGTCGGGGCAGACGGTGCGTGTGGCGCAGACGATTTTTGGCAATATCCAGCAAGCCACGGTTTGTGCACAGTGTAAGGGTACGGGCAAAATCCCGGACAAAGTCTGCACGGTGTGTCATGGCAAGGGAACCGAGCGCAAAACACAGCATCTGACGCTCAAAGTTCCGGCCGGTATTGACGACGGCGCGGTCATCCGCCTGCGCGACCACGGCGAAGCCACGGCCAATGGGCCGAAGGGCGATTTGTACGTTAACGTACGCGTCAAACCGCACAAAAAATTCACCCGCGAAGGCGATATTATCCTCAGTGAAGAACATATTAGTATGATCGACGCCGCGCTCGGCACCGAAATCGATGTCGAAACCGTGGACGGCGATGTGCTCATGAAGATTCCATCTGGCACGCAGAGCGGCACCGACTTCAAACTGTCCGGGCATGGCGTTCCGCACATCAAGGGCGGCACCCGCGGCTCGCACATCGTCACCGTGGTCGTTGACACGCCGCAAAATCTGACCAAGGAACAGCGCCACGCCCTGGAGCAATTCGCTGCGCTCGATGGCAAAAAACACTTCTGGCAGCGATAGTGACATGAAAACGACCGTCGATACGCCCAAGAAAATTCTGATTATTTCGAACGCCAACGACGCTGACGCGATGGCGGTTAATGCCACTTTTGCCGATCGTCTGCACCGCACATCCGCTGACCGGCTGGCCGTGCGCATTGTGCATTACAACGACATTGGTTTTACATTCGAACCTGGCAAACCAGAGGTGTTTTTGCTGGAGGGGCGCCTATCGCTCGCCGAGTTTGACGTTGTGTTCCTCAAATCGCGTCCTGCCTCCCTCGAGCAGGCCCTGGCGATCGCCGATTGCTTGCATGCAGCGGGCGTGCCGCTGGTGGGCGACGAACTGCTTGGCGCCATCTCCAGGAGCAAACTGTCCCAGTATGCGCGGTTGAGCGCGGCCAATTTGCCGCTGCCTAAAGCAATTTTTTTGCCGCCGACCCAGCTAGCTTCACACTTCGCCCTGCTTGTTCAAGAGGTAGGCGTACCATTTATTCTGAAAGATGTTGGCGGGTTCGGGGGTAATCGTAACTTTCTGATTCGCGACGAAATGCATTTTAGGCAAGTGCTGGATGACTGCCCGGACATTCTGTTTATGGCCCAGCAGTTTATCGCTAACACGGGTGATCTGCGAGTCCTAGTTGTCGGCGGCAAGGTTCGGCTCGTGATATTGCGCGAACGCCGGGACGACAGCACGCACCTCAACAACACCTCGCAAGGTGCTCACTCGCGCCTCCTGTCGCTGGATGAGCTTGGCGAAGAGGCGGCGGAGCTTTCCGTACGCGCTGCGCATCTGTTCAAGCGCGCTATTACCGGTGTTGATGTGCTGTTTGAATCCGGAACGAACCGGCCGTATATCTTGGAAATTAACGCTCACCCCCAGATCGCCAGTGGATCGTTTGTCGATGAAAAAGCGGCGCTGATCGCCGATTATCTGCTGGAACTCGCTGTATAACATGGCTGCCGAATCCAATCCTGACCAAGCTAGTATTGCTGCTATTGAAAACGAAATCCTGAGTGCAGGTGCTCACCCAGTGCTCGAGCTGCTCCGGGCAGAAGCGCACCGGCTGCGCCGCGAAACTGCAGAGGACCCGCGGCTTTTGGCGAGCCCTTTGTCTGGGGCCACGACGGAAATCAACGAGATCTACGATTTAATCGTTGAGGGTGAGCGTAGCCTAGCCGCCCCTAACCTACTGGCGGATGAGTATGCTACAGGCACGGCAAGTTATGAGGATGAATTGCGCGTAGTGGGGTCGGGCGCGATGCTTATGGAGGCGCAGCACGCGACTGCGCCGGTACGCAAGCACAGAGGTGCGCGCGAGGGTGCCGACCATGGCACGGCCGGCCTGGCCTATGCCTTGGCGCAGCGTCACCATGGGACGGCGATTGTGCCCATTGGTCTCCAAACGGGCAACGCGAACGCCAATGACACACATCCCATCAAGCAGATCATTGCCGACTATTTTGAAGCTAGCCACCCTCGTGCCTTTCTGTCGCTGCATGGTTGCAGACCTGGGAAAATCACCAGTCTCCATGATGAAACTGAAATCCATGCTGTTGTCGGGCTTGGCCAGGAGCCGCGCGCCGCATCCATCGAGGCGGCGGAAACATTGGTCGAGCACGCCGCAGCGTATGGACTCCGAGTAGTCATCGGCAACACTACGCCGCACTTCAACTTCTATATTGATGCCGCAAACGACACTAAAGCACTGTGGGACATCACGGACTGGGTCGAAACAGACGACGAAGGTCATCCTAAGCCCAGCCGGCTCGCCGCGAAGGAACCAAACACTACGACTTCATTTGTGAACCGTATAACTCCCGGTCGGCCGCAGGTGCCCGTTATGCAACTCGAAATATCGCGCTCACTCCGCCTAACACCAGAGGATTTGTATGCCCGACCGGGCGGTCTAGGTGTCCGCAAATATGCCGTGTACCTAGGCTACTGCTTGGCACGGTTGGCGGCCGAAATCAGCGTGCCGCCGGACGATAGGGTGTACTACTCATAACGTATAATGCATTGCGGTGTTCTGATGATGCGAACGACACTTTGGCCTTGAGACGGCTAAAGCTGTTGAGGGTGTCCACCACGAACGTGCCATTCGGGCTGAGTGACTGACTGCACTCATCGTCGATCTGAGCAAACAGCGGCGTTTGATAATTGCAAATGCGGCAACACACCAGAAATTCCAGTTTGGTATCCAGGCTGCAGTGCATAAAATGCTCCTGCACAAGGGGTTCCAGCCGCCTGAGCATACGCTGGTAAACGGGCAAAAGCGGCGCCGGCAACGGCCGCTGATAGAAATTGCTTTCAGCCACAATGCAGTGCGTGTACAAGTAGATCATGAGGCGAAGCTGTTCGTCATCGCTGGTGTCGTAGCGGTCGCCGAGGTTGTACAATGCTTCGACATCGATGCCCTCATCATCGTGCAATACGACGCGTCGTAACAGATACAAAAAATTGATGGCAAACGTTGACAATATGCTGAGCGCGGCCGGATCGTCCAGTAATTCGCTAGCGAGCGCTTCGAGCTCGCTAATTGGCATTGTTTGCAAAAACTGCTCGCGCGCGTCAATCCCGTAGGCTGCCCCAAGGTGTCGCAAACGGAACAGCGCTAACTCAGCGCCAAACAGCGCCGGGTATTTGGCAAAGTACGGCTTGCGTTCGGCGAACGCCGGAAAACGGGCGGTTGCACCCGGCCGCCGCCCAAGCAATGCCTTGAACATGGTTCGTAGTGCCTCGTCGGTCAGTGGTTGCGGCACGATGTTCGCCCGGCATTCCCGCAGCAGCACGAACGCACGGGGGTCTCTGGTCCAGGCTGCCAACCTGCTGGCCCAGTGAAACTGCTTCTCGCGCGTTAACTCCTTAATGTGGGCAAAGTAGTAGCCGGTCACCTCTTGAGCATGTCGCATGCCTGTATAATAGCAAGTGTTGCCCAGAAAGCGAATGTATTGAAATAAAAGCCAGTTTATGGTATAAAACGTACACTATGGAAACAGAAAACACGGTTATTGGACGCGCGGAGCAACTTGCTTTTCCGGAGCAGGGTTATTCCAACGTGCCGGCGCGCATTGACACGGGGGCTAAGACGTCATCCATCTGGGTTTCGCAGGCTCAGGAACGTGATGGACGGCTGGAGGTCGTGTTTTTTGACCAGGACGCGGCGGGTTACGACGGTGTGGTGCACGCCTTTGACCAATTTGACCAGTTGATGGTAGCAAATTCTACTGGGCAAATGCAGAATCGCTATAAAGTGCAGCTGCTCGTGCGCATCCGCGGCAAACGCATCCGCGCCTGGTTTACGCTTGCCGATCGAAGCAGCCAGGTGTACCCTGTCCTTATTGGCCGGAATGTCTTGCGGGGCAAATTCATTGTCGATGTTAAAAAGGGTCGCACGCTCAAGGATGCCGCGGCGTGGCGGCCCACACGGCTGCAGCTTAACCCTGAGCAACCAACAGGTGAGGAGGAAGTATGAAAATCGCAATTCTGTCGCGCGGAGCGGCAAATTACACTACTCGTCGCCTCAAGGAAGAGGCTATTGCCCGTGGTCACGAAGTTAAGGTGATCAATTATTCCAAATGCTATATGGCCATCGAAAAAGGCAATCCGGTGGTGTATTACAAGGGTAAAGTGCTGAACGATTTCGACGCGATCATCCCTCGCATCGCGCAGTCGTACACCAAATACGGGTGCGCCGTGGTGCGCCAGTTCGAAATGCGTGACGTGTACACGACCGCCAAATCCATTGCCATTGACCGATCACGCAACAAACTGCGGTCCTACCAGTTGCTGGCCAAAGCCGATGTAGGCATTCCCAAAACGGTGTTCGCGCACGAAACTGCCGACCTCGAAGACGTCATTCAAAAAGCGGGCGGTGCACCGCTGATCGTCAAAGTTGCGCGCGGCACGCACGGCAACGGCGTGGTGTTAGCCGAAACTAACAAAGCAGCCAAAGCTGTAATGCAAGCATTTTACGTGGAAGGCGTGAGCTTTTTAGTCCAAGAATTTGTCAAGGAATCGGCCGGTACCGATGTCCGAGCATTGGTTGTGGGAAGCCAAGTGGTCGCCAGCATCAAGCGCCAGAGCCTGGACGACGATTTTCGTTCCAACACGCACCAAGGCGGCGTGGGCAAGCCCGTTAAACTGCGCCCCGAGGAAGAACGTTTGGCTGTTAAAGCCGCCAAAGCCATGGGCCTGCCCATCTGCGGCGTAGACATGCTGCGATCTGAGCGCGGGTCGTTAGTACTCGAAGTTAACTCCTCGGCCAGCATCAAAACCCCGGAAATGCTGACCAACCGCAACGTTGCTGCTAAAATAATTGAATACATTGAAAAAAATGCCAAGCAACGAAACCGCAAAGACAAAGTCGGCGCTTAACTGGCGCATTATCAAGCTGCTTATTGGTGTTGGAGCGGCTTTGTTGCTCGTTTTGTATCTGGCCGCCGGCTATGCGTCTGGCGGTTCCGTCAGGACGCTCACCGTTAACCGCGAAGCCTATCGCCTGCAAGTCGCCAGTACGCCGGCCGCACAAGAAAAAGGTCTTGGCGACCGCAAGAGTATGGACGCACACGACGGCATGCTGTTTCCGTTTCCGGCACAGAGCGTGCAATGCTTTTGGATGAAAGGCATGGAATTCCCGTTGGATATCATATGGCTGAGCAGCGACAAAAAAATTGTGCGCATGCAGCAAGACTTGCAACCCGAATCGTATCCAAACAAATATTGCGCCGTCAGCCAGTACGTCATCGAACTGTCCGCTGGTCGCGTGGCTGCCGACAAGTTGGCCATCGGGCAAACACTCAATTTTTAAACCGCTCATGGTAAAATAGTGGTATCATGCCTCATAATATCGAGATTTTCGTCGCGTTGGGCGTTCCCTTTGTTGTCCTGATGTTTTTGCGTATTAATGCGGCAATGGTGTTTTTGAGCCTGTGCTTGGGCTACGTGCTGGTGCAACTGGTGGCCAAAGATAGTAACTCGCTGATTAGTTTTTTGGCGCCCGGCCAATCTGTTAGCCGGACGACGTGGGAGTTGGGTATGCTGTTTGCGCCCGCGGTGCTGACCAGCGTGTTTATGGTTTTTAGCATTCACGGGCACGTCAAAGCGGCGCTGAATGCGTTGCCTGCGGCGGGGTTCAGTGTGCTGGCACTGCTGCTGGCCGTACCGCTGTTGACGCCCGGGTTGCGCGGCGCGATCGAGTCGCAACATCTCTGGCAATACATTAACCGTGCGCAGGCGCTGATCGTTGGCGCCAGCGCCTGCATCAGCCTGCTATTCCTGTGGACACAACGGCGCAGCGCCAAACTAAGTGAACATCATCGCCGCTAGAACATTGACTTTTTGTTCAAAATAAGGATAATATAATCTGTTAACCGTACGCTTTTCGTGCGGGCCCATAGCTCAGTTGGTTAGAGCAGTGGCCTTTTAAGCCACGTGTCCTGGGTTCGAGTCCCAGTGGGCCCTCCAAATTGAATCTCATAATGTTATATGTATAAACCGCAGGGGCGGTTTTTTGTATTTACAGGCCTATTGATCATGACACATACACTACCTGGTATTGCGGCCGAAGCTACGCCTGCGGCTTATGGCGCGGCCTACTACGCCGAGCACTATACATCTGGCTACGAAGCTGCCAGAGATACTGCACACGCTCAAGCAATGGCTGATGCGGCTGGGCTCAAGCCTGGCGACCCAGTTCTCGATTTTGGCTGTGGCACCGGTGCCTTAACGGCGGCATTCAATGAGTTGGGCTACCCTACAGTCGGCGTTGATTTTTCGGCCG
>Ga0070684_100001664_pt1 | contig 16137 bp, 26 predicted proteins | sample KBSC723LmetaG_FD_65653 | JGI IMG/M metagenome (GOLD analysis project Ga0070684, IMG submission 65653) | Corn rhizosphere microbial communities from Kellogg Biological Station, Michigan, USA - KBS C7.2-3L metaG | ecosystem: Host-associated > Plants > Roots > Rhizosphere ...
GTCGAGGTGCTGGAGTCCGACCTGCGCCTAGCCGAAGACGAGATCCGCCACTTGAGGCGCTCGATCGCGGCGTACAAAGCGCAGCTCTCCCGCCAGACGACAGAGTCCGATCACGGACGGATCGCGCGACTCATCGCGCAGTACTACGTCGCACGCCTGCACAAGACCAAGACGTGGAAGTTCGGTGAGAAGCGCCAGAAGACGGTCCTGGCCAGGCTCAAAGAAGACTACGCGCCCATCTTTATCTGTCGAGCGATTGATGGACTGGCCGTCGGCTACTACATCAACCCCGAGACGGGAGTGCGTTACAACGACCTGGAGTTGGTCTGTCGCAACGAGGTGATGCTCGAGAAGTACTACCAACTGGCCGAACGCAACAGCGTTCCGACCCTTCTCGACGCGGCGTGGCGACAGGATTTGGGCGCTACTAGCGAGGACTCGACGAACGATTCATTGACAACGTCCGATGGCGACCCTAGAACTGAAACTAGCGACCACGAAGCAGTACCTGAGTACCAAACCGACCACGACGTAGCCAACTAGGGGGCGGATGTCAAGCGGGACTACAACAACTCGCGCTGAGCTGCGCGCAGATAAAGACGCTGCACTGGAGCATGACGCGCTGATCACACGTTTGGTTGGCGCCACCAAATCCATCAATGCTCAGATCAAGGAGATCGAGCGCACAGGTTCCGTAGCGGATCCGTCACTCGTCGAGGCTGCTCGGCAGCGGATTGTTGATCTTCGCTGGAATCTCTTCGAGGTGGCGTCGACTGCAAGCGCCGGCTACTACTCCCCCGAGGATGTGTCTGCGTGGGTGACTCATTCGATGCAGATGGGTGCCTACTTCCCGATCTTCGAAGCAAAGGTCATCAAGGGTCTGGCGCTCATCGAGAGAGTGCCCAACGCGCCACTTCGGGAGAGAGTGCTCGACTACCTCGAAGACAGCGGCAGGCAGTGGATCGACCTGATCCAGAACGTCAAGGACGCCCTCGTCGCGATGGAGTCAGAGGCGGGGGGCGCAGACTTCGGAGCCGCGCTCTACAAGTTCGACTCGCGGGACTTTCGCAGCAACACAATCGAATGCTTCAAATACCACCTTGGCTTGGCGACGCGGATGAACGCTAAGCAAGTGAACTGCCCGTTTCTAATCACGTATGAGCGGGCGGCGGCGATAGCACATGCAATCGGAATATCCCCCATGGAGGCTGGCGTCTAAGACGTCGCTCAAGGAGTGTGAAAGACACAGATGGCTAGCGACACCAACAAGGTAATCACGATCGGGCGCCTCACCCGCGATCCGGAGCTGCGCTCGCTTGCGAGTGGCACTTCCCTCGCGGATCTGAGTATCGCCGTCAACAGCACGCAGAAGAACAAGTCCACCGAGGAGTGGGAGGACTGCGCCAACTTCTTCAGCGTGACGGTCTTCGGCAAGCAGGCCGAGACGATCGTCAAGTACTGCTCCAAGGGCGACCGCATCTGCGTGACGGGCCGGCTCGAGCAGCGCCGCTGGGAGGCAGAGAACGGCGGCAAGCGCGAAAAGGTCGGGATCGTCGCCGACTCGGTCCAGTTCCTGACGACGAAGGGCGAGCGCACCCAGCAGGAGTCGCCCGCGCAGGCTGCCCAGAGCGGCGAGGAGGCACCGTTCTGATGGACGCCAACGGACACGTCTTCTCAGAGATCGAGCGCGAGCCCACTCAGGAGGAGCGGGAACGGCTCGAGGAGGCCCTGCGAGAGGGCACAGACAACGCCGCTGAGCAGCTCGCAGCCCTCCAGGCTGAGGAGGCAGCGGGTCAGGAGCCCCTGGACCTCTCGCCGCGCGAGGAGTTCATCAACAAGGTGCTCGGCGATCTCGCTCGGGATGAACTCGGTCAGCGCACCGTCGGCGACGCGATCATCGCGGCGTTCGGCGAGGGCGTCACCGAAGAGTTCATCGGTGGGCTCGCCGACATGCTCCTGGAATACCAGGCGCAGTGCATCGTGACGGGCAGCGACGCCCGGTCTTCGACGCTTCAGATCTTCATGCGTGGCATGGAGCTCGGGCGCGGCCTCGTGGAGGCCTCGGCGTCATGAATCAGACGGATCGTGTCAAGGCCGCGATGGACGCGTTGCTTGAGAGCGAGCGGGCTAACCCTTGGGGCCCTGACGCGACCGTTCTGCAGGCGACTGAAGAGATCCTCGGGGAACTCGACTCCGACTACCTGGAGGAGTGGGTTCTCTCGATGCCTTACGTGCTCGACACGTTCGCGGCTTCCACCTCGATCGTCTCAGGCATCTGGTTGCTGTTCCTGTCGGGCGTGAAGCTCGGCAAACAACTCGGGATCGGCGAGGGCGCAGAACTGCTCGGCCTCTTTCAATCCACTGATGACAAGTGCTGACTCAATCACGACGAAAGGACAGTCGATGGGCGTAGTACGTTCGATAGACGAGGCGCTTGCCAACTTCGAGTTGATCGCTGGCGCCGGCAACGAGGAGGACAGAAGGGCGTGCGCAATGACGCTGCTCACCTGGATCTGCGATGAACCGTGGACCGCTCACCCGCAGTGCGCTCACCCGGTGATCGCCAACAACGTGATCCAGGCCAACGACGCGCACACCACCACCAAAGAGATGCGAGCCGATCTGGTTCGTGCCGGCGTCAAGGGCGTCCTGAACACATGGTGGGTTCCCGGCGAGGCTATCGCGGATGCGTTCGCTCTGCGGGAGGGCGACAGCGTCAACCACTACGAGCGGACGATGCGTGCCCTCGAGCGTCTGGCGAAGTGGAAGAAGAGCCAGAAGAAGAGGCCCGACCTGCGCGGTGCCGACCTGGGCGGTGCCGACCTGGGCGGTGCCGACCTGGGCGGTGCCAACCTGGGCAATGCCGACCTGCGCGATGCCGACCTGGTCTGTGCCGACCTGCGCGGTGCCGACCTGCGCGATGCCGACCTGCGCGGTGCCAACCTGCGTGCCGACCTGGTCGGTGCCGACCTGCGCGGTGCCGACCTGGGCGGTGCCAACCTGCGCGATGCCAACCTGGGCAATGCCGACCTGGGCGGTGCCGACCTGGGCGGTGCCAACCTGCGCGATGCCGACCTGCGCGGTGCCGACCTGGGCGGTGCCAACCTGCGCGATGCCGACCTGCGCGATGCCGACCTGCGCGGTGCCAACCTGGGCGGTGCCGACCTGGGCGGTGGCTACGGAAACGCATTCACCAGGCTCCCGCTCGGCTGGAAGGTCTCGGAATCAGACCTGATCGTCCGGACTTAGAACACTCGTCCGATCCGTTTAAGGATCTGGGCTGAGGGCAGTTATGGTGGGGGGTCGGCCCCTCCCCGAGGGGAGCAGCGCTTACCGGGCGTTGACTTCCCGGGGGTCGGCCCTATGCTTCGTCGTGGTACAGCGTGGTCGCTGTGCCTCCTAGTTGAGTTGGGGTCGGGCTTTCGAGCTCGGCCCCTTCTCTTTGCCCTAGGACGTGTAGGAGACGCCCGTGTTGTCCAGCAGCGTATACTCGGACACATTGCTACACTTCTATCCCGATGGCCAGAGAGAGGGAGCGACTAGACGCCTATATTCGCGTCTCGCGGAGTAAAGGGCCTAAGGGCGACAGGGGCGAGGAGATCAGGCGGGCTGACCCAAGGTACATTTCCCCGACCGTGCAGAGAGAGGCTATCGAGCGCTGGGCCGAGTATAAGGGGATTGAGATAGCTGACTGGCTCATTGACGAGGACTCGTCAGGAGGTACACACGACCGCCCAAAGCTGGAAAAGGCCGTTACTCGCGCCGTGAATGGCGAAACGACTGGTATCGTTTCGTGGAAAATCGATCGCTTTAGCCGGTTCACGGAGCATGGCCTGCGAGACTTGCGTCTCCTAGAGGCTGCCGGCGCCCGCCTGGGATTCGTGGCCGAGGACATCGACACGTCAGGGCCGATGGGCAAGTTCGTCTACACGATCATGCTCGCGATGGGCGAGTACTTCTTGGACGGCATCAAGTCGAGCTGGAAAACGTCCAAGGAGAGGGCTGTCGCTCGAGGAGCGCGTATTGGACCGGCTCTTCCGGGGTATAAGAAGGGGCCTGGTGGTGTGCTTGAACTGTCCGAGGAGGCCGACATAATGCGAGGCGCGTATAGGATTGCCGCCGAGAGCGGCCTGCCCGCTACGGTCGACTACCTGAAGGAGCAGCTACCCGATCGTGTCTGGGAGACATCGAGAGTGCGTCGCCTTCTCAGCTCGCGGGTGTACTTGGGAGAGGTGTCCTACGGGGATCTCTCGAATCCGGACGCGCATCCACCGCTAGTGAGTCGTCGCGAGTGGGAGGCTGGCCAGATCCCAGCCCGAGACAAGCGCAGGCCACACGAAGACTATCCGCTCTCCGGGGTCGCGATCTGCGCCGGCTGTAAGCGCACCCTCGTTGGGAGTCGCTCAAATGACGTGAGGGTCTATCGCTGTAAATACGGGAAACGCGATCCGTGTCCCGAGCCTTGCGTGATCTCCGCAGAGCGCCTTGAGGAGCACGCGAGGTCCGTACTGAGGCGCGTCTGGCTGAGTAGGGGCTGGCAGGTGGCTGACAGACCGCCAGAGGGCTCAGGAGAGGCGCAGACGGCGCTGGAGGAGGCTGAGGCAGAGCTCTACGCCTTCGCGGCCGACACGACCATCAGGAAGACCCTGGGCGCTGCTGCGTATCAGGAGCTGCTCAACCAGCGGGTCAAAGACGTCGAGGCGGCGCAAGAAGCCTTCAGAGAGGAAGCGAAGGAGAGCGCGCTGGAGACGCGTACTCTCCCGATCGAGCTTCTCGACACCAAGGATCCGAACGGTCTACGCGAGCTGCTGCAGGCTGCCTTCCGGGTGATCGAAGTCCGACGCGGACGCGGCAACGTCGCCGAGCGCACCACGCTCCTCCAGTACGGGTCTGACGTGCCCATAACGACGGCGTAGGATCTTCATCGCTGCCGCCTCGAGCCGTTCGGTGGTCTCCTCCGTGAGTTGCTGCATCCCTTGCTCCTGTTTCCGATGATGACCTCCCCTGGAGCGCGCCTAGCGCCGTGGAGCCTCTTCCCCGAAGTGCCTGCAGGAACTCATCTGGCCGAGTCAGTTATACCGGTGCCTCGCCGGCCGATCCTATATACGGGATCGGGATCCTGCGATAGGCCCTTAACAGAACTGGACGGAAGAACGATTGACCTCAGTCCAGATCCTCAAACGACGCCAGGTATCGCAATCTGATCTTCGGGCGCCCCTGAACAAGGTCGGCAGGGATCGCACAGAGCTGCTTGCCGTCGGTCGCTGGCTCGTCCTCGGCCACAAGGAGGATGGCGCGGTCTCCGTCGACGGCTCGAACCTGGGCAAGCTCGTGGAGCGTCAGTTTGTAGCTGGAGCCTCGGTCGATCCTGAAGACGAACGACTTCGCGGCCGGCGTCAGTCAGAGTTACTCCGAATACGTGGTCGCTCATCGCTCTCCCTCGGATACATACTCCCAGTAGCGTACTCCCTCGGGCACTGCCCACGCGCCACCTTCCTCGACATAGAACCTTGCTCGGGGATCAGCCGCGAACTTAGTCTCGGCCTCTTGCTGACTCGATGCCTCAACCAGGCCACCGCTCTCATCGACCACCGGGATCACCGTGTCGCCTGGCTCGTCCCAGGATGCCGTGATGAAATGGATGCGCCACCGCCTCATCGCTCATCCCTCTGGGTTCCTAGCAGCAGCGGCCTCAAGAGCGGGCGAAAGGGACCAAGGTCGCGCTCATCGTCTGCGTCCCGTACGACAGGGGCAGCGAGAGCGGCCATCGCCTGTTCATAGCCGTGCTCGGCCTCGTCAAGCCCACGTACCGGCACCTGTGAAATCACATCGCGCAGGCACCGGACATACCAGCGGATCGCGTCCAGTGCCTTCTCGCGGTCGTGGTTGCTCACCCAGACATCCCCTTTCGGTATGTCGCAACAGCCTCTCGGGCTTCATCGATCGACACCGCCCACGCTCGCAATTCAAACGGCCGTTCTTCTCTACCCATCACTGCTCCTCTCGTCGCTCATCTTTCCTGCTCCCGCGCGGCCATCAAAACCAGCTCGCAATATCCCGCGCCCCGCACTTGCGACACCAGCGAACCCGGTAGCTCAGCCCGAGCAGGTTTTCCCGCCGCCGCTCATCCCACGCTCCCCATTCGTGGCCGCTCCACAGTTTGCAAGCCAGATTCCGCAGCGGCGGGCTCATCTTCCCTGCTCCCCACGGTCGGCGATCAAAAGATCACCTGATCCCTGCGGTTGCCCGAACCACCGCAAGCATGGCAGCGGTGCGGCTCATCGGGACAGTTGCCGAGCGGGTCCGCGCCATCCCAGCAAACTCCCTCGCCGCAACAGTGCCCGCACTCCAAGATGTCTATGTCCTCGCCATATTCGATTTGGTCAAGGGTTGGGGCATCGCTTGGAAACTCTCCGGGTCGGTCGCTCACTTGTCGCCTCCCTCGGGGTTCGCGTCCAAGCGATCGAGACGCTTATGGGCTTTTGTGACCGCCCTTTCAGCCCGATCAACTTCGCTCGGCGACGTGCCCCGAAACGGCCGCACCCAGTGGACTAGCCGCTTTGCGCGAAGCCACGCTTTCATGCCCGCTCCTCTCCCTCCGGGTTCCTAGCGACCCTCAGCGGGGGGTCGAACTCCACCACTAGCGTCTTGCGCCGGCCGAGAACGGTCATGCCCTTTTCGATCCTCTCAAGCGTTGAGAACTCAGTGGTCTCGTCTCCTTCGATCGAGCCGTCCCGATTGCGGATGTAGAAGCGAACTAGCATGGCCCCTCGGGGTTCCTAGCAGCCCGATACGCAGTCGCAGGCGGCATCCCCTCAACGTCGAACAGCGAAGGCCAATCGGCTGCGACGCCCAGCCAGGTCGTCTGCTCCCACTGACACTTCGCCTTGACGCGCTCCTTCTGATCATCGGTCATACGCTGAATGCGTTCCTGAAACTCGGCGTAGTTCATTGTGTTCCCTGCTCTCCCTCTAGATTCGCAAGCTCGCTGTCGATCACGTTCTGGGCGGTCTGCGCGAGGTCGATCCCGAAGTGCCGTAGGCGTTCCCAGAATGAGACCTCGTAGCCGATTCTGTCGATCGCTTCTTCGAGCATCGAAGGCGCGCAGCAGTCGCAGTTCGCCTTCTCCCACTGGTCAAGCGCAGCCACCACCGCAATCCGTGCGGACTCCGCGTTGACGTAATCGTGGTGCTGATTCTCAGCCCACACTGGTATTCCGGTTGCATCGTTCATCGTCTACTCCTCTCCCTCTGGGTTCCTAGCAGCAGCGGCCACGGCGGCCTCGGCCCGCTCTCCCGCTTCGAGGGCATCGAGCGCATAGGGCAGGTGCGTGAACCGCCACCCCGCTAGGGCAAGGTGCCTGGCGGCGTCCTTCAGTGCCTCTCGCAGCGAGTCTATGGGGGCGTCTTGGGATACACGCTGGCGCTCGGCCGCATCGGTGATCCGCCGTTCGATCGTTTTGGCTTGACGCTCCGCCTCTTGTCGGTCTGCGTCCTGTACGACAGGGGCAGCGAGGACCGCCTCTGCGTCCCGTTCAACATCCTCGCTCATCGTGTAGTAGCCCGGCTTGCCCATGATCCACAAGCACAAGTTGCGGAGCATCGTCTCGCGGTCGTGGTTGCTCATGACTTCTTTATCCCCTTAACCTTGGCGGCACGCTCGTTGTAGCGAGGAAACTCAATGAGGAGTCCATCGCGAAACTCGGTGAGCGCAGCGATCAGCGCCATGACCTTGTGGAGTGTGTTCTCCTGCTCCTGCTCTGTATCCATCGAGCAGTTGAACACGATCGACCGATCGCAGTTCGCAATCTGAGGGATCACTCTGGGCTCGATGTCGGAGTACGGTTCGAGCTTCTTGCCGTCATAGCCCGTGCCCTTCTTCCACGTCGAGGTGTCTTCGATCTCCGCGACGATCGCTGCGCTACTCTCATGCCCGGGGAGATTGAGGAGAGCACGCCGCCCGAAGAAACGCCTGTTAGCGGGACGTGCCACTTACTTCGTCTTCCTGACCCGGTGAATCGTCGCCTTGTGGCGGGCGCGACGGTCGTCGAAGTAGATGCGCTCCTCGGAGCAGATACCCTGCTTGGCCCCCACGATCAAGAGCTTCTGGCCAGGGCGGCTGGCTGCAACGATGTGCTTCGACAGGTTGTTGCCACCGACCCAATCGGGCTGCGCGTTCCATTCGCCACCGGATCCGTTGGGGATGCTCGCCGGCTGATGGATGTGCCCGCTCAGGCCGTAGTCGAAGATCACTTCGGAGAGGCGGATAGCCTTGCCGTCGAGCCGCTGGAAGCCGTAGAACGGGATTCCAGCGTGGCCCTTGAGCTCGTCTCCGTGGATCGTCAGGAATGTGTGGCCGAGCGTCTCGAAGATGAGCGCCCCAGCGGACTCATTGACGGTCAGATCGACGGGCTCCTCACGCAGATCGTCGATGACGAGAGCGGCCGTGAGGTAGTCCCAGGAGTACGACGTCGGCGTGGCGCCGGCACGCTTGCCGCCCACCTTGCCGTGGTTGCCGGGGACTGCGTAGAGCGCGATGGCCTCGACGCCCAGATCCTCCTTGGCGACGCGGATCAACTGCTTGATCGCGGCCGAGAGCTTCACGCGGAGGTCGAGCGACTGGCGCACCGGGTCCTTCTGGAGCTGCCACGGCATCCCGGGGTAAATCTGGTCACCCTCGACGAGGTCCCCACCGAGCACGAAGTGAAGCTCCGTGAAGTTGGTCGAGCGAGCCCGGTCCTGGAGCAGCATCGTGATCCGGTCGACGTAGGCCTTCAGGCGCTCGTCGAAGATCTCCGAGCTGTAGCTGCCCTTGCCGAAGGGGACGTCCGTCGGCTGGACGAGCTGGCCGTACTGGATGTCGTAGATGGGGAGAACGATCGAGCGCTCAGGCAGGTTGTGGTCGCGGTCGGGCGCCTTGTAGACCGGACGCGTTACGGGGACGCGCGCTGCCTCGATGACCTGATTCAGCCATTCCTCGCGCTTACCGAGGGCCTCTGAGAGCTGCTTGAGATTCCGCTTGAGCTCGCGGATCTCGGCCTCTTTCGAGGCGGCGGTGATGTCAGGGGAGGGAGGCGTGCCGAAGATGCCAGCAAGCTCCGGATCGCTCTTCGCGTACTTGCGGAGGGTGCTCTCGGCCAGACCGAGCGTGCGTGCGGCCTGACGGATGGATCCTGCTGCAGCGTAATGAGCAGCGATCACATCATTGGAAGGACGGGGCATCTGCCTCCTCGAGTCGTATGTCGATTGGTGACGGGTTCTCACGTGCTTCACGTATCAGCGCAAAGAGGCGGTGTGCCCGCTCACCCTTCAGGATCAGCTTGTTGACGATCGTCGTGGCTCGCTGGTTCGGCTCGCCGCCGAGGACCGCATAGGCACGATCGACCTTGCCGTGACCACAGCAAGCGTGTGACACGCCCGCCAGGTAGCCAAGGCAAAGGTCGGGACCTCTCGGCACATGCATCTGACAGGCGTCACAAAAGCGCGGTCCAGCCTCCGAAACATGGTCTACAGACGCCGAAAGGCACCCCCCATCCGCGCCGGGAATCCGGGGGACAGAGGGTGCCTGTACTTCGGGGCTCTCCACTCTTCAAAGGCTAAGGCGACGTATCACTACAGCCCTTTGAGGTGAAGCTATGACTTGAGGGCTCTGTGGGCTTCCTTACCCTCTCGAGCCCAGCGGGGGCAGAGCTTGAACGCTCGCTTCCCGTGGATGGTCCTGCAGTGGTGTCGTGTGAGGTCTGCGCGTAGCTCCAGGATGCGTTTGGTCAACTGGGGCTTTGTGGGCTGAACGTGCGCCGGCTTGGCTGGAGTCTGACTGGCCAGTGCTTGAAGCTGCGCGTAAGTGCCCAGGAACACGTCTCCGTCGACGTGAGCCACTCCGTCCCATGCCGCCCAGGAGTACTGGTGGAAGACGGTGTGCAGGCCGCACAGAGGCACAAAGCCACCGAGATCGGCGACCCAGCCATAGTCCGCGTCGGAGAAGCAACCCACCTCGGGGACGAAGAAGCCGGGATCGCTGTAGACAGCGTCCTTGGCGACCTTCCGAACCTCGTTGGACCAGGCTCGCAGCCAGGCGCTTGCGTTGCAGACGCCGAAGCTCAGCTCGAAGTCCGCAGTAGGCGGGAGTACGCCCGGGCCCGAGAGGAGATGGTCCGCTCGAGCGGCGTTGATGAACGTCCGAGCCTCGGCGACGGGATTCGCGCCACAGACGTGCTGGAAGTCGTAGCCCCCGACCAGCAGGCCGGCAGCGCGTGCTTCCCGCGCCATCTGAGCGGCGGTGCGATCGATAAAGCCCGTGCCCTCGTTGACCTTGAAGTAGACGAAGGACTCGTGCTTACGGATCGTCGACCACTGCCCGAAGGACGGATCGTTGTTCGAGAGGTCGATTCCCGTCTGCTGAATCGGAGCGATCGAGATGGATCGATGAGTCGAACCACACCCGACCGCCACGAGACAGATCAGCGCGACGAGAACCGCCAGGAGGCGGCGATGCATCTAGGTCTGCTGGGTCTGCGGCGTGATAGAAACCGCGTCAGGGGCCACTGGAGGCTGCGTCTCGACCTGCTCCGAGGGGGAGACGACGTCAGGTGCGACTGGCGCCTGTTCCTCGACCTGCGGCGTGATGCTGGTCGTGTCCGGGAGAACGAGGTTCGGGTCACCCTTGACGTGAAGGGCAGCGGAGACCTGTGCGAGACGAGACTCAGCGGCACATGCGGCCTTACGGGCGGCGCTGACCTGGATCTGCGCGGCTTTCTGACCCTCGATCGCGGAGGCGAGCTGTTCGGTGAGCGTGTGCGCCTTTTCCTCGGCGATCTTCACGAGCTCGGAGTCCGACGGGACCTTGACGCCCTCCCTGGCCAGCTCGGCACGAACCAGCGTGTCGACCTTCTCAGCTTCGGCGACGATCTTTTCGTAGCCCTGGTGGCCATGAAGCCACTTCAGAGCAGCAGCAGTGGCGCCCGTGAACGCGGTGATCTCGATCGGGACGACCGTCGAGGGAGAGATGGGCGGCAGGCCCGGGAAGTGACGTGCGGCGTAGGCAGTGCCCACGGCTGCGACAGCAGAGAAGACAGGCGTCAGCAACGCCACGAGGCGATTCAGGGGAAACACTTGCGGACCTCCGAGGTCGTATGACGAGGGTCGCCCTCGCACTGGTTCACTAGGTAAGAGTGGGGCGCTGTGGCACTACTGATCGGTGACGATGTCGGCTTCCCCGTCCTCATGAAGGAGGCGTTCGAGCGTCGCGACAGGTAGCCAGACGGGCTGGGGGTACCCAAGTCCCCACGGGCTCAGGAGAGGCACGGCGTTGGCGTTGGGACGGCCGAGCGCGTTGCAGACTTCCTCAGCCGTCGTGGCCCAGCGGTAGGTCGCTATGTGCTGCGTGGCACCATCGACAGCTCCGCGCGTGGCCAGTTCGCGAACCTGCGTCGGAACGCCGAGCTTCTGGAGGACGGAGCAGACGGATCTGTTCGTCGTGCCCTCACCACTGGGGAAGGTGCCTTCGAGCTTCCGAGCCTGGTCATAGAGGAACCAGGGATCGAACGTGACGCCCTTCTCGAGCGTCTGCGCGTAGGCGTGGGAGAACCCCTCACAGGCGCCTTCGGGGCCCTGGTTGTAAAAGATCTGCCAGGCCCGCTGGAGGAGCTTGACCATCCCCATCTGAACCAGAGCGGTGGCGTGTCCTCCACGGATAGAGCCGAGGGACTCTTTGCTCGAGTCCGGGAGATGCCAGGAGCCGTCGCTAAGCTGGCGAGGAGTATCGAAGCTCGTGTACCAGTTGGTCCCGATCGTCACTGGCTTGAACGTCGTCATCTCGATCGCGCTGAGCGGATACTTCGCGACGTGCTCGAAGTCGGGCGGCGTGAGCCGTCCAAGGGGTCTCGACATGGAGGCCTTTCAGGGGAGCTTGGACTGATGTCGGCGACAGATCGGGTGACCATGCTCGGGATCTGAGTGGCCGAGCCGCCAGCAGCCGCGTCGATGGCAGTTGTGATGCCGGAGATAGACAAGAACCGCGCCGGGGATCGTGAGTTGCAGGCCCGAACTCGTAAAGGCGTAGCCCTTAGTGCTTAGCCAGAACCATGAGATCGGATCGAGGAAGCGCGGCCAAGAGAAGAGGTGCGGCCACCACGGGTGCATCTAGACCACCCGGAGAGCCACCAAGCTGGCGTTCAGGAAAAGTACGGCAGTAGCGATTAGCGCTCCGTGTCGGACGAGCTGCGCCGACGGCGCCTGGAAAGGTGGACTCCCAGCGAGATCGTCAGGACGTTCCCCCCAATCCCGATCAAGTCCGAGTCGCGGACGATGACCGCGAGTAGATTGAGCACGAGGCCGAGTCCGATCCCGACCTGCGGCCAGTGGGAATGTAGCCGAACCCTGCTCGACGTTGAGAATCGGGTCATTCATAGGAACCTTCCTGTCAACTTGAATCGCTCGAAAGCGGCGTTAGACTTGTCGGAGTAGACCTAACTAGGAGGCCAGCCATGCGGAGCGTCACCGTCCTCATCATCCTCATCGTCGCGCTTGTGGTACCTACTACCGCTTCCGCGCATCGAGGCCATCACCACCACAAGAACCACAGGCACCATCTCGTAGCCAAGAAGGCCGACGACACTCCCGTCGAACTCGAAATCGTCTCAGTGGGTCCGGAATACACGCCGACCTCAGAAGAACTAATCGATGATCAGGTCGCCGTCGAAGCCTACGAAGGCAACACGTTCGGAGAACCGCCGACGACTCTAAGGGAAGAAGAAACCCCAATGGAGCCAGAAGGCTAGGTCACGTTGTAGGTAATTCCATCGAAGTTCAGGCGAGTGGCTTCGGCGAGTGTTTTATCGCAGGTCATCACTCCACCGACAGTGATCGAGAGATTGCCAACTGGCGTGACATACACAGGAGGACCCGCAACAGGCCTAAAACCAGATGGAATCGTCAGGATTGTTTCACCGGCCGTAAGTGTCTGTAGACTGCTGACCTGCGGATTTCCCCGAAGGCGCACCACGGAACCGCCGCCCTCAAGGCGTACCCTGGTCGTCTGACCACCCGAGTCAGTGATCTTGGCGCCGAGGGCAGTTGCTATCCATTCACCCGGACTGTTGACCGCTGTCCAGGTAGCACCGAGATCCAACCAGATGATCCCGTTGTTCGCAGCAGTGACGTCGCCCTGTACGTAGAATAGCCTTCCAAAGAGACTCGCGGCAGGACGTTCGCTCAGTTTGCCGGTTTTGATTTCGACGTCGTTGTCCAGGGCGGCGCAGAGCGCTTCTGCAGCGGCGTGGATTTCCGGCGAGTCGGTCGTGAGCAGGAACGGCAGTTTACGCCGAGCAGATTTACCTGAAACAGGCATATAGCACTCCTATTTTTCAGGGTGTAGTTCGGCGTCTTCAACCGTCGTGTGAGCCGCTTCGACTTCCGAGAGTTTCGCATGAGACACTTCCAGCAGCGACAGAGTGCCGCCTTTGACCATTTCGTAGATCAGGATGTCCCACGCGGCCATCATTGATTCGATGGCTTCCTTGGTTGCAGTAGGATTCGGCGTCTGGCCTTCGATCGACGCGGCCTTGATCGTGAAGGGTGCCCCGCCATAGCGGGTATAGAAGAAGAGCGTCTTAGCGCCAGTCAGAGTCGCCTGGCCAGCGAGCCTCATCGCAGCCGTAGTGCCACGCTGATAGCCAATCGGCGATTTGATCCACGAGCGAGACGTAGTGGTGTCGGGGGACTTGGTGAGATCGACACCCACGAACTGAGCTAGCCAGGGGAGCCATTTGGCCGGTACGTTTTCCACATCGAAGAGGATCGCGTAGGGCGGTTTGGTGCTCGTCGGCTGGACGACCGTGGCCGCATCGTCTTTCATCCGCGCTAGGGCCGACAGATAGAGGGCGCCGGCCCAGCCGTACTTTTCGTCTTCGCGGAAGAAGGTGGGCGCGAGCTGGTTGTATAGCCGTTCGCCCGAGTCTGAGAGGACGGGTTTAGCCATGCGCCCTCCCTAGGCGATGTTGACGGTGACCGAAAGCGTTCCCAGTTTCGGAAGCGCTACGACGCCCGTCATGGACACGTCTTCAGCAGCTCCGTTGAGCGTCAGCGCTGAAACGAAGTGCGTACCAACTACGTCGAGGATGGCTTTGTAGACCGAAGTGAGCCGCACCTTGGGATCGTTGTTCCATTCCTTTGTCTGACCCGTCGGGGGCTGACCCCAGCGAGCGGGAGAGAGGTAGTTGGTGATCGCCGCTTCGACGGCGGCTTTGATCGTCGCTGCGCTCTGTCCCGGCCATGCGGCGACCGTCACTGCGACATTGACCGTGGTGGTCGTAGGGGCCTTAACGCGGTATTCCACGCCAGCCAGCGTCTGTTCCTGGAGTTCAGCTTCGAGAGCTGCCATCACGCCGCTCGAGAGCGCTTCGCCGTTTTCGTTACCGACCCAAGAAGTCACGAAGCCACCGTTACGTAGAGTGCCGGTGAACGTGAGTTCGTTTTCTTTGGTTTCCGTGGCTTTGTTGCTCAGGATGAGCGTCGTGGTGCCGACGGAGATGACGAACGTGCTCGCGGGTATGCCGGTACCGGTGACTTCCGTGCCGACAGCGATCTGTTCGGTCTGCGCTGAAGTAAGGCCTGTGAGTTCCGCTGAGGCGTTCGTCAGTTTGGCTTTGGCTTTCAGCGTGCCTGTGGGGTTGTAACCACGGATGGTGGTCGCACGACCGACGCCGGCTTTCCCCGTGAGGATAATGTTGAAGTCGTTCGGGACGATCGGCTTCGGCGAGAGCGTCTTGAGCTCTTCAACCAGCCGCGTGAGGTAGGCCTGGTCGGACTCGGCTTCGAGACCACCGTTCGTGGGACTAGTCAGAGTGACCGAGGAGACGAACGCGAGCGGCGTCGCGAGTTCGGCCGCAGACCCAGTCAGGCTGTTGCCTGAGGTGCCCGCGTTGAGCGCTATGATCGCCACTCCGGCGACTTCTTTGGCGCCGGGAGCGATGACTGCCGCTTCGAGAGTTTCAAAGCCCTGGCGGTTGCCAGTTCCGTCGACCCAGACAGCCACAGTGCCCGAGGGGATCGTGTAGCCGAGAGTGTCGGTCGCCACCCAGGTCGTAACACCCGTGGCGAAGGTCGCTTCGTTCGGCGGGATCCCTGCGATGTTCGCTCCGAAGAAGCGGAACACGTTGGTGGCGCCGTCGGACGCGGCTTCCATGAGCTGCGCATCAATGAGGGACTGCGCGCCGGCAATGCGCTCGTCGAGGTTGCCCGGAGCGGGGGACCATCCAGGGATGGCGAGTTCCATCGCTTCGTGAAAGAGCGCCAGAAGCGAGCTGGGGTTGGCTTCGAGCGGCGGGGAGAGGTATTCCATCTATGTCCCTACCTCGATGTTTGCGTTCACCACGGCGGCGTCGAACGCCGTCGGGTTCACTTCTGCGAGGAGCGGTGCTCGAGGCTCCCACCGAGCGATAGGACCGAGCAAGCGCTTAGGATCGAGCGGCTCCTGCGCAAACGTTGGATCTGGAAGCCCGAAGTCCGGCAGGTCGTAGAGCGCCCCCGGCTCCGTGTTACAGATGGCCGTGATGCAGGCTACGATGTCAGCCGAGGATTCCTGTTCGTTGACGGCTGGAGCACCGGCGACGTATCGAAAGGGTAGGTCGAAGTGCGGGATGCTCTGCGTGGTGGATTCCATAGTCGCGCCTTATTCGTCCTCGCCCACCGTGAAGGGGATAGCCAGTTCACCTACGGGCATTAGGTCTACCTCCTACGGGTAGGTGAGGCTTACCCCGTCGAAATCCACCTGGTCTTCCGACTTGAGGGTTTCGCCGCCACATATCTCTACTTCGGTTTGAAAGAATTCGAGGACGCTGCTGGAAGTGTGGATGGGCGTGAGCTTGACGAAGTGCACGGCGGGGTGGTACACGGAGTGGCCGCCGAACGACAGGCCGGCCGGGAGGTTCGCGAGCTTGGGGGCGTTTTCGAAGGTAGGCACGATTTCCTGGCCGGCCTTCACCTTGATCGCGCCCCTGAACCGCAGGACGTTCCCCGGCTCCTTGCGACATTCCGGCGTTGCTGACCCGGCTTCACATTTCGCAGAGTTGATGATGAGAGGTTCCCACGGGCCAGGCGTAAGCGCGACGATCTCAGCTTCGAGGGTCGAGAGCGAGAG
>Ga0070684_100001665_pt1 | contig 16133 bp, 7 predicted proteins | sample KBSC723LmetaG_FD_65653 | JGI IMG/M metagenome (GOLD analysis project Ga0070684, IMG submission 65653) | Corn rhizosphere microbial communities from Kellogg Biological Station, Michigan, USA - KBS C7.2-3L metaG | ecosystem: Host-associated > Plants > Roots > Rhizosphere ...
CGGCGTCGATCCCATGCCGACGAGGAAGGATGCAAAATCGCTGCCGCCGTTACCGGTGTTGACGGAATCATCGGTAGCGGTTAAGTCGAAGGCGTAATCACCGGAGGATGAGGGGGGCTGGCCGACGTTGAGGAAGCGTTTCATGTATTCGAAACCGGCGCTGATCTCATGCTTGCCGAGCATCTTGGTGATGGAAGCGCTGGCGTCGTTGTTTTCGCTGGCGTACTGGAAGGTGTTCCAGTTCGCCGTTCCGCCAACGCCGCCGCCCACGTCCCAGAACTCGAATATGGGCAGGGTCTTGTAATTCTGCTGCGCGGCGAGCGCCGTGGGGAAGCCGAGCGTGGTGATGTCAAAGCCGTTCTGCCGCGGGTCGCCGCTCTGGTTTTCATAGTGGCGTGTGAAGGAATACCTGAGTTGCAGGACGGTGGTGGGACTGATGGTGTAGTCGTCGGCGAGCAGGAAATTGCGCGCGTTGGTGATGTTTTGCGCGTAATAGAGATCCCACATGTTGCCGAACGCATTGAACAGCGAACTAGTGAGACGCGCGAAGGAGAAGCGGCCGAAGATGCGCTGCTTTTCGCTCTGTGTCCAATCGAGGCGGACGTCGAAGCGCTGGGCGGTGCTGGGATCGAGGCCGGGAGCGAAGAAGTTGGGACTGACGCCGCCCTGTGTGTCGCAACTGTCCGGGCTGGGGACGTTGCACTTGGGCATATTTGCGAGCGCCGCCAACGCCGTCGGGTTGGGATTGGAAATTATGTTGCCGGGAAACGGCTGGCGCGTGCCGTCTTCATTGTCAGGCACCGTGGGATTGTAGATGGTAAACGGATCGGCGGAGAAGTCGCCGGTGCGCTCCGCGGTAGTGGGCACGGTGAACCAGTTGGAGCCATCGTACTGCTGCTGCTGGGTGGCTTCGTAATCGGCGAAGAAGAAGAGCTTGTTGTGCAGGATTGGACCGCTGATGGCGGCGCCTTCCTGATAGCGATGGTAATCGGGGGTGGGGTTGCCCTGCTGCTTGTTGAAGAATTCGTTGGCTGCCATGGCATTGGGGCGGAAGACGCCGAATGCATCGCCATGAAATTTGGAGCCGCCGGATTTGCTGGCCACGCTGATGACGCCTGCGCCGCCGCTCTGATAGGAAGCCGGGGTGTTCTGCGTTTCAACGCGCGTTTCCTCGACGGCATCTTCGGGCAGATCGAGGGCGGGCATGATGGCGCCCGGGTTGTTTTCCGCGATGCCGAGTGGGCTGCCGTCGACCATGTAATAGACGGAGCCGATGATGGCGCCGTTGATGGTGTATGAGGAGACGTCAATGCCGGGGCGGCCGCTGGTGATGCTGCTGATCTGCTGTGAGCTGGAGGAGTTGGGCGCGCCGTTGGCGGGAGTGACGCCGGGGCTCAACTGGACGAGGTCGTAGACATTGCGCGTGAGCAACGGCACGCGGTCAATGGTTTCGGCGCCGATGAGCTGGCCAACGGTCGAGTTGCTGGTGTCAACCAGGGCGGTGGATTCGCTGACCGTGACGACTTCATTGACTGCGCCCACGCGGAGGGCGAAGTTCACGGTGGTCACCTGGTCCAGCGTGACGCTGATGTTCTTCTGCAAAGTGGTTTCAAATCCCTTGGCTCCCGCGCTGACTTCATAGATGCCCGGGGCGAGCGAGACAAACGAATACAAGCCGGCGGCATTGGACGTTACGTTCATGCGAGAGCCGCTCGCTATGCTGGTTGCGGTGACGTTAGCGCCGGGGACGATTGCGCCGGTGCTGTCGGCCACCACACCGCTTATTCCGCCGCGCCCGCCTTGCGCCCAGGCAGGCGCGCAGAGCCCGGCAACGAGTGCGGCGAGGAGAAATATCTGCAGTTTCCGCGTGCCTCGCGTTTTTTTGGTTTTCATATCCGGCCTCCTGCATTATGCTCATTCAAACGTTTGAACCGCGTTCGAATGAATATAGGACCGGCGTACGATAGTGTCAAGCGGTTTCCGGCCGGGCGGTGTTCAGGGCCAAACGCGCGTTATAAAGGACGGGCACCGGACCAGCCGGTTCCCTGGTACTACCCGGGAGAGGGGGCGTAATGGGTCAGCGCAAATCCGGTCACGTGACGCTGCTCGATATCGCTCGCAGCAGTGGGTTTTCTATCTCGACAGTGTCGATTGTGCTGAGCGAAGCGCCGCTTTCGCAAAATGTTGCGCCGCGCACGCGGGAGCACATCCGCAAGATCGCGCGGCAGCTTGGATATCACCCGGACGCTTACGCACGATCGCTGCGGCGGCGGAGTACGCAGACCATCGGTATCCTGGCGTTCGACTTGTCCGATCCGTTCTGCGTGCCGATTTTGCGCGGGATTCATGAGGGACTTCACGACGCCGGATATCTGCCGCTGATGATGGACGCACAGACAGAGCGCGCGCTTTTCGATAATTATCTGCACATGATTCTGGAGCGCCGCGCCGAGGGCGTGATTGTCATCGCAAGCTGGGTGTTCGAGGAAACTAACCTGCTGGGCGATGTGCGCAAGAACAATGTACCGATTGTGATCGTTGGGCGCGACCTGACGATGCGCGGCATTGGATCGGTGCTGGTGGATAACGAGGCGGGGGGCGCCATCGCGATGCGGCATCTGCTCGAGCTCGGGCATCGACGCATTGCGGTCATTCGCGGCCCGCAGCAGATGTGCGACAGCGAGCCACGCTGGGCGGGCATTCAAAAGGTGGCACGGGAGCATGGAATCGAAATCGATCCGAGGCTGGTGTTTGAACTGCCCGGGCTGGTCGATCCCACCTCAGGGTTTGACGGCGGGGTGCAATGCACGAAGGAGATGCTGGAATCGGGTGTTCCATTTACCGCGGTCGTTGCGTTCGACGATCTCACTGCGCTGGGGGTGGTGCGGGGCCTGAGCGAAGCCGGGATTCGCGTGCCGCAGGAGTGCTCGGTGATGGGCTTTGACGACGTGCTGCCTGCCGCGGTGGCGACGCCGCCGATGACGACGATCCGGCAGCCGCTGAAGGAGATGGGGCTGGAAGCGGCGACGCGCGTGCTGCAGGCGATTCGGCGCGGCCAGGGCGGCGAAGACAAAACATGGCTGCACATGCCCACGCCGGAACTGGTGCTGCGCATGTCAACGGGTGCGGCGCCGTCGGGGACATACCAGGGGAATGGCGGGCGAACGGCGCTGCGAACGTCACGGCTGAGGCGAGTCGAGGGCGAGAAGCTGGTTCGCTGAGGGCTGGACAGAAAAAATGACCGGCACAAGAAGAACGAACAGAGACAACAGCCAATCAAGTTCGGAATGCGGGGTTTGTCGATGAAGATTCGAATCGCAATCATTTTGTTGATGTCCACGCTGCTGGCGGGCCTGGCAGCGGCCAGCACAACGACGCCACTGCACCAGGATTGGCGGCTGCAGTCGGCATGCACGGTGAAGAACGACGGCGCGGCTATTTCGGCGATGGGATTCTCAACCGATGGCTGGTTGAACACCACCGTGCCGAGCACGGTGCTGGCAACTCAGGTGGCGGACAAGGTGTATCCCGATCCTTATTTTGGAATGAACTTGCGCAAGATTCCGGGAACGGATTATCCGATCGGCCACAATTTTTCGAACCTGCCGATGCCGGCAGACAGCCCGTATCGGTGCGGCTGGTGGTATCGCACGGAGTTTGCCGCGCCCGCCGCGGCGCGGGATCATCGCACGTGGCTGCACTTTGGCGGGATCAACTATCGAGGCGAAGTGTGGGTGAACGGGCACCGCATTGCGGATTCGTCGCAGGTGGCGGGCGCGTATCGCACGTATGACTTCGACGTGACCGATGTAGTGAAGGCGGGCGCGAAGAATGTGCTGGCGGTGGAGACGTTCGCTCCCACAGAAAAGGACCTGGGCATCAACTGGGTGGACTGGAACCCGTGCCCGCCCGACAAGGACATGGGGCTTTGGGGTGACGTGAACCTGGTGGAAACGGGGCCGGTGACGCTGCGCTCGCCGATGGCAGTGACGCACTTCTCGGACACGTCACTGTCAACGGCGGAGTTGACCGTGTATGCGGAGTTGCACAATGCTTCGGATCACGAAGTACAGGGAACGGTGACGGGCACTGCGGCGGGTGCGCGTTTCGAGCAGCCGGTGAAGCTGGCGGCTCATGAAGACAAGACGGTGGTGTTTTCGCCTGAGCAGTTCCCTGCCCTGCGCCTGCACGATCCCAAGCCGTGGTGGCCCGCGCAGATGGGCGAGCCGCACCTGGAGCAACTCACGATGAGCTTTGCCGATGGCGGAGCCAAATCGGACGAGCAGACGGTGGCATTCGGCATTCGTGAGATTACGTCGGAGCTGACGGCGACGGGCGGACGGATGTTCCGCGTGAATGGCAAGCCGATTCTGATTCGCGGCGCGGGTTGGTCGCAGGATATGCTGCTGCGCACCGACGAGCATCGCCTGCGGGACCAGATTCGCATGGTGCGCGATATGCATCTGAACACGATCCGGCTGGAAGGCAAGCTGGAGACTGAGGACTTCTTCCGGCTGACGGATCAGCAGGGCGTGCTGGTAATGCTGGGGTGGTGCTGCTGCGATCACTGGGAGCACTGGAACGAGTGGAAGCCGGAGGATCTGACGATCGCGACTGCCTCGCTGCGTTCGCAACTGCTGCGCCTGCGCTCGCATGCGAGCCTCCTGGTGTGGTTAAACGGCAGCGACAATGCTCCGCCCGAGAACGTGGAGCGCGCCTATCTGCAGGTGGAGTCGGATGTGCACTGGCCCGATCCGGTGCTTTCCGCGGCGTCTGCGCAGAACACCGTGGGGCAGGGCCCGAATGGCGTGAAGATGACCGGGCCCTACGATTACGTTGCGCCGAACTACTGGTATGAAGACAAGCACAACGGCGGCGCGTTCGGCTATAACACGGAGACCAGCCCGGGGCCGGCGATTGTGTCGGAGGCGAGCCGCGCGAAGTTTCTGCCCGATCCGAAGGCGTGGCCGGCCACCGCGAATTGGTCGTATCACTACGGGGGCGGCGAGTTCACGAATCTGAAGGTGATGGATGAAGCGATGGCGGCTGTGTACGCGAAGCCGAACTCGGCAGCCGATTACGAACGCATGGCCCAGACCATGGCCTACGATTCGGAACGCGCGATGTTCGAGTCCTACAGCAAGAACAAGTACGTTTCGACGGGCGTGATCCAGTGGATGTTGAATAATGCGTGGCCTTCGATGATCTGGCATCTCTACGACTATTACCTCGACACGGATGCGGGGTACTACGCGGCGAAGAAGGCGTGCGAGCCGGTGCATATTCAGTATTCGTACGATGACCGGTCGATTGTGGTGGTCAACAGCACGTACGGGCCGGTGGATGGATTGCACGCGACCGTGGATGTGAGAGGGCTGGGATGGAAGGAGCTGTACACCGCGCAGGCGAACCTGAATGCCGGGCCTGACAGTTCGCAGACGGTGTTCGAACTTCCTGAAAGCCTGCTCAATGGGGTGGAGAAAATCTTCTTCATTGATCTTGATTTGAAGGACTCCGCGGGGCGCGTGGTGAGCCGCAATTTCTACTGGGTGCCCTACGCGGAGACAACGTTCGACTACAACCGCACTGATTACACCCACACTCCAGCGTTGCGGCACGAGGACCTGAGCGCACTCACGAGCCTGCCTCGAGCCGAGGTGAAGGCCGATGCCGAGATCGCGCAGACCGCGCATGGACGGGAGATGCGCGTGCGTCTCAAGAATCCGTCGGCGAACCTTGCGTTCCAGGTGCGCGTGGCTCCGCGGACGACGGACGGCGGATTGATCGCGCCGGTGCTGTGGTCGGACAACTGGATCGAATTGGGGCCTGGCGAGTCGGCCACGCTGACCGCGACGTTGCCAGATGATGCGCCGTCTTCGCCGGTGATCCAGGTGGAGGGGTGGAATGTGCAGCCAGTGACGCTGACACCTCAGGATCACGGGTCCGCGGCCTTGGTTCCCAGGTCTCAGAATCGAGACCTGGGGCACCCTGCAACGCATGAGGGCAACTGATGGCGGAAGCGCGCGCGATGACGGAGACACTTGGGCTGAGGCGCAGCCTGCGGTTCTGGGACCTGGTTCTTTACGGGATCATTCTCATCCAGCCAACTGCGCCGATGCCGGTGTTCGGCGTGCTTTACGACAAGTCGAATGGGCATGTTCCGGCGACGATTCTGCTGGCGCTGATCGCGATGTTGTTCACAGCGATCAGCTACGGACGAATGGCGCGGGTGTATCCGCACGGCGGGTCTGCGTTTTTATATGTAGGCAAGGAAATCCATTCAAGCCTGGGGTATATCACCGGCTGGTGCCTGGTGATGGACTACATTATTAATCCGCTGATCTGCACCATCTGGTGCTCGAGCGCGGCGATGAACTTTATGCCGCATGTGCCGTATGTGGCATGGGCGGCGTTCTTCGCGATTCTTTTCACTGCGCTGAACTGCAACGGGATTGAGACTTCAGCGCGCATCAATGCCGTGATGGCGGCCGCGCTGGGCCTGGTGATCGTGTGGGTGCTGGTTGCCTCAGTACGCTGGGTACTGAGAATCGCGCATCCGTCGGCGGCGATGTTCCTCGACCCGCTGTACCATCCGTCGAGCTTCCACACCGGGGCGGTTCTTCGAGGGACCGCGACTGCGGTGCTGACCTATATAGGATTCGACGGCATTTCGACATTGACGGACGAAGCCAAGGACCCCGAGCGCAGCGTGCCGCGGGCAATTGTGCTGACATGTCTGATTACGGGCATTCTGGCGGTCATTGAAGTGTATTTTGCGCAGCTTGTGTGGCCGCGCGGCGCCGGGTTCCCCGACATCAACACGGCGTACGTCTACGTCTCAGGCCGCGTGGGCGGGCCGATTCTGTTTGCGGTGGTCAACTCGGCGCTGCTGCTGGCGAATATCGGATCCGGCATGGCCTCGCAGCTTGGTGCGGCGAGGCTACTCTACGCCATGGGGCAGGATGGCGCCCTGCCGCGGCGGTTCTTCGGATCGGTGTCGCGCAAGAATCGCATCCCGCGCAATAACGTGATCCTGATCGGCGGCATCTGCCTGGCGGGGGCAATGGTATTCAGCTATTCGCTGGGCGCTGACCTGCTGAACTTTGGTGCGCTGCTGGCATTCATGGGGGTTAACCTGGCTTCGATGCTGCGCGGATGGCGGCATGGCGGCTGGACGCAATGGTGGCCGATGCTGCTTTCTCTGGGCGGATTTGCGACCTGCGGGGTGCTATGGTGGAATCTCGATCCCAAGGCGAAGATCGTGGGCTCGTGCTGGGCCATCACGGGCATTCTGCTGTGGGTGGTGCGGCGGCGATTTACAGTACTGCCGGCTGAGCCGATGGGCTGAGCCGCCTCTGCCCTGAAATGCGCTCATTCAAAAATTGAAGCCCGCCTCCTATACTGGTCACGTTCCTATAAGGGCGCATACAGGAGGTACTATGTCGAGCGAAGCGAAGTGCCCGTTCACGGGCGGGACAATCGGCCACACCACGGCGGCGGCAAAAGGCCATAGCGACTGGTGGCCCAACCAGTTGCGTTTGGAAATTCTGCATCAGCAATCATCAAAATCTAATCCGATGGGCGAGGAATTCAACTATGCCCGGGAGTTCAACAGTCTCGATCTGGATGCGGTGATCAGGGATTTGCGGGCGCTCATGACAGACTCGCAGGAGTGGTGGCCGGCGGACTACGGCAACTATGGGCCACTGATGATCCGGATGGCGTGGCACTCGGCGGGCACGTATCGCATTTATGACGGGCGTGGCGGCGCGGGCAGGGGCTCGCAGCGTTTTGCTCCGCTGAATAGCTGGCCTGACAACGCGAATCTGGACAAGGCGCGGCGGCTGCTGTGGCCGGTGAAACAGAAATATGGCAAGAAGATTTCGTGGGCGGATTTGTACATTCTTGCCGGCAATGTTGCGCTGGAGTCGATGGGCTTCAAAACATTTGGATTTGGCGGCGGTCGGGCCGACATCTGGGAGCCGGAGCTCGACACGGACTGGGGCCCGGAGGGCGAGTGGCTTGGCGACAAGCGCTACAGCGGCGAGCGCGTACTTGCCAATCCGCTGGCGGCGGTGCAGATGGGATTAATCTACGTGAACCCGGAGGGGCCGAATGGCAATCCGGATCCGCTGGGGTCTGCTCGCGACATTCGCGAGACGTTTTATCGCATGGCGATGAACGACGAAGAGACCGTGGCGCTGATCGCAGGCGGGCACACGTTTGGGAAGACGCACGGTGCTGCTCCCGCCTCGCATGTCGGCGCTGAACCCGAGGGCGGAAGCATCGAGGACCAGGGGCTGGGCTGGAAGAGCAGCTATGAAACGGGCACGGGCCTGCACGCAATTACCAGCGGGCTTGAGGGCGCCTGGACGCCGACACCGACGAAGTGGGACATGAGCTACTTCGAGACGCTGTTCGGATTTGAGTGGGAGCTGACGAAGAGCCCGGCCGGCGCGAACCAGTGGAAGCCGAAAAATGGCGGAGGCGCGGGCACCGTTCCGGATGCGCACGATAAATCGAAGCGGCACCAACCCACGATGCTTACGTCGGACATCGCATTGCGGGCCGATCCAATTTACGAAAAGATTTCGCGGGATTTTCTCAAGCATCCTGACAAGTTTGCCGATGCGTTCGCACGGGCGTGGTTCAAGCTGACGCATCGCGATATGGGTCCGATTTCGAGGTACCTCGGGCCGCTGGTGCCGAAGGAACAATTGATCTGGCAGGATCCGGTGCCGGCGGTCGATCACGAATTGGTGAACGATGCGGATGTGGAAGCGCTGAAGGCGGAGTTGCTGGGATCAGGGTTGTCGATTGCGCAGCTCGTGACGACGGCGTGGAAGTCTGCAACGACGTTCCGCGGCAGCGACAAACGCGGGGGTGCAAATGGCGCGCGCATCCGGCTGGCACCGCAGAAGGACTGGGAAGCGAACGAGCCGAAGGAACTGGCTGAAGTGCTGAAAAAGCTGGAGGCGGTTCAGAAGAAGTTCAACACGGCGCAACAGGGCAGCAAGAAGATCTCGCTGGCCGATTTGATTGTGATCGGGGGTAGCGCCGGCATTGAGGCCGCGGCCAGGAAGGCTGGTCACAACATTCAGGTGGGCTTTGCGCCAGGGCGCACCGATGCTTCGCAGGAGCAGACGGACGTGGAGTCGTTTGCAGTGCTGGAGCCGATCGCGGACGGGTTCCGCAACTATGTTCGGGCTGGGCACGAGGGGCACACGTCAGAGATGTTGCTGGACAAGGCGCAATTGCTGACGCTGACCGCTCCGGAATTGACCGTGCTGATTGGCGGGATGAGGGCGCTGGGCACGAACTATGGGCACAGCAAACTGGGTGTGTTCACGGATCGCGCGGAGACATTGACGAATGACTTCTTCGTGAACCTGCTTGACATGCATACGAAGTGGCAGAAGTCAGACAAGGACGGGAACGTGCTTGAAGGACGGGACCGCAGGACGGACAAGCCGAAGTGGACCGCGTCCGTTGTCGATCTTGTGTTTGGATCCAACTCGCAGCTTCGAGCGATTGCGGAGGTGTATGGGAGCGCGGACGCTGGACAGAAGTTCGCGGAGGACTTTGCGGCGGCATGGACCAAGGTGATGAACCTCGATCGCTTCGAACTGCTCGCGATTCCCGAGGGCAAAGCTGAGGAAGAAGTCCTGGCGTAAACCGGAGGACGTTCTTAAGTTCACTTGCCGGGAGCCGTCGCCATACGGGGCGTTCGAGGACCGGACGACACAGTTGATACAGGGTGGCGATTCGGCCATCCCGTGTTCTTCTTTTTGCGGACGAGTTGTTTACTATTGCAAGTGACCTTAAGCTCCAGATTCTTTGGCGCACCAAGTTTGATTGAGAAAGCTACACATTGAAAATGAAACCGTTTTCGCCGCGACTTGCAACCCTTGCCCTGGGCATTTTCGCCTGCTCTTCCGCGACCTCACTTGCAGCCCAAGCGCCACAAACCCCGCCGCGCATCCTTATTGTGGATCTCGGGAGTTCGGCGGGGCCCGTGGATCGGTTCTTCGACTTGTGTGTGGGTTCCGACTATCCCGGCACACTGATTCGCGACGACAGCCAGGCGCAGCTCAAGACTGTGACCGATGAACTTGGGTTTCGCTACATTCGCTTTCACGCGATCTTCCACGATGTGTTGGGAACGGTCAAGGTCGAAAACGGCAAGACAGTCTACGACTGGACGAAGATCGATCAGCTCTACGATGACTTGCTTGCTCGTCACATCAAGCCGTTTGTCGAACTCGGGTTCACGCCGGAGGCGCTGGCAACGTCGAAAAACAGCATCTTCTACTGGCACGGCAACACGTCGCACCCCAAGCCGCAGGGCTGGCAGGACTTGATCGATGCGTTCACACGCCATATTGAATCAAGGTACGGGCAGCGCGAGGTGCGGTCGTGGTTTTTCGAAGTGTGGAATGAGCCCAACCTCTCGGGGTTCTGGGAAGGCGCAGATCAGAAGGCGTACTTCGATCTCTACGATCTGACCGCGAAGACTATCAAGGCGATTGATCCCGCGCTGAAGATCGGCGGTCCCAGCACAGCCGGCGCGGCATGGGTTCCCGAATTCCTGGCACATGTGAAACAGAGCGGGGCGCCGGTTGACTTTGTCACGACACATACCTACGGCGTGCAGGGCGGATTTCTCGACGAAGAAGGAAAGAGCGATACCAAGCTCGACCCTTCTCCGAACGCGATTATTGGGGATGTGCGCCGCGTGCGCGAGGAAATCTCTGCCTCGGCCTATCCCGGGCTTCCGCTCTATTTCACAGAGTGGAGCACAAGTTATACACCGCGCGATTCCGTTCACGACTCGTACATCAGCGCACCGTATATCCTGACCAAGCTCAGAGAGAGCCAGGGTCTGCTGCAAGGCATGAGCTATTGGACTTACACCGATCTGTTTGAAGAACCGGGGCCTCCGAGCGCTCCATTTCAGGGCGGATTTGGACTTTTGAATCCGCAAGGCATTCGCAAGCCGGCTTACTTTGCCTATAAGTACCTTCACGCTCTGCAGGGCGACAGCATACCGGTGAGCGATGCCCAGGCTATGTTGTCGACGAAGGATGGAAATTTCAGCGGCGTGATCTGGGACTTTGAGACGCCCGACCAGAAGGTGAGTAACCGGCCGTTCTACACCAAGCCGGTTCCATCGCACGCGGCGGCGCCTGTCACGCTGCAGGTGGATCATCTTGCTCTGAACGCGGCCTACCGGCTGGAGATTCATCGCGTTGGGTATCACGCCAACGATGCGTATACGGCGTACCTCGAGATGGGCTCACCGAAAGAACTAAATGCAACGCAGATCGCGCACCTGAACGACCTCACGCGCGATCAGCCGGAGACCGACAAGACCGTGCGCAGCGGACCTGACGGCACGGTTGAGATTGAATTTCCGATGAACAGCAACGATGCGGTACTGGTGAAGCTCACGCGTTCAAAGAAATAGCGGCCATTCTCGCATTCTGTTCGCAAGCCCCTCAGGAGGGTTGAGATTTTGTTCAGATCATTCGTTCGCGCTCTCATTTTCGCAGGTCTTTCGATATCGATTGCGAGTGCGCAGGATGCCGCGGCGCACGCGAAATGGCCCGGCCCGGGGCAGCTCTTTGTGGGCGCCTGTTATCAACCTATCGATCGCACGCCCGACCAGATCGATCACGATATCGCCATCATGAAGCACGCCGGGTTTAATGTGGTGCGCATGGGCGATCTGTCGTGGGATTCCTTCGAGCCGGCGCAAGGCAAGTTCGATTTTGCGTGGTTCGACAAGATTATGGACAAGATGCAGGCCAATGGCATTCGCGTGATCCTGGACATTCCTGGATTGCCTGCGCCCATCTGGCTGCATCGCGCCTATCCCGGCGTCGATATCGTCAACCAAAGTGGGGCGCGCGTGCCACCCGCGGAACGCTACATGGACGATATCAGCGATCCGAACTACGTGCGTGAAGTTGGCATCATGGCGGACGCGCTCACCAGGCGCTATGCGCATCATCCGGCAGTGATCGCCGTTGGTTACGACAACGAGATCGGCAACGGATTCATGTCGTATTCGGAGGCCGATCGGCAGCGGTTCATCGGGTGGCTGAGGAAGAAATATGGAACGATCGAAGAACTGAACAAGGCGTGGGCCACGCAGCGGTGGTCGCGCCGATTGAACAAGTTTGAAGACGTGGACTTGCCGCTTGCGGACGGCCCCGGGCCTTCCGAGCGTTATCTGGATCTGCATCGCTACTGGTCGGACGTGACGGTGGCGCGACTGGACGAACTGGAGGCGATTCGCCGCCGCAACATGCCCGATGTTCCGTCGATCTCGAATCTATGGGACACCGCCGGCCGAAAGGGCTTCGACTATCTTTCGACTTACAAGTCGTATGTCTCGTTTGGCGCGGAGGGATTTTACCCAGGCGATCCGATCAGCGGCGCATTCGGCGCGTTGATGACGAAGGGAGCATTGGCAACTCCGATCTGGTTCAACGAGTTCACAGCGGGCGGCGGCGGATTTTACGGCACGCCGGGGCGGAGCCGCATGTATGCATACCTGAGCCTGGCAATGGGTGCACAAGGAATTCTGGCGTGGACCTTCAACAGCCACCAGGGCGGAGAGGAACAGGCGCTTTTTGGGTTAGTCGATCACGATGGAACGCCGTCGTGGAAGGTGGGCGAATTCGCGCGCATCGCTTCTGAGTTCAAGCAGCTTGAGAAATACGGGTTTCCGCGCTATACACATCCGGAAGCAGCGATCGCCTATTCGTTCGATTCCTTCATCGCCTCGCACCCGAACGGCCCATCGAACACCACACTGCAATATTTCAAGACGCCGTATACAGATCAGGTGCAGGCCGCATTCGAGCCAATGTTTCGTGCCAATATCGACACGGCGATTATTAACGTCGGGCACGATGATCTGAAGGCATACAAGCTGGTTGTGGTGCCTGCCGATTACGTGATGGACGACTCCAGCGCAAAGGCGCTGCGGGATTATGTAAGCAATGGCGGCACGGTCCTGATGACTGCGTATTCGGCCAAGGAAAACGAGCACGCACAATGGTTTGACACGCCGCTCCCCGGGCGCCTGAGCGACGTCTTTGGACTGAAGACCACCGCATTTTATGACCAGAGCTCGCTTGACTTCGATCTCGATGGAAAGTCGATCGAAACCAGCGCGCATCGATACGAGGTGCTTGAGGCGTCCACGGCGAAGGTGGTCGCGCGGTTCACGAATACACCGGATCATTCGCCCGCGCTCACGATAAACCAGTTCGGCAAGGGGAACGCCATCTACCTGGCTACGGAATCGAACGTACCCGCTATGGGGCCGGTGCTGGATTATGTTTACAAACTCGCCGGGGTTCAGCGGGGCCCGCGGACACCTGACGGTGTGTACGCGCGGGTTGTCGAAGGCAGGACGCTCTACGTAAACACGACGGACGGGGAAAAGAAAATTCCGATCACAGGAAGCAAGAGGGGGGTTCTTAGCGACCGCGTGTATGAGGGAGCCGTTGTGCTGGGGCCGCAGCAGGCGGATCTGATTCCGTGAGCGATTCGCAGTGTCGCCAAAATTCAGCGGCCGATGGCTAAATCCCATCCGCAAGACAAATCGCTTTACATAAAGGTGCCGCATCTGTTTTGCTTGCGGACGTCAGGACATTCGGCCGAAATGCATTTCGATCGAGTGGCGTCTTAACTGGAGAACAGGAGCGGGAAATGATGAAGCTAGCGTTGATCGCAATTTTGCTGGGCGCGAGCCTGGGTTATGGGCAACAACAGGGTGACTTCAAGCCAGCTACGTCGAATGTTCTGGATGCAGAGTATCCGAAGGTGGATAGCAGCTCGCGCGTCCAGATTCGATTCAAGGCGCCCGATGCGACCAAGGTGAAGCTCAACTTCTGGAGCGGCCCCAAGGTCGACATGGAGAAGCAGGCGGACGGATTCTGGACGGTGACGACGCCGCCGATGGCGCCGGGGCTTCACTACTACACGCTGAATGTGGATGGCGCCGAAGTGAGCGACCCGGGCAGCACCGCATATTTCGGCGGGAGCAAATGGGCCAGCGCCGTAGAAGTGCCTGAGGCCGGAGTGAATTATTACGAGCCTACGGACGTTCCACACGGCCAGGTGCGCGAGGTCTGGTATCGCTCCAGCGTGACGGGCACGTGGCGGCACGCGGTGGTGTATTTGCCGCCGGCGTACGACACGCAGACGAAGACTCGCTACCCGGTGCTTTATCTGCAGCATGGTGGCGGCGAGGACGAAACCGGCTGGATTCGGCAGGGCAAAGCGAATTTCATTCTCGATAACCTGATTGCCGGCGGAAGCACGAAACCGATGATCATTGTGATGGCCAACGGTTACGCGAGCCGCGCGGGGTATGTGGTTCCGGACCTGACGGGAAAACCATTCGGCTCGCCGGAGATGATGAAGGTGATGCAGGAGCGGATGGGCGCATTTGAAGACGATATGACGCAGGTGCTGATCCCCTTTGTCGACAAGACGTTCCGTACGGTTCCCGATCGCGATCATCGCGCGATGGCTGGGCTCTCAATGGGCGGAATGCAGACGTTCCAGGTAACGTTCGATCACCTGGATCTGTTCTCGTACATAGGCGGATTCAGCGGAGCGGCCAACGTGTTTGCGATGGGGAATAACAAGCTGGATACAAAGACGGCGTTCCACGGCGCGATGGCTGACCCCACGGCGTTTGCCAAGAGGGTGCATCTGCTGTGGATCGGCGTGGGAACGGACGAGCCTGCCCGCATGAAATCAGGACTGGAGAGTCTGCACGCGGCGCTGGATGAGGGCAAGATTCAGCACGTGTTTTATGAGTCGCCGGGTACGAATCACGAATGGCAGACCTGGCGCAGGGATTTGAAAGATTTTGCACCGAGGCTGTTCCAGTCCGCTGCTCAAGGCGCTGCAAGCACGCACGGAAAGTAAGTTGCTCTTGCTGTACCTGGCTCCGCATGCTTTCGCATGGCGGAGCCAGCCTGATTCTCAAACTGTCCCCTGTGCAGGAACGGAGCATGATGACGAAGACCAATGCTGCAAGTTTGCTCGCATTTGTGATGATGATGATTTTTGCCAGCTCCATAGTGGCCCAGGTTGCTCCGTCCCGGCCGAAAGGTCCTTGCGACATCTACGCTGCCGCGGGAGACGCATGCGTCGCGGCTCACAGCACGACGCGCGCGCTTTACGCCGGGTATGACGGACCGCTCTATCGCGTGCTGCGGCAATCGGACGGCAAGACGCTGGACATCGGCGTCGTGCAGCCGGCCGCGTCGGCGCCGACGGACGGCGGAGGATACGCCGATGCGGCCGCACAGGGCAGGTTCTGCGCGAACACTTACTGCTGGATCACGACGATCTACGATCAATCGGGCAAGCACAACGACTTGACCCAGGCGCCGCGCGGGGGGTTCAGCGGCCCGGCACTGGGCGGATTCAATAACGTTCCGCTGGCGGATATGGCGCCGATTACGGTCATGGGGCACAAGGTCTATGGTGTCTTCATTGAACCGGGCATGGGCCTGCGCGTGGACGATGCGAAAGGAACCGCGGTCGACGATCAGGCAGAGGGACAGTACTGGGTGATCAATGGGCGGCACTTCAATTCGGGATGCTGCTTCGATTACGGCAACGCCGAAATCGACAGCCGCGACGACGATAACGGGACGATGGAAACCGCCTATTTCGGCGATGCGCCATGGTGGTATCACGGGAACCCTCCAGGACCATGGGTCATGACCGACCAGGAAAACAACCTGGTCGGCTGCGTGAATCCCGATGGATCGAAACTCTGCGTGAACCTTCCCAACGTGTCGTGGCGATTTGTCACGGCGATGGCGAAGGGCGAACCGCACCACTGGACATCAATGGGCGGGGACGCGCAGCGGGGCAATCTGTCGGTGATCTTCGACGGGCCGCGCGTAAATGGCACCTATGACCCGATGCGCAAGCAAGGAGCGATCCTGCTGGGCAATGGCGGCGATAACAGCAACGGCTCGCAGGGCACGTTTTATGAAGGCGCGGTGACGGCCGCAGGCACCTTCCCGACCGACGCGACCGATCAGCTGGTGCAGGCCAACGTGGTGGCTGCTCATTATGACGGGCCTGAG
>Ga0070684_100001667_pt1 | contig 16130 bp, 7 predicted proteins | sample KBSC723LmetaG_FD_65653 | JGI IMG/M metagenome (GOLD analysis project Ga0070684, IMG submission 65653) | Corn rhizosphere microbial communities from Kellogg Biological Station, Michigan, USA - KBS C7.2-3L metaG | ecosystem: Host-associated > Plants > Roots > Rhizosphere ...
GCGTCGACCGAATCCAGCGGAGCGCCGAGCTTCGACGCCAGAAGCGGTTCGATTTGAAAGAGTGAGAAGCCTTCGGGAATCGTGACCACGTGCACGATCCCCTTGCCGGCACGCAGCGCGTCGAGCACGAAGCCCCAACCCGCATCGCGGTGCAGCATGTACGTGCCCGAGCGGATCGCGCGGTCGCGATGACGCAGCGACGCATACACGCGAAACAACTTTGGCCAGCGAATGACGCCGGCCTTGGCCAGCGAATCGCCGGCGATGCGCATGTTGGCGCCGCTGGGAATCGTGACGCGCACGGCCGCACCGGTTCCGCTGCCGCACGCCGGGAGCGTGAGCGAAAGTGCGGCCAGTGATCCGCGAAGGAGGCGTTTAGCCCGCGAGCTGCAATGCATGCTGGAGAAGCACCGTTGCCGCGAGCGCATCCACGTCGCCCTTTCGGCCTTTGGTTGAGCCACCCATCTCATGAATCGCGCGAAGCGCTTTTGCCGTGGTGTAGCGCTCGTCCACGAGGACGACGGAGAGCCCCGTGCGTTTCGTGAGCTCGGCCGCGATCGCGCGAACCTCGCCTGTACGAGGCGTCTCGTCGCCATTGCCATCCAACGGGAGCCCCATCACGAACCCGCGCGATTCGAACGCTTCGGCGCGTCGCACGATTTCGGCGATCGGCGGACGCTTGCCGGCACGCCGCACGATGACGCCGGCCGGTGACGCGATCGTTCCCGTCGGATCGCTGATCGCCAAACCGATGCGGCGCTCGCCATAGTCGATCGCCAGGAGTCGTCCGCGAATCGTCGTCACGAGCGCGTCGACGGCAAGCCCAAGCTATCCCTGCACCATCTGCTGGAAGAACTCTTTGTTGTTCTTCGAGCGCGACATCTGCTTGAGCAGGAACTCCATCGCTTCCACCGTGGGCATGTCGCCGAGGAAGTTGCGCAGCAGGTAGACGCGATTGAGCTCTTCCTGCGTGAAGAGCAGCTCTTCCTTTCGCGTTCCCGATCGGTTGATGTCGATGGCAGGGAAGACCCGGCGATCGGCGATCTCGCGCGCGAGGATGAGCTCCATGTTGCCGGTGCCCTTGAACTCCTCGAAGATCACCTCGTCCATGCGCGAGCCGGTCTCGATGAGCGCCGTGGCAATGATCGTGAGCGAGCCGCCGCCCTCGATGTTGCGCGCGGCGCCAAAGAATTTCTTGGGTTTCTCCAAGCCCTTGGCATCCACACCACCCGACAGAATCTTGCCCGAGAGCGGCACCACCGCGTTGTGCGCGCGCGCCAAACGTGTGATCGAGTCGAGGAGAATGACGACGTCCTTCTTGTGCTCGACCAACCGTTTTGCTTTCTCGATCACCATCTCGGCCACTTGCACGTGACGGTCGGCCGTCTCGTCGAACGTCGAGCTGATGACTTCGGCGTTGACGTTGGCGATTGTGTCGGTGACTTCTTCCGGGCGCTCGTCGATCAAGAGAATGATGAGCGTGACCTCGGGATGATTCTCGCGAATCGCGTTGGCGATTTTTTGGAGGAGAATCGTCTTGCCGGCGCGCGGAGGCGCGACGATCAAGCCGCGCTGCCCTTTTCCGATCGGCGCGATGAGATCCATGATGCGCATGCTCACGTCGCCGTCTTTCGTCTCCAGGCGCAGCCGGCCTTCAGGGTAGCGCGGACGGAGATTGTCGAATCCGACGCGCGCCTTGGCGACCTCGGGCTCGTCTCCGTTGACCGACTCGACTTTCAGTAGCGCGAGATACCGCTCCCACTCTTTCGGCGGACGGACCTGGCCCGACACCGTATCGCCGGTGCGCAGGTCGAACCGCTTGATCTGCGACGGCGAGACGTAGATGTCGTCCGGGCCGTAGAGGTAGTTCCAATCCTGGCTCCGCAGAAACCCATAGCCCTCGGGCAGGATCTCGAGCACGCCCTCACCGGTGAGCGCGACGTTCTGATCGAGCAGTTTTTGCTCGATGCGGAATATGAGATCTTGCTTGCGCAGCCCGGTCGGATTCTCGATGGCGAAACCTTCGGCCATCTGATTCAGCTCGGGAACTGGCTTTCGCTTCAGCTCGGCGATGTTCACTGACGTGGTGGCGGAACCCAGTGGGGTCGCCTGGCCGGATGAGAAGGGGGGAGGGGAAGCGAGGGGAGAGGGCGGCGGCGCGGGAGGCTCGACGTGCAGGCTCGTGCTCTCTTGCGTCGGCTGGACTGCGCGCATTCGCCGCGACGACGGCGGCGGGCGAAGCGATGAACCTGAATGCATGCGAAGGTACAGGTGGCTGGAAGGGGGGTCAAGGGTGGCCGACCCCACAGTCGGAAGTCAGAAGGCGATGTAACGAAGTGGATGTTTCTTCAAGTCGATGAACAGGGAATCGAACGCCATGCGGTCGCGACGCACGTTCCGCGCGATCGATGAATCCGAGCGCAGGCGTCCCAAGGTCCCCGCTGGGCTCTCGGCGAGTCGCTGGACCTCGTGCAACTCGTCCCTGATTCGGCCAACCTCGCGTACGAGCGTCGAGTCACGCCGAAACCGTCCGAGCGAATGTTCGTTCGATGTGACGAGCAAGCGGACCGAGTCGGCCTGGGCCATGATGCGTTTCGCGTGCGCGGTGAGCTCGTCCGACGCACCGAACCCCAATCCGATCGTACCCCGCAAACCCGGGAGACGATTCATCAAGCGCCCGGTCTTTACCCGAACGCGTTGCATGTCCGAGCCACCATGGTCCAGACCGAAGGCTCCCAGCGTTCCTTCCGCGGTGTGCAGTTGCGCGACGAGCAGCTTCACGTTTCCCATGATGGCCGGAAGCTGCCTAGACGCCAGCGCCGCGTCCGACGCCATGTTCTCCAGATCGGACTCCTGGCCGGCGCGAATGGTGTCGCCGTCAACGACGCCGCGGCTCTTGAGGGTCCCGCTGGTCAACGCCACAACCTGATCGCCGATCAAGCTCGTGCCGCCTTGGATGTGAACCTTGGTATCCTGTCGAATCAGCGGCCGCGCCTCGTCGAGCAGCTCGAGCGACAACACGAGTCGCTCGGTGGGGATTACAGTGGGCGGACGGAACGACATCCCCTTGACCACGCCCACTTTCTGGCCGTCGAGCCAGACTTCGGTGCCGCGAATCACGCCGCGCGCGGCGTCGCTCGTGACGAACAACGTGAACTTCTTTCCATGCATCACGCCGACTCGGCCGAATATCAGGATCAACACCGCACCCACGGTTACGATGAGGGCGGTCGCGATACCGATGCGGAGGTCTTGCCAGCGGGAACGAGGAGCCATGCGCGGCGAAAGGGCGGGCGACATGCGGACGCCCGACGAGCTGAGCAAGCCGCGTACCCGATCGCTGTCCTCCGCGCCCGAGACTGTGCCTCGGTACCGCGCGACACGGCGGACCCGACAACGGAAGGGTCGGGCACGCGCGCGACAGGATTCGAACCTGTGACCTTCGGCTCCGGAGGCCGACGCTCTATCCAGCTGAGCTACGCGCGCAGTTCTACCCTGGGTAGAAAACCCCCATGAGCAGCGATCCCTCTGCCCCGCGGCAGTTCGCTCGCGTCAGCAGAGGGATCGCGTACAAAGATGACATGTTCGTGCGGCTATCTCAAGCTCGAACGTGTCACCGTCCGGGCGGGCCTCCTCGCCCACGTCCACCGCGTCCACCCGCTGAATCCGCACGAACCGGCACTGCCGGCGGCGTCCAAAAACCAGGAGCACCCTTCGCGGCGGCGGCGACATCGCGACCGAAAAACGCCGAGTTGAACACTGTGCGGAACGTGCCGGTGGGCTGGCCACGCCACTGCGGCTGGAATGCGAACAGCACCACGTGTCCGCGATCGTGCTTCACGTCGAGCGCGGCGGCGAATCCCTGAATGAATTGCTGGCCGCTCAGGAAGCCCGAGCGCAGCGGAGTGACGTCGGACGGAAATTTCGCGAGCACCGAACCCTCGAACCCATCGAGCGTCGTGAACACCGGACTGTTGAACACGAACACATCGGCGCGCTCCGGCATGCCGGACATGACCGGATGCGTCGGATCCGTGACCACCTGCATGACCGAACCGCCGGTGAAAAATTCGCGGCGCGACAATCCGGCAACGACATTCCGCACCGGCAGCTTGAGCGCGTTGGCAATCGACGTCGCGCCTTGATTCCAGGCGACGACCGTCCCGCCGCCGCGCACGAACTCATCGATCGCACGAATCTCTTCCGCGGCGATGCTGTCAGCGGCGGCTCCGCGACCACCGCCACCAGCACGACCGCCGCCGCCGCCGCCGCCGCGGCCTCCACGCCCGCCGCCTGCGCCGACTCCCTGCGAGGCGAATACGATGACGTCGAACCGGGACGCGAGGTTGCCCGCGTGAATGTCCGCCGGCGTAATGAGAGAATACTTGAAGCCGTTGGTGTCGAACAACCACTCGGTCCAGCCTTCATCCATCACGCCTGGTGCCGACTTATAGACCGCGATGCGCGTCGGCGCCGCGAGTGCACCCGGTGTCGCTGCAGTACGCTCGGCGCGGACATACAACTCCTTCGCCCAGGCGTCTGCTTTCGCCGGGTCCAAGCCCGAGATGACGTAACGCGCGCCGCGGCCGGCGGCCGCGGGAGAAAACTTGAGCGTCGCACCCTGCGCGAGCGCACGTGTGATCATCTGGAACGACGCGTTCTGCGCCGGGTCGAGAACGAGCTCGTCGCCGTTGCCTGAGATCCCGCCTGGAGCCGGAACGATTCCGGCCGCCTCGGCATTCGTTGTGAATGGCTCGTCGGCCGCGACGTGCCAATCGACAGGTTTTCCCTGGACCGGCTTCATCGCCGCGCGGAACTCGTCGGGGAGCGGAACTTGGCCTTCGACCACGTTGACGTTCATCTGATACGGCAGCGTCCACCCGGCTGCGTCGTACGGCGTGTCGTCGCCGAGGTCGGGGTAGTGTTGCGGCTCGAAGAGCTCCCGCACGAGCTGTGCGTACTCCTGGTCCATGGGAATGACCCATGTCCCCTTGGGGTAGGTCGTCCCCGAGTACGCCGCGTCGCGATCGAGCTGCTTCACGCGAATGCCCATGAAGGCCATGCGTCGCAAGAGTTCCACCGGCGCCACCGGATCGTGTTGATCCTGGGCGATGATGTACGCGTAGGGCGCGCTCGTTCGGAATTGTTGGATCGTGTTGTGGCCCGCCTGGTAGCGGTTGAACAACACTTCGTCCTTGAACTTCGCGGCGTAGTTGAGCGTGGCGATGTCGGCCGTGACCATGTAGTTCACGGCGTCGCGGAGGCCCCACTTTCCTTCGGCCCACGGGCTCACGTACATCGTCATCGGCTGCAACGCGCGATACGCTGGAGGGAGACTGTCGAGCGTCGTGGTGCGCGGCGTGGCGCAATTGCCGCCCTGCGTCTCCGTCCACCACGCGGGGATGTTCTGATACATCGGCATGTAGTCGATGTAACCCGGGTACCAGGCGTCGTAGGTCTCGAGCTGGTGGACGGCGCCGGGCTGTCCGTGCGCGTCGAGCTCTTCGGCGATGCGCGTGCCGATCGCGTTCACTTCGCGTCCCATGATCGCCGGGGCGCGATAGCCAATTGGATCGGCGAACGGCGGGATCCAGATGCGCGTGGGGAACGGCGACGACTGGTGTTGCACGTAGACGATGTCGGGCTCCCATTCGCGCCACGTGCGCTGAATGACACGCGACTCGACCACGTTGAGCATGTAGGAGTCACGATTGTTGTCGTGTCCGACGTACTTCTCGTACAGCTCCATCGGCGCCACGGGCTGGCCTTGGGCGGCGTCCCGAGCGCGGCACCAATTCACGACGATGTCCTGTCCGTCGGGATTGATCGACGGCCACAGGATGAAGATGTCGTTGTCGAGGATCGCTTTCATCTCGGGCTCGTTGGCGCGCGAGAGCACCTCGTACGCGACCTGCGGCGTGTGCTGCGACCCCGCGATCTCCGATGCGTGGAGCCCGCCGCTGATGTCGACGAAGACCTTGCCGTCGTGCGCGAGACGTTTGGCTTCAGCGGCGCTCAGCCCGTCGGGATGGGCGAGCCGCATATTGATCTCGCGATAGTGCGCAAGCTTGGCGAGATTATCCGGCGACGAGATGATCGCCACCGTCCAATCTTTTCCGAACGCCGTCTTGCCGACGTGTACGAGTTTGATTCGGTTGCTCGTCGCCGCAAGCTTACGGAAGTAGTCGATCGACTGATCGTACGTAAAAAGTTTGTAATCGGCTCCTACGGGAAAGCCGAATACCGACTCGGGAGTCGGGATGGCCTTGGCGGTTTGCGCGGTCGCCGGCGCGGCCGTGTGGCAGACGACAACCGCTGTCGCTGTGATGAGCGCGCGGCGGCAAGTGGTGCGGTACATCGAGTTCTCCTCGGTCGTGGTGGGGCGTTGCGTAGCCGAAGATGGTCGGTGTGTGGAGATCGCACCAGTGATGCGCCGACGACGCCGGACGCTCGCCTCGATCGCCATATGATCAATGTGACCAAACAGTCCAACCCTACGGTTCTTGACGTTAACCAACCCGGCCTGTAGCCTCCCTCGCCGACCTCGATCCGCACCACCCGCGGAATAACACGCATTTCCCCCGTTTTTGTTGGACGCACGACCGCCCAATCCCAGTCGGCGCTCCTGCTGTCGTCCGTAGACCCCGCCCGACCTCTCTGGAGGATTTACATCATGCAATTGGGACGCTGGAGATCATTTGCGGCAGCCGGTGCCGCGTTGACGCTACTTACCGCCGCCGGCCGATTGAGCGCCCAAGGCACGATCACGGGCCGCGTCACGGCCGCGGGGAGCAACCAACCACTCGCGGAGACCCGCATCCTCGGCATCGGAACCTCGCTGTCGACGACGACGGGTGAAGACGGAAAATTCACGATTCGAAACGCGCCCGTCGGAAACATTCAGCTTCAAGTGCTCCGCGTCGGCTTCCAATCGCTCAAGAAGACCGCAACCGTGACATCCGGCGGAACGGTAATCGTGGACTTCGTGCTTCAGGTTGCCGTCGCGCAGCTCGAAGAAGTCGTCACCACCGCCACCGGCCAGCAGCGCCGAGTGGAGCTCGGGAATGCCGTGTCCACGCTCGGTGATGTCGGCAAGCGCGTCGAGACGACGAAGATCAATACCTTCGCCGATCTACTCACCGCCAAATCGCCCGGCGTTGTCGTACTGCCCGGCTCGACGCTCGGCGGAGCGCCGACCGTCCGCATCCGCGGCGTCTCGTCGATCAGCTTGAGCAACGCCCCGATCTATTACGTCGACGGCGTGCGCTACAACGCTGGCAATCTGACGTCCGGCACCGATACGCAATTCTCGCTTCTCAACTCGCTCAACCCCGAGGAGATCGAGGACATCGAGATCGTGAAGGGCCCATCGGCGGCGACGCTGTACGGCACGAACGCGGCGAACGGCGTCATCGTGATCACGACCAAGAAGGGCCGCGCCGGCGCCACGCGCTGGACGTTCAACACCGAAGGCGGCTTGGTCGACGATCGCACGAGCTACCAGGACATGTACGCGAACTTCGGTCACGCGCCCAACGCGGCGCCTGGGGCGCCAAGCATTCGCTGCCTGCTGCCGACGATGACCACTTCAGCGTTCGCGGGCAATTGCAAGACCGACAGCCTCACGCACTACAACTTGCTGCGCGATCCACAGAACACGTTCATCCACATGGGTCACCGCAGTCTGTTCGGCGCCAACGTCACCGGCGGTACGGAAGCGCTGCGGTATTTCGTGAGCGGCGACGTCGATAACGAGACGGGCCCCATCCAGATGCAGGACTTCGAGGTTCGCCGCTTCGATTCACTGCACGTCGGCGTTCGCGACGAGTGGTTCCACCCCTCGGCGCAGCAGCACGGCAGCTTCCGCGCGAACCTCTCCGCGGCGCTCAGTCCCAAGCTCGATCTGTCCGTCAACAGCGGATTCACGAAGCTGGACAACCGCATTCCGCCGGAGAGCGATCTGATCATCGCGCTCTACTACGTCGGCATGCAGAACTACGGCTACAAGGGCTGTCCGGGCGGCGTTGCTCCGTGCGGTCTCGACAAGACGCCGACGCAGAGCGACGGCACGCCGTTGCACGACCAATTGCAATGGGCGTCCGGTGACATCATGCAGGTCACTCAGTTGTCCGACGTGCAGCGCAACATCAACAGCGCGACGCTCGGCTGGCGTCCGTTCTCGTGGATGCAGAATGAAGCGACGGCCGGTCTCGATCTGGCGGCGATCAACTTCTTCCAGCTCTGCCGTCTCAACGAATGCCCGCCGCAAAGCTCGACGGCGCGTCTCGGTCGCGTGACCGACCGCCAGAGCAAGCAGCGCAGCTTCTCCGGGAAACTCGCCAGCACGTCGACGTGGAACGCGCGCTCGTGGGCGAACTTCAAGACGAGCATCGGCGGCGACTACACCAACATCGAAGTCGATTCGACGAACACCGGCGGCGTGACCTTGCCCCCCGGCGGCTCGACGGTCACCTCGGCGGCCACCAAGAGCGCCGGCGAGCAGCAGCCCACGGCGGTCAAGACGCTCGGCCTGTATGCGCAGGAGCAAGGAAGCTTCCGCGATCGGCTGTTCTTGACCGGTGCGGTGCGGACCGACCAGAACAGCGCGTTCGGCACCAACTTCCAAAAGGTGTTGTATCCCAAGGCCAGCTTGTCCTGGATCCTGTCGGATGAGCCGTTCTTCCCGAGCTTCAGCTGGCTCAACCAGTTCCGCCTTCGCACCGCGTACGGCGCGAGCGGAGTGCAGCCGGGCGCCACGGCGGCTCTCGTGACGTTCAGCGCGGCCTCCGTCAGCATCCCGACGCGTTCGGGAACGGCGGGAACAGACACACCGGCTCTTACCGCGGCCCAGCCGGGCAACGCCGACCTCAAGCCGGAAAAATCGACGGAGCTGGAAAGCGGATTCGATTCGCAACTGTTCGGCAACCGCATCCACGTCGAGTACACGTTCTACAACAAGAAGACCAAGGACGCCCTCATCCAAGTTGCCCTGTCGCCATCATCGGCCGCGGCGCAGCTCAATCCGCTCATCAACCTGGGCGCCACGCAGAACTACGGACACGAAGTTCAGCTGAATGCCCAGTTGTTCGACGGCAGGAACTTTGGCTGGGACGTGCTGATCAGCGGCTCGCACAACACCAGCAAGGTGCTCGACCTGGGCATCGATCCGAACACCAAGAAGGCGCGCATTCTCGGCACCGGCCAGACGCAACAGCGTGTCGGTTATCCGCTCAACAGCCAGTGGTTCCGTCCGTACACGTTCAACGACGACAACCACGACGGCGTGATTCAGATCGCGGAAGTGCACGTGTCACCCGACTCGCTGGTGTACTTCGGTTACAACGCGCCGCGCGACATCTTCTCGGTGCAGAGCGGCTTCGATCTCTTCGGCCGGCGGCTCCGCATCAACACGCTGTTCGACTACAAGGGCGGTGGCAGCATCACCGACGGCGCGAACAATTTCCAGTGCAACACGGCGCCGAACTCGTGCCGCGAAGACGAAGACCCGACCGCGCCGCTGTGGCAGCAAGCGCGCGTCGTCGCCAAGTCGTACGGCACCGTGGTCAATGGCAATACGTTCAAGACCAGCGTCGGTTACTTCAACAACAGTCAGTTCTGGCGTTTCCGCGAAGTCTCGGCCGCGCTGCAAATCCCGAGCGTCGTGGCGAGCCGTCTGCGTGCGCAGAACGGATCGACCATCGTGTTCGCCGCCCGCAACCTGCATCTCTGGAGCTCGTTCACCGGCATCGATCCGGAAGCCAACTACGGCGTGAACGGCACCGAGAATCAGAATGAGTTCCAAACAGCGGCTGCCCCGACGTACATCACGCTTCGTCTCAACCTCAAATACTGACCTCCCTCGAGGACGATACTCAATGATGAGATTCACGAATCGCACTCGATGGGCGATGGCGGCAACGGCACTTGCGTTGCTTGCCCCCACCGCGTGCATCGACTGGAAGAACGAGCTGTTGCAACCGCAGAACCCGGGTCTGATCGACCAGAGCGCCGTCTCGTCGCCGTCGGCCGCGCTCGCGCTCAAGGTCGGCGCGTTGGGCAAGGTCAAGCGATTGGTCAGCACGCCCGACTGCAGCGAGTGTCTGTGGCAGGAGTCGGGCACGCTCGCCGACGAGTTCAAGAACGCCGACTTCCAGCCCGATCGGCAGGATATCGACCAGCGCCAGATCGCGACGAACAACGGCATTCTGAACTACAACAACGTCACGCAGATTCGCGGCTACATTCGCGACGCGATCGACGGCATGAACGCGTTCTTGCCGCAGAACACCGCGGACATCGCCGAGTTGTACATGTCGCTCGGCTTCGTCGAGATGCAGATGGCCGAGACCTACTGCAATGGAATTCCTCTCGGCAAGAACGTGAAGGGCGTGGTCGACTACACCGACGCGGCCTTCACTCCGCTCACCAACGCGCAAGTGTACGACATCGCGCAGGCGCACCTCGATAGCGCGCTCACGATCCTCGGGGGCGGACAGGACGCCAACAGCGCCGCCGTGCGCAAGGCGTCGCTCATCGTCAAAGCCCGCATCCTCGTCGACAAGGCGCAGTACGCCGCGGCGGCTGCGCTCGTTCCGACGTCGGCGGTCGAGACCGCGTACCAGTATCTCTGGACCACGTCGACCGCGAGCACGTCCGACGACAACGGCATGTGGGTCCTCAACAACTCGGTCTCGCGCATCACCGTCGCCGACAGCTTCGATCTCTACAATGGCTTGACGAATCAAATCAAGAACAACTTGCCGTTCGCGTCGGCGAACGATCCACGCGTCCCGGTCATCACGGGGAAATCGGTTGGGCTGCAGGCCGAAGACGGAACGACGCCGTTGTTCCTCCAGCAGCTTTGGAAGAACCGCGATGATCCGATGGTCATGGCGTCCGGTCTTGACGCGCGCCTGATCGAGGCCGAGGGCAAGCTCAGCGCCGGCGATATCCCGGGCATGATGACGATCCTGAACTCGCTCCGCGCAGCGCCGCCTGCAGAGGGAACATTCAAGGCGGCGGCGATGGCGGCGCTTCCCACACCGGCAACGAAGGACGACGCCACGAGCCTGTTCTTCCGCGAGAAGGCGTTCTGGACGTTCGGCCGTGGTCAACGTCTCGGCGATCTCCGTCGTCTGATCAGGCAGTACGGGCGCACTGAAGACAAGGTGTTCCCCACGGGCATCTACTTCAAAGGCGGCACGCCGTACGGACACGATGTGAACTTCCCAGTCCCCGACGGCGAAAAAGTCAATCCGCAGTTCCAGGGTTGCATCGACCGAAAGGCCTAGTCGCCGACGGCTCCAGCCATGTGAAACAGCCCGCGGCAAGTTCGCCGCGGGCTGTTTCCTTTGAGGGCTCATTGTCATCGACCGCGACGACTCATATGATTTCCAGCTCTCCGTCGCTCACACTCCCGTCGAGGCGTTACATGTCGCGCGCACTTTGCATCACCGCTGGAATGCTCATCGGAGCCGGCTCGCTCGCCGCTCAACAGCAACAAGGGTCGTCGGCGACGAAAACCAAACCCGTTCTCGGCAGCGCCGATTACGCAAAGTGGGAGACGCTCGGCAACGGTGCGCTTTCTCCGGACGGCAAATGGGTCGCGTACGATTTTCGCCGCGGCAACGGGACGACGGAGCTTCGATACCGGATGGTCGACGCCGACAACGAGCACACCGTTCGCTCGGCGAACGGGCCGCAATTCAGCAATAACGGCCACTGGCTCATCTACACGATCACCCCGGACACGGCGGGCGGCGGCGGTCGTGCAGGTCGCGGGGGACGCGGCGGCGCTGCGGCGGCGTCCACATCGCCGGCCGCCAATCGAAACAAGGTCGGCGTGGTCGATCTGCGTACGGGCGCAACGAGCACATTCGACGACGTGCAATCGTTCGTTCTCTCGAGCGACGGCGCGCACGTCGCGCTGCGGCGCTATCCGGCATCCGGGCACCGTGGCGCTGACGTCATCGTTCGCGACCTCGATGCCGCGAGCGAGCTGACGTTCGGCAATGTCGCCGAGTCGGTGTGGAGCGACGACGGCTCGATGCTCGCGATGGCGATCGACGTCGACGGACGAACCGGCAATGGCGTGCAGGTGCTCAACGTCCGCTCGGGCGCGATTCGCTCACTCGATGCCGGCGACGCGCTGTACGCCGGGCTGCAATGGCGCGCGCACAGCGACGACCTTGCCGCGATGCGCGGGCGCGTCGACAGCGCGTTCGTCGATACGAGCTACGCGGTGATGGCGTGGCAGCGGCTCGCGTCAGCCGACTTCACGAAACACTCATTCGATCCGGCGAGCGCGAGCGCCGGACAGACGCCGATGCGCGGCACGGCGTATCGTCCGCCGCAATGGTCGGAGGACGGGAGCACGCTCGTATTCGGGGTCGCTCCGCGCGAGCCGAAGATGACGTCCGAGCGACGCGCGCCTGGAGAGCTACCGCCGGCGCGTGTTCAAGTGTGGCACTGGAAGGACGTGCGTCAGTTTCACCAGCAAGAAGTGAACGCGGTGCAAGATCGGCAGCGTACGATCCCCGTCGCCTGGAAGGTCGGCGCGAGCTCGATCGTGCATTTGTCCGACGATCCACTCGAGGTCGTATCGTTGTCGGAAAACGGCAGCGCGGCATTGGCTACCGACGAAGGTCCGTACGCGCGAGAGTACATGTCCGGCCGCCAGTATCGCGACGTCCATCGCATCGACTTGGCGACGGGCAAGCGCGACAAGTTGCTGACCAAGAATCTTTACGGCGCCACGCTCAGCCCGAGCGGCCGCTATGCGATGTATCAGCAAGACGGGCAGTGGTGGTCGGCCGACTTGTCGAACGGCGCGCGATCGAATCTCACCGGCAGGATCAAAAGCACGTTCGTGAACGCCGAAGACGATCATCCGGTACCGGAGCGTCGCGCGTACGGTGTGGCCGGGTTCACCGCGGGAGAGAAGTCGGTCATCGTCTACGACCGATTCGATTTGTGGCAGCTCAATCTCGACGGTTCGAATCCCGTTCGACTCACGCGAGGCCGCGAGGACTCGACGGTGTATCGATGCGTGAGCGAAGGTGGAGGCGGTCGTGGCGGTCGTGGTGTCGCCGCATCCGCGACGCGCGCGACGCCGTGCCAGCTCGGGAGCGAGGAGCGTACGATCGATCCGAGCAAGCCGTTGATGCTGACCGCGACCGGCGAGTACAACAAGAAAAGTGGATTCGCGAAGCTCGTGCTCGGACAGCCCGCGCAGCGATTGGTCTGGGCGGACAAGAGTGTCACGCGTCTCGCCAAGGCGAAGAACGCCGACGTCTATCTCATGGAACAACAGACGTACGAGGAGCCGCCGAACCTCTTCGTGGCCGGCCCGTCATTGAACGACGCGAAGCAAGTGTCGCACATCGATGCATTCCAGAGCGACTTCGCGTGGGGCAAGCAGGTACTGATGCCCTACACCAACAAGCGCGGCGACAAGCTGCAAATGATGCTGACGTACCCGGCGGACTATCAGCCGGGAAAGAAATACCCGATGGTCGTGTACTACTATGAGAAGTTGTCGGACGGCTTCCATAACTATGTCACGCCCAACGACCGCAATCCGTACAACACCACGGTGTTCAGCCAGAACGGCTACTTCGTGCTGCGGCCGGACGTGGTCTTCCAGGCGCGAAACCCTGGATACTCCGGTCTTGATTGCGTCACCTCGGCGGTGAGTGCGGTGCTTGCCAAAGTGCCCGAGATCGACGCCAAGCGCGTGGGCAACATGGGGCACTCGTGGGGCGGATATCAGTCGGCGTTCTACGCCGTGCACAATCACGGCGTGTTCGCCGCCACGATCGCCGGCGCACCGCTCACCGACTTGATCAGCATGTACGGCTATACCTCGGGCAACTCCGGTTTGCCCGAGACGGGGCATTACGAGACGAGTCAGGAACGCATGCAGGTTCCGCTGTGGGAAGATCCGCAGGCATACATTCGCAACTCGACGGTGTTCTCGGTGGACTCGCTGCAGACGCCGCTCTTGCTCGAGGAAGGCGACGCCGACGGCAACGTGAATCATTTCCAGAGCGAGGAGCTGTACAACTTTGGCCGGCGACTAGGAAAGAACGTCGTCTATCTCGTCTACGAGGGTGAGAATCACAACGTCGCGCGACCCGAGAGTCAGGCGGATTACTTACATCGCCAGCTGGAGTGGTTCGGGCACTATCTCAAGGGCGAGCGGGCGGCGTCGTGGATCACCGACGGGGAGAGCTACTTGGCTCGGCAGAAGATCCTCAAGGACGCGACGAACGCTCGAGACGCGGCGCCTGTGCAAGGCGGATCGACCGTCATTCGGCCGACCGGCGATTCCAAGTCTCCGTAACGCGCGCCACGTTTCTCTCGCAGTGAGATGGACGAGTCTCGCTTAGCGGGCTCGACGTGTGCGAAGGCCGACGGTACACCGCTTCGCGGACCGGAGACACGAAAAGGAGCGGGAAAGTGGTCGTCACTGAAGGGCCTACGACATCGCAACGCAAGCTCGGCCCGACCGAAATGGCCGGGCACGAGGGCGGGAGTGGGTTGCGTTACGCATGGTTCTTTTCCTCGGGCTTCGTACCGCTCGCCTTGGTGGTTTTGGCCCTGCTCGGGTCCGTCGTGATCCCCGCGCGCCAAACCTGGCTGATCACGAAGCTGCTGAGAGAGACGACAGAAATACTTGCTCCTGCCCGCCTCCTCCTGGCGCAGTTACAATCGGGGTTAGCCGAGGAGATTGGAACACTTCAGGGCTACGCTCTTGCCGGCGACAGTGCATCGCTTGAACGGTATCAGCAGGTTGCCGCGGAAAACGACCGGCGGCTCGCGGCCCTCGAGACTCAAGGCGGGAAGTTTGACGCACCATTTCCGGCGCACCTCGAGACCGTACGACGACGTGTAGACGAGTGGCGACAGTACAGCGCGAGGCTTGTCTCACCTGGCCGGGACGGCGAAACCCTCGCCGCTGAAGTCCACGCTGCACAAGCTCGCTACGATGCCTCCCTGGCCGCGATCGCCAGCTTGTCCTCCGACCTTTCCGCGAGCGCGGGCAGCCGCGACATTAGAGTTCGCCAATTAGAGCATTTGAGTCTCATATGGAATGCGGCACTAGTACTTGTTGCATTGGCGGCACTGTACTCGGTCGCGAGTCTTACCGTGCGGGAGCGGCGGCTTGCCGCGTCGCTAAGGCGTCGCGTTGCCGAAGAGTCATCCCGGGCGCGGCAAGAGTCCGCTCTGCGAGAAGCGGCGGAAGCGCTTGCCGGTGCCTTCACGATCGATGAGGTGACGCAACGGATCGCGCATTCAGCGCTGGACGCGGTCGAAGGACGAGGCGCGTTTGTCGAGCGCATCACCGAGCTGCCGAATGCGACCTCGGCGGTGCTCAGGGTTGGGGCTGTCGCAGGAACTGGGGTCCCGCGGCTCGAGAGCTCATGCGAGTTCGCCGGTTCCTATACGGAGCGAGTATTAGCGAGCGGCGAGCCGGTATTGATTCCGGGCCCCGGCGAACCTGACCATCCAAGGCTGCTCAGCACCCTGAACGCCGCCGATGGTCCGGTCATCGTCGTGCCGTTGGTGTCCGCCGGAACATCGATGGGTGCGCTGTTCGTTCTCGCGCGGCGGGGCCATTTTCGAACGGAAGACGTCGCGCGAGCCGCGATTTTCGGCCATCTAGCAGCCCTCGCGTACCAAAAAGTCAGCCTCTTGGATGAAGCCGTTGACGGTCGACTGAGGCTGGAGCGCGTCATAGCGAGCCGCTCGCGCTTGATGCGCGGCTTTAGCCATGACGTAAAGAATCCCATCGGAGCGGCGGATGGCTACGCGGCATTACTCAGCGACGGTGTGTACGGTGATCTCAATCCACAGCAGCAAGAAAGCGTTGCGCGGTTGCGCCGGTGCATTCACGACGCGCTGTCTTTGATCGAGGATCTCCACGAGCTCGCACGCGCCGAGACGGGACATCTCGCACTGCGGTCGGAGCCGGTGAATGTCGCGGACCTCATCGGCACTCTTGGTGAGGAGTACCAAGCCACGGCCTTGGCGAGCGGCCTGTCCTTCTCGACGTCAGTCGCCGCCGACATCGGGACGATTCAGACGAGCAGATCGCGCGTCCGTCAGATCGCCTCGAACCTGTTGTC
>Ga0070684_100001668_pt1 | contig 16130 bp, 14 predicted proteins | sample KBSC723LmetaG_FD_65653 | JGI IMG/M metagenome (GOLD analysis project Ga0070684, IMG submission 65653) | Corn rhizosphere microbial communities from Kellogg Biological Station, Michigan, USA - KBS C7.2-3L metaG | ecosystem: Host-associated > Plants > Roots > Rhizosphere ...
TGGTCTGAAGCCGGGTGCAGGTAGATCAGCCAGAAAAGAAACAGCGTGGCCGCCAGGCTGATCGCGATGATCGCCAGCACTCCGGATCTTGCCGCTGTCGAACGCTTCGAGGACGAGGGCGCGATGGTGGTCATCCTCACCTCTGTCGCGCGATGGCGCACAACATGAGCGTGGTCATCAGCAAGGGGAGATAAATAACGCTGACCTTGAGCAGGTCGCGCGCCAGCATGCGGCTCTCGGTCGCGGACTTGGTGCGCAGGATGCCCGCAAAACGGATGGTGTACGCGAGATACACAAGGCCGAGCACGCTGGCGATCACCGCGTAGGTGGGACCCGTAATGCCAAGCTTCCACGGCGCAAGGCTCACCGGGATCATCGCCACCGCATAGAACAGCGCCTCGATCACGGTCGACCAGCCATCGGGCTGCACCACCGGCAGCATGCGGATGCCGGCCTTGGCGTAGTCGTCCCGGTACATCCACGAGATAGCCATGAAATGCGGAAACTGCCACACGAACAGAATGCCGAACAGCGCCACCGCCGGCCACTCGATGCGGCCGCGCGCCGCGGTCCACCCCAGCATGGGCCCCATGGCTCCAGGGAATGCTCCGATGAATGTCGCCAGCGTGGTGACGCGCTTCAGCGGCGTATACACCGCAACATAAGTGAATGCGGTCAGCAGCGCGAGCGCCGCGGTGAGCAAATTGGTGTAAAGCGAAAGCCACGCGCCGCCGAGGGCCAGCGCGCCCAGTCCCGCTGCAAGGCCAAGGCTCAGGGGATAACGCCCCGAGGCGAGCGGGCGATCGGCTGTCCGCTTCATCAGCGCGTCGGTGCGGCGTTCAAGGCACTGGTTCAGCGCCCCGGATCCGGCTGAAACCAGACCAATGCCCAACAGCGTGTCGAGAAGTCCCCGCTGCAGCGTAGAAATGCCCGATTGCATCGATCCCAGATAGAAGCCCGCCCAGCCCGTGACGACCACCAGGCCGGTGACTCGCACCTTGAACAGCTCACGAAGATCCGAGATGAGCCGGGCCGTCACTCCCGGTTGCGGAACAGGAATGGCGTGATGCTCGTGGGGACCGGCGGGCGGTCCGAACTCTACCGGGATTGCGGTCTGATGCGCCATTCAGGCGAGATGGGGATCCTTGGCGGGAAGTGCCCCGTCTTCTGGGGCGTCTCCTTAATCATACCAAGCCGGGAGTTCCTGCCGCTCGAATCACCGCTTCGGCAACCTCCTCGGGCAGCAGCGAATCGGCAGGAATCGACACGTGGGCGGTGCGATACAGGGGCAATCGGCGCTGGTAGCGGGCCGCGAGATTGGCGCGGTCGGCGAGCACCGGGCGGCTATCGTCCGTCCCTGAGCAGCGTGCCAGAGCCGTGTCGAGATCCACCTCCAGGTGCACCAGCACCGTGCCGGGGGATTCCAGCAGAAGCCGGCGCGTCGTGTCGTCTTCAATGGCGCCGCCGCCCAGGGCGAGCACAAGGCTCTCCTCCGCGGCCAGGTCGGCAATCATCTCCCGTTCCATTTGCCGGAATGCGGCTTCGCCGTAACGGGCAAAGATGTCGCTTATCGCCATGCCGCTGCGCGCGACAATCACGTCGTCGGCGTCCACAAAGAGCCACCCCAGTCGGCGAGCGACCAACGGACCAACCGTGCTCTTGCCTGATCCCATGAAGCCGGTGAGCACGATGCGGCGCGCCGGACCGGAAAACGAAAGTGTGCCTGGCATTTCATCCAGCATAGCGCTCCGGCCGTCAGCCCAGCACCATGATGATGGCGCCTGCCGTGATGAGCACGCCGCCGGCAACCACGGGCCCGGTCAGCTTTTCTCCCAGCAACAGCCAGGCAAACACCATCACCAGCGGCACGCTCAGCTTGTCCAGCGGCGCAACGCGCGAGGCTGGGCCGAGTTGCAGCGCGCGGAAGTAGCAGATCCACGAAAGGCCGGTAGCCAGCCCAGACAGCGTGAGGAACAGAATTGTGCGCCGGTCCAGATCGCGGATCTCGCCGTGCTTGCCCAGCGCAATTGCGATTCCCCACGCAAAAACGAGCACCACCGTGGTGCGGATCGCGGTGGCGAGGTTCGAGTCAACATGAGCCACCCCGACCTTAGCCAGCAGTGCGGTGGCGGCCGCGAAAACCGCCGAGAGTAGCGCCCAGATGATCCAGCTCATGGAGTGATGGTACGCGGGCGGCCGAACCGGCAAGCTACACTGCGGATGGAATGCAACACGGAAAAGCCAGTCGAACCGCGTTGCGCGTGGCCATCCGGCGAGCAGCGCACGTGCTGGTGGATCATCCGCCGGTGCTCAACGATCCCATCGCCGTTCGACTCATCGGCAGCGAATACGCCCGCGACTTGGAACGCGCCTCGCACACCGTGGCTCGCGATTTCCGCGCATTCATGGCAGCGCGCAGCCGCTACGCGGAAGACCGTCTCAACATCGCCGTTGCCGCGGGCGTCCAGCAATACGTGGTCCTCGGCGCGGGCCTCGACACCTTCGCCTATCGCAATCCCTTCCCTGCCCTGCGCGTCTTTGAGGCCGATTTTCCGGCAACACAAGAGTGGAAACGCGAGATGCTGGCCGAGGCTCGCATCCCAATCCCCGCGAACCTGACCTTTATCCCGCTGGATCTCGAACACAAGACTCTGCTCGAAAACCTCTCAGAGTACGGATGCAATGCCGCGGAGCCGGCATTCTTCAGTTGGCTGGGAGTCGCGCCCTACCTCACTCTTGAAGCATTCCGCGCCACCGTGGCCTCGATTGCAAAGCTTCCTTCGGGCACCGGGGTGACGTTCGATTTTTGCTTTCCGCCTGAAACCCTGACACCCCAGCGCAGGCAGATTTTCGACCGCCTTGCGGAACGTGTAGCGACGGCCGGCGAGCCGTTCCAGTTGTTCTTCACTCCGGAGCAGGTTGGGGCCGAGTTACAACAGGCGGGCTTCCGGCGCGTCGAGCAGGTGGATCACGACGGCCTGAACGAGCTGTACTTTCGCGATCGGGCCGACGGGCTAAAGCTGTCGCCGGTGGGCATCGGCATGCTGGCCACGGCCTGGGTATAGCGGCTTCGATAAGATGAGGGCATGCGCAAAATCCTCCAGGCCGTCTGCGCCGCCACGCTGCTATTTTCAAGCGGCTGCGGATATCACACGCTGGGCGCGGCCACGCACCTCGGCCCGGATATGCACACCCTTTCCGTGCCGGTGTTCGCCACCAGGACCGAGGCGTATCGCACGGAAACGGTAATGACACAAGCGGTGATTCGGGAGTTTGCCGCGCGCACGCGCCTGCATGTGTCGGGGTCTGAGACGGGTAGTCCAGACGCCGTGCTGCATGGGACCATCTTGAAGCAGACCGTCACGCCGCTCACCTACAACACCACAACGGAGCAGTCTTCGAGCTTTCTCATCACCATTGTGGCCTCGGTCACGCTCAACAGCGCCGACGGGCGCGTGCTCTACCAGAACCAGAACTACGTGTTCCGGCAGCAGTACCAGTCCACGACCGACCTGCCAAGCTTCATCGACGAGAATCCGGCGGCCCAGGAGAGGCTCAGCCGCGACTTCGCGCGGGCGCTGGTAGCAGATGTGCTCGAAGGCCTCTGAAACAAGCCCTTCCGTTTAGCGATGACGGTGCGAGCGCCTATGCCTGGCTCCCCGTTTGCGCGGTGCCGGTGACGGCGGCGGCGGCGGGAGCGGAGGCAGGCCGGCCACTGCGAGCAGGAGCTTGTTCGCTGCGTTGAACAGATTCAGGTGCGTGTCGATCGGCCCATCTGTCGCCGCTACAAAGATGGCCGTCCGCTGCGCGTGATTGATGGCGATATAGGTCTCAAAGCCCGCCCCGCCGCCGGTCTTCTGAACGATGTGCGACGGCGAATCCGTCGGCAGGATGTGAATCCATCCGAGCCCGACGCCGGTCGGTTCGCCGGCATGATCGAGGCCCCACTGGCTGACAAGACTTGAAGGAGCCCGGTAGACGGCCTGGGCCGCCGGGTCCTGCACGGCGATTCCCGGAGCCCCGGTTCCCAGCAGGTATTTCAGCCAGATCGTCATGTCCGCAGCGGTGGAGTAAAGCCCCGAGCTGCCGTCAGTGGCTTCGGTGATCGTGCACGCAAGTTCATCATGGGCGCCCGCCAGCAGTCGGCTGCATTGTTCCAGGGTCGGAAAATAGGTAGTGCTCCACATATGAAGCGGAAACAGGGTGCGCTCGGCCAGCAGCGCGGCATACTGCTTGTGCGTCGCCGACTGCAGCGCGTCGGCAAGAAAATCGAATCCAACATTCGAGTAGAGCGCGGCTGCGCCGGGACGGGTGCGCAGACCCTGATTCGGCAGCCAGTGCCAGCGCGCGCGGAAGTCGGGGTATGTGAAGTGCGGCGTTTTTCGCGGAACGTTGCCGAGTTCCCGCGGCAGCCCGGACGTATGCGTCGCCAGATCCATGAGCGTGATGGGGCGCTCGCGTTTCGGCACAATCATGCCTGCGGGCGCGTAGCGCTGCAGAGGATCGTCAAGCCGCACAATCTTATCGTCCACCAGCTTTACCAGCAGGTCCGCGGTGAAGATCTTCGTCAGCGAGCACAGGCGCAGCAGCGAATTCTGCGTTGGAACCTGGTGCGAGCCCGGCGCTGTTTCGCCGTATCCGTGGAAGAAGGCCCGGTCGCCGCGCACCACAACCAGAACCATGCCCGTGGAGCCCGATTGCAGGAAAAGATCTTCGCCGAGCGTGTCTGCCGATGAAAGATCGGGCAGCGGCGCAGACGACGGCGTCTGTCCGGCGGCGGATAAGGCGGCGAACAGCAGAGGAAGAAGAAAGAGAATGCGCAGGGATCCCGTTCGGCTCATGAAGGTTCGCAGTTCCAGCCTACAGAACTGGAACGCGTTCACAAAAGAGGAGAGGCCTTTTCGAGGAGAATCAGGCGGTGAGGCGTTCGAGCTGTTCCGGCTTTGTGATCGTCACGCTCGCCCCGCGAACCTGGATCCATTGGTCGCGCCGGAATTGATTCAGCAGGCGCGTCACGGTCTCGCGCGAAGTGCCCGCCATGTTCGCGATCTCTTCATGCGTGAGCGACATCATGAAGCGAATGGTTCCCTTGCCGTTCGAGCCCGCGCGGCCCCAGTCGAGAAGCAGTCGCGCCAGGCGGCCGGCCGCGGAGCCCGAGAGCGCCAGGCGCTTGGCATCGTGAAACACCGTCATGTATTCGCCCGAGAGCGACTGCGCCGCGTGCATGCTCGCGATCCCATGCCGCCCGAGGAATTCAACAAACTCCTGCTTGCGCATGGTCTTCACCTGGCACGGCTCAATCGCCTCCGCAGTCACCTCGTGGGGCACGTTGGCCAGCACGGCGCTTAATCCCATCACGTCGCCGGGACCCGCGATCTTCAGGATCATGGTCTTGCCTTCGCGCGATGTGGAGGAGATTTTGACTTGCCCGAGGCAGATGATAAAGACATTCCGCGCCTGGTCGCCTTCATTGAACAGCTTGGCGCCGCGCGCGTGGCTCATCATGACCCCGATCGCATCGAACTCTTTCAGTGCCTCAGGCGTGAGATTGCAAAACATGCGCAGATGACGATGTTCGCAATTGATACAATCTTCCGAACCGTGATGATTCTGCTGCGATGACATGGCGTCTTCTAAGGGAAGTATAGCGCATGCTTGTGTGGAATCAACGCAAACCGCAGCGCCAAAGCCCAGAAACGGCATGATGAGTGCCGAAGCTCACTCCATCGCCTCTAAGTAGCAGATTGCACTGAATCTAGGTGCCGTTTAGACAGCCCCGACGCGGCGCATGAGCAGGTCTCGCGCCAGGGTGCTGGCGTAATAGGCTCGGGAAACCTCGCGCGCGAGTTCCTCCAGCAATTGCATGCGCAGCGCCGGGCAAGCCTCGAACGCACGGTTCAGTTGGTCGAGCGGCAGCAGAACAAGGGAGCCTGTTCCCTGGCCAACCAGCGAGTAGGTATGCCTTGGCTTCCCCAATGCCGCGGCGAGCTCAACCAGGTCCCCGGGCCCCGTCACGCCAAGCGAAACGCGCACGTGACTCTGCTCCGAGCGGCGCAATAGCCGCCCCTCGAGCACCACGTACAGGCCCGCGCAGCCATCGTCCTGGCGAAAGATGTTCTGCCCATGTTCGAACGAAATGGTCTGCGCCGACGCGCTCAGCAAATCACTCACGCTGCGCGGACACGCCAGCAGTTCCGCCACAGGTCGTGCGGCTGCTTCAAAATAACCGGAGCCGGGCTGTTGCATCCGCGTATCTCCTCGTAAGCGTTCCCCATGGACGATTGCGGCCAACGGGGCTAACTGGATTGCGCAGCCATCTGAACTTCTGGCTGAGTGGCCGCAGTCGGGCCTGCCGGCACACAGAGCACCGGCGCGCGCGATGCAGCAAGCAGCGAAAAGACTGTTCCGTGCGGCCCGCTCGTACCGCTCTTGCGCTTTCCTCCGGTGACCAGGATGCTCGGCTGATACTGCAGCACCGCGCGGCTGACAGCATCCACCGGATTTCCGTCCTTCACCACGCAGCGCACCGGGAACTCGCCGGTTTCGCGGATGCCGAACTGCGCCGCCGACGTGCTGCACGGATTCAGGAATGCGGACGATTCGGCCGCGGTGCGCGCGTGCACGATGATCAGCGTGCGTTTGAAGATCGCTGCCAGCGAGCATGCGGCGTCCGCAGCCGCCGCCGCGGCTTCATTCTGCTCGACGGCCAGCATCACCGGGCCGCCGGGAGTCGGGCGGAATTCGCCGGCGTTCCAGTCCGCGGCCACAGCCAGCACAGCGCAGGAAGCGCGGCGAACCAGTTCTTCGGCAATTGCGCCCACCGCCACCGGTCCGGCGCCCTGGCGGCCTTTGGTGCCGACGACGATTAACCCGGCCTGGTATTGCTGCGCCACTTCAAGAAGCATCCCGACAACCTCGCCCTGGCGCACTTCAGAATGGCTGTGAATGCCCTCGCGAATCAGGTCGGCGGCCATCTGGTCCACAACCGCGCGAGCCTGCTCCGGCATCCGGCGGCGAATGCTTGCCGGAACCGCTTCCACCGCGGCATATTCCAGCGGGTCCAGACCGTGCGCAAGCACAATGCGCGCACCGTAGGCCACGGCAAGCTTGCGGGCATATTCGAGCGCCGCCTCGGAGTTGCCCTTGAGATCGGTGGCAACCAGGATGGTGTTCATGCTTGCAGCAAAGCTCATGCTTCCTCCGGTAAGGCCCATCGGCCAACAGTCGATCCGCACCTGTGATTTCAGAGTATGCACTGAGATGCCGAAGCGAATCAGTGACCCCATTCACCTGTTCTTGTGATTCAAATCACGCCCCCATGTTCATCCGGCTATGGGTGCGCCACATGCCCCTGCGCCCCTCCAGAAAGTGTGTACATGCAGCGGGCGAATGCGGTAGGCTGGCGCGTTATGAAAACCACGTTGAAATCGTCTGCTCAATCGATTTTTCACTGCGCTGCCATTCTTCTTTGTGCAGCGCTGGTGGTGGCCGCGTCAGCGGTTGTGGCCCAGGCTCCCGCGCCGGATTCGCCCGAGATTGAGGCAAAGGCCCAGGCCATGCTCCAGAAACTCACGCTCGAGCAGAAGATCGAGTTGATCGGCGGCGTCGATAGCATGTTCACGCATGCGGAGCCATCGATCGATCTGCCCCGGTTCAAGATGTCTGACGCTTCGGTGGGCGTGCGCACCTGGGGACCAACGACCGCTTACGCCGGCGGAGTGATGCTGGCGGCCACCTGGGATCGCGACTTCGCGCGCAAGCTCGGCGAGAGCCTGGGCGGGGATGCACGCGCCCGCAGCGTCAACTTCCTCCTGGGACCCGGCGTGAACATCGCGCGGTCGCCCGTGGCGGGGCGCAACTTCGAGTACCTGTCTGAGGACCCCTTCCTCAATTCGCAGCTTGTGGTTCCGTGGATTGAGGGTGTGCAGTCGAAGGGCGTGATCGCGACGGTGAAGCACTACGCGCTCAACAACCAGGAGTACAGCCGCCACGATACCGACTCGGAAGCCGACGAGCGGACCATGCGCGAAATCTACCTGCCCGCCTTCGAGGCTGCGGTCACCAAGGGCCACGTCGATGCCGTGATGAACTCCTATAACGAGATTAACGGCCAGCACGCCACGCAAAACGAGTTCCTCAATCTGAAGGTGCTCAAGGGCGAGTGGGAATTCAAAGGCGTGCTCATGTCCGACTGGGACGCCACCTACGACGGCATAGCCGCGGCGAATAACGGCCTCGATCTCGAGATGCCTTCGCCGCGCTTCATGAACGCAAAGACGCTCATGCCCGCCATCAAGGGCGGAGCCGTCAAGGAATCCACCATCGACGACAAGGTCCTGCGACTCCTGCGCACCGAGTTGCGTTATGGATTCACCGAGCGTCCGCAGTTCGATCCTTCCGTCTCCACCTATTCCGTTGCGGATCGCGAAGTAGCACTACAAGGCGCTCTTGAAGGCATCACCCTGCTCAAGAACGAGGGCAACGTGCTCCCGCTGGACGCCTCGAAGATCAAAACCATTGCGGTGATCGGGCCCGATGCCTGGCCCGCGGTTCCCGGTGGCGGCGGATCGTCACAGGCCACGTCGTTCGAGCCGGTCAGCATCGTTACGGGAATCGCGAATCTCGTCGGGCCCGATGTGCACGTGCTCTACACGCGCGGCCTTCCCGAGATGATGGAAATCTTCGGCAACACAAATTGGAACGGGCCCGTAAAGGAATCCACCTATTCCAGCAGGGATTTCTCCGGATCCGCTGCCACGCAGAACCAGGGGCGCATCGCCGATTACAAGGAAGAGTGGTGGGGGCCCGCCGACAAGACCCCGCGCAGCATCCGCTACACCGCGTCGTATAAAGCCGCCACTGCCGGCAAGTACATGCTGCTCTCCGCCGCATCGGGAGGCGACAAGTACGTCATCAAGGTTGACGGCAAGCCTGTCCTTGAGCAGACCCAGGCCGAAGGCCAGGTGCCCGAATCCACCACGCTCGATCTGAACGCCGGCCAGACGATCGAAGTCATTGCCGATTACAAACCGGCCTTCATGGGCAAGCGTCTCGGACTTGGCCTGGTGAACGAATCCGACATGATCAGCGAAGAGGTCAAGAAGTTCGCTTCGACGGCCGACGTCGTCGTGGTCTCAGTCGGATACGGTCCCGGCACCGAAGGCGAAGGCGCCGATCGCACCTTCACTCTCCCCTGGGGCCAGGATGCGCTGCTCGAAGCAGTGGCCGCGGCCAATTCACACACCATCGTGGCCCTCACCGCCGGCGGCGCCGTCGATACGCACCGCTGGCTCGATCACGTCCCCGTTCTGCTCGACAACTACTACCCCGGCCAGGAAGGCGGCACCGCCATCGCCGATGTCCTGTTCGGCAAGCATGACCCCGAAGGCCGGCTGCCCGTGAGCTTCGATCGCACCTGGGAAGAGAATCCGTCCTACCCCTTTTATTACCCCATCAAAGGCGCCGACACCGTCCTCCATGTGCCGCAATCCGCCGACCAGCCGCCGCACGACATCACCATTGGCCACGTGAAATATGGCGACAAGTTGATGGTGGGTTACCGCTACTGGACCACCACAGGCAAGCACCCCCTGTTCCCATTCGGCTTCGGGCTCAGCTACACCACGTTCAGCTTCGCTAACTTGAAAGCGCCCTCCCTGGCTGAAATCGGCACCCTCGAGCCAAAGGGCGTCGAGGTCAGCTTCGACGTGACGAATACCGGCAAGACCTCCGGCGCCGAAGTGGCACAGCTCTATGTTTCCGATCCGTCAGCAAAGGCGCAGCGACCCGAGCGCGAATTGAAGGGCTTTGAAAAAGTTCGCCTCGCGCCCGGCGAAACCAAACACGTCTCCATCACTCTTGACTCGCGCGCGTTCAGCTACTGGGACGAAGCGGGGCACAAGTGGACGATCGATCCGGGCAAGTTCACGATCCGGGTCGGCGATTCCAGCGAAGATACACCCCTTTCCTCGGATCTGACACTGCAATAACTAACAGCCTCCTGTTTCCAACGGACCTGCCGCGCTATGCGGCAGGTCCATTTTCCTGCCATACAGGCATCAGGCTTTCCGCCGCCTGCCGCCCGCCCGCCGAACCGCGCGCAACAGGTTGCGGAGAAAGTCCACAGTGCCCTGCCCCGGATTGTCGCCTTCCAGTGCGATGGGCAGCACGCCTCGGCTCTTCAGCACGATCTCCTGCGCCTCATCGTGTTCCGTCATCAGGATGTACGACGTGGGCCGCTGTTCCGCATGCGGCGAGTTCTTCCACAACTCCTGCAATCGGAACAGCAGGTAGCGCGTGTTGATGTCGTGCAGGCTGTAGCCGACAAAGAGCAGCGGCCGCGCCAGCGAGTCCGAGCGCAAGCGAATGTCCAGCGGCGTCTCGAATTGCATGCGCTGAAAGTAGCTGCTCTCCGTCAGCACCAGCGAATCGTCATCCTCAAAATCGCCGTGGAATTTGATGACCTCGGTTCGCCCTTCCGCTGCAACCGTCAGGTCCGCCGCATTCGTGATCTTGTGGAACGGCTTGCGGCGCGCCTCGAAGCTTTTCTCCAGCCAGCGATCGTAGTTGGTCGTGTAGATGATCGGGAAGTCCAGATCGACAATCAGTTTGTGCAGTTCGGAACGCGCAATGCGAATCGTCGGCGGATGCCAGGCAGCATCCATCCAACTGCGCAACCCGCCGAGTTGCGCGTGCTTGACGAGGTAGGCTTCTGCGATGAGTGCGTAATCGGCGACCTTATAAGTACCGGTGGCAAAACCGAGATCGGCCGCCATGTGCCCCACCAGCGCGCCGAATTCGGGCAGTCCGAGATTCTGCGACACGCCTCCGCCCACGAAAAGAATGACGCGGCGCTCGGCAACTGCGCGAACCAGCGGAAGAAGCTCGTGCGTAAAAGCGGACTCGCGAAGCGCGCGGTCGGTTGTGCGAGGCATTTCGGTCTACGCGCCTCCTGGCGGAAAAAGTGCAACAGCGTAGGATGCGCCCACGAGGCGACCTCGTTGCGCAGAATCCGGGCCGAAAAGCGCGCGAACCGCTGCGCCTGCATCCAACGAGGCACTGGAGGGAAACATGAGCCACGAGCTTGCATCGAGCGCGGACCCCATGGCGCGATGGGCCGAGCGCCAGGACTGGATTCAACCGGAACTGGAACGTAAAGCGCAGGGCGCTGTTCATGCCGCGTTCGAGGGCATGGGGCCGACCGGTGACCGGCTCCGCTCGTTCCTGCAGGGCGAATGGCTGCACGAGCCGCTGCACGCGGCGGTCACTGACATTCCCGTCGGCGCGTGGGCGACAACCGTGACGCTGGATTCTGTGGCGGCGCTGCACCCAAGTCCCGGTGTGGATGCCGCGGCAGACGTCGCTTTGTGGGTCGGGCTGATCGGTGCTGTCGCTTCCGCGGTCTCCGGGTTGTCCGACTGGGCGTACATCGAGCAGGAACGCCCTCGCCGCGTGGGCGCGGTGCACGCCTTGCTGAATATCGGCGCAACCACGATCTTCGCAGCCTCGGCCTGCGTGCGCCGGCACCACCGCAACAACGGCCGCGCCCTCGCTGGAATCGGCTTCGCGATTGTGGCGCTTTCGGCGCACCTTGGCGGCAATCTGGTCTACGAGCACAAGATTGGAGTGAGGCAAGACAACGGCGCGGAAAACGAAGGCGAGCAGGGCGGCGGAATCTAATCGCACCGTAGCTGCTGCTGAGACTCCACCCCATCCATCGCCTCAGGGCTGCCCGTCTGCGCCCTTGGGAATATGCGACGTGATGGCCTTGAGAATGAACTCCTTGATCAGGTTTTCCGCGGCACTGCCGCCGAGCAGCGTGAGGCCATTGAAAAACACCAGCCCGGCTCCGCGCTCGGACTGCGGATAATACAAATTCGAGAGGCCAGCCGAGGTGAAATCCCCCAGGACATTGGAGTAGTTCGGCCCCCAACGGCCGTTATCGCTGCGCGCAATCACTGCCGCTGAGACCGCATACCACGCGCGCGAAGTGAAGCTTCCCTTCCCTTTGTAGAAGTAGCGCGGGTCCTGATGAAAGATCGCGGGATACACAGCACGTCCGAAAAACTGCCCGCTCACGTGATTCGCAAAAGTGGCGCCGTAGCGTTTGCCGTAACCCTGCCAGCCTCCGCCAAAAGCGGGATAAACGTCTTTGTACTGTTCGGCGCCGGCGATTCCGGCAATCACCGCAAACGCCGTCGGATCGAACATGGAACGCATGGACAACTGGAACTTCTGTTTGGCCAGCATGGGCGGGGCGTTCCAGTCATACGTGCTGTAGAAGTTCGGAATAATGCCCAGCACGCGCTGCTGCACCGCGATCTGCACCTGCTCCACCGACAGTTGCGCATCGTCCCCGTTGACAGTCACGCTCGTAGCTGCCGCCTCCACATTCAGTGTGATCTGCGGAAGAATGCGCACGTCCCCTGCCTTCAATTGAATCTCGGGCGAGACATAGCTGGTCATTCCCTTCGCCTTGACACTCAGTTCGTAAGGTCCGGGCGGAAGGCCGGTGAACTCGAACTGCCCATCGCTTCCCGATTGCAGAATGTGGGCTTCTGCCCCGGAGCGGCGGCGTATGGCGACGCGCGCGCCCTCGATCGTCCCGCCATTCGAATCCAGAATGGTCCCGGAAACCGAAACAGATTGGGCGGCAGTTCCATTCTGCTGCTGGGGCGATGCGGTGATCGGCGTTTGTGAAGCAGCGGGCGCCTGCGCCTGCGGAGCGTCAGGCAGCGCCCCGGCCGCTGAGTCCACCTGGGAATGCAAAGGAATTTCCGCCAGGAAAAGGAACAATCCTGCTAACAGGATTCGGGGGAAAACACGCGCGAATCTGGGCAAACTGTTCCTCCTGCCTATGGGAGATGACCCATGGGGATGGACGGGATGCACGGGTCCGGCGTAATCCGGCGAGAGATGAAGATTTGTTCATGGCGTCCCGCGAAGCGGCCCACTTTCAAACGGCGAAACAACTCATCCCGCCGCGAGGCATCGCGGCGCAGCGAACCCGGCTCGCCGTTGCAGCCCGTCAGATGCGGAGAAACAGCTTGCGCCGATACATCCAGAAAAGAATGAGCCAGTACGCGAGCAGCGTGAGCGAGCCCAGCACCAGCGGCTCGAATGCTGTGCCGAACGCATTGAGCAAGCGTTGGCCCAGATGGATGCGAAAGCTGTTCTGAACGAACTCCTCCCAGAGATGCGCGATCATGTACGCGGCAATCGAGTTCATGCCGACAACCACCAGCGGAAACGCGATCCGCCGATGGCCTTTCGCGTCCACGATCCACGAAAACGCGCTGAGGAAGAGGAAGCACACGCCGCCGGAGAACAGCGTCCATGACGGAGTCCAGATGCGCTTCACGATCGGGCAAATGCCGGTGAAGTGAAACAGGCAACCGAGTGCGATAAGCCCCGCTGCGGCGAGCAGGAATTTGCGAAACGGAATCTTCGGGGCCGACTCCACAAACCAGCGGCCGCCGATCAGGCCCAGCAGCATGGTGCCCAGCGTGGGAATGAAGCTGAGCGTGAGATAGCCACCTTCATTGAAGCGGAACGGGCTGGTGCGCGGAAAAAGATTCAGGAACCACACATCGAAAGCCTGCCCGAAGTTGCTGTTCTTGTTCCAGTGCGCAGCAAAGCCGGAGTAAAGATGATGCCAGTCTGAAGGCACCCCCACCGCGGCGTAATTGAAGTTCGCTCCCGGCGCAGGATAAAGCGCCCAGGCCAGCCAGTACGCGAAGAGAATCCCGCCCGTCGCAATCCACTGCCACCGCGGCCTGGCAAATGCAAGCAGGAACGCAAACGTGTAACCCAGGCCGATCTGTGTGAGCGTGTCTTCAAAGGTGAAGTAGGTGATTGGGCTCTCTGTGGAGCGAAGGAAAATGCCGAGCGCCACCAGCAGAACACTGCGCCAGATCGTATGAAAGAGCATCCGTGCGAAGCTCTCGCCTTTGCGCTGCCGGCTTCGTATGGAGTAGGGCAGCGACACGCCCGCGAGAAATGTGAATCCCGGCTGAATCGTGTCGTGCAGGCTCATGCCCGCCCACTCAACGTGCGTCTGGTTCCACGCCAGAATGTGCCAGAAGGTGCTCGACGGGAATGCTCGGGCGATCTCGGCGAAGCGGAGCACCTCGCCCATCATCAGCAGCATCACCAGGCCGCGATAGGCATCCACGGCAACGTTGCGCACCATAGGGGGCGCAACTATCGTCTTTTCGGCAGTGCCTTTCTGCGGAAGCGTGGCGGGCTGGGCGCTGGCGACGGACATCGTGGGGCTCCTGGCAACGCGACGCGTTGCGTGCACACCACATTAGGCCAGCAATGGCCCACTCGACAAGATGCACCGGCGGAAAGAAAGGAGTGTCACTAAACTCTGAATGATCCTCATCGTTCAAGGCTCAACGCGAATGCATTTTCCAAATATGCCGCTTGGTCCAATCCAACCGTTGATTCGCCCCCGATTGTTGCCGATTTGAAATCGTTCGCCGCTGATTGCTTTGATGAGGTGAAGATACTCAGCCCCGTGGACCTTGCAAAAAACGATATCTCCGACCGAAAGCGTCGAAGAGTCAACCGGTGCGACCGTGCAAAGATGACCCGATTCGACACGTCCCTTCATCGATGATCCGCGGGGGCGGAACGAAACGGTCTCTCCAGCGCGCAGTTTTTCAATGTAGTGTGTTGCCCAGCCCATCGAACTAATGTTCTCACGCCATTGCGAACAGCCAGCCGTTCTGCTTTACCTCAGGCTGCGCAACGCCGGATACAGCTTCCGCCATTTCGCATAGCCCGCCTTATACGCCGCCGCATCCGCCGGATCCGCCTCGATCCGCTGCGCCACTTCAATAGCCTGACCGCAAGCCTGGTCGAGATTGGCCCAGTGACCCGCGCCCACCCCGGCCATCAGCGCGCAGCCGAACGCGCCGCCTTCTTCCGCCGTCAGAATCTCGACCGCATGCCCGTAGATGCCGGCCTGAATGCGCCGCCACAGCGGACCACGCGCGCCGCCCCCGCCCAGCCGAATGCCGCTCACCGGAATGCCCAGTTCAGCAAACAGCGTGAATGTGTCCTGCAGCGAGTAGGCAACGCCCTCGAGCACCGCGCGCGTAAAATGCGCCGCCGTATGCGACGAATGGATACCGGCAAAAGCTGCGCGCACTTGCGGATCGAGGTGCGGCGTGCGCTCTCCCAGCAGGTACGGCGCCCACTCCAGCCCATTGCTCCCCGCCGGTATCTGCGCCGCGGCTTCACTCAGCGCGTCGTAGCTCTGCCCGGCAAAGAATGTGTTGCGCAGCCACTGCAGGCTCAGCCCCGCCGACTGCGTCACGCCCATCACGTGCCACACGCCCGGAACGGCGTGGCAGAACGTGTGCAGCCGGCCCTTGGGATCCTTGGTTGGCTGCGCCGTCGCCGCAAACACCACACCCGAGGTTCCGATCGTCGCCGAAACCGAACCCGGCTGCAGAATTCCCATGCCAACCGCGCCTGCGCCCTGGTCGCCCGCACCGGCAACAACAGGAGTTCCCGCAGCAAGTCCGGTCAGACCCGCGGCGGTATCGCTGATGCGCGCGCAAATTTCCGGCGATTCGTAGACCGTGGGCAGCCATTCCATCGGAATGCCCGCCGCCTCGGCCACCTCGCGCGACCACCTGCGGTGCGTCACATCCAGCAGCAGTGTCCCGGAAGCTTCCTGCACATCTATGGCGAATTCGCCGGTAAGGCGATAGCGCACGTAATCCTTGGGGCACATCACGTGCCGCGTCTTCGCGAAGATCTCCGGCTGGTGCTCCTTGACCCACAAAATCTTCGTCAGGGTGAAGTTGGGCAGCGCCGGATTGCAAGTCAATTCAATCAGCTTTTCGTAGCCGATTTTCTGGTGCAGCCAGTCGCACTCGGGCTGTGTGCGCGTGTCGCACCAGATCAGCGATGGGCGCAGCACTGCGCCGTTTTCATCCAGCAATACGGCGCCATGCATCTGGCCCGTCAGTCCGAGAGCGGTAATGGGCTCACGCGGTTCGGGCGCCGCGGCAATCGCCGCGCGGATAGCTTCCTGTGCCGCACGCCACCAGTCTTCCGGATCCTGTTCCGCCCAGCCCGGGTGCGGAGTGCGGAACGGCGCATGCTCGCTCGAT
>Ga0070684_100001670_pt1 | contig 16129 bp, 15 predicted proteins | sample KBSC723LmetaG_FD_65653 | JGI IMG/M metagenome (GOLD analysis project Ga0070684, IMG submission 65653) | Corn rhizosphere microbial communities from Kellogg Biological Station, Michigan, USA - KBS C7.2-3L metaG | ecosystem: Host-associated > Plants > Roots > Rhizosphere ...
CGCGCTGTCACTAAAGGCGTCAGGTTCGACGCAGCACGTCTTCTAAAGGACTGGCGCCCATGTCAGTCAATTGCGCCAACCGAAGCGTCGCATGAGCGACTGGGTATTTTGCGACGACAGATCCTGGGCCCGGGCCGTTTGCTCGGCCTGAATCGGTCGACGCTTTGGCAAGGGGGGATTATGCACAATACGTGTTTGGACGTCTTGAACCGGCTGAGGCGGCCGGGCCGGTACTTGCGCACCTTCCTCAGCCGCCCAGGCTTGAAATTGATTGAACAGGGCTTCGGCTCTTGGCGGATCGGCTTCGGCCTTGTTCTCAAGGCCAGATTTAAAGGCGGCAAGCAGTTCATTGGCCGGTGGGGTCTCCGGCAAGGCCTCAGCGCTGGCGGTTGATTGAATGGCGGGCGTGGAACGGCCACTGCCGTCCCGAGACGCCGGCGTGCCGACCTCGGAAGCCGTGACGCCTGCAAAGAGGATTACATTTCCAACCGATGCGACCGCCAACACGGCCGCCGCAGTTGCGAAAACCAAAACGGCTTTCCTGAAGACTTGCGACGATACAACTTTCCCCGATTGCTCGGGCTCTTCGGCGAAATTGGAGAGAAAGAGCGGAATACGATCGTCAGGAGGGAAGCGATCCTTCACCATCGGTTGATGCCTCCATCTAGGGCGTAAACCCTAGTCCGCGGTGGGGACCTATTCAAGCTTATGGCGTTACGCCCCCCTGTGGACAACTGAAATCGCTCTCGGACTGTGGCGGGACAGCTACGAAGCTATTGAACCCCGCACCGGCTGCCACGTCGCTTCTCGGATGCAGATAGACCGCGCAGTCCGGCAGACAAATCAGTCGATCGATTTCCAATGACGGCTTGCAAACCTAAATCCCCAGCGCCGTCAGCGCCTCGGCAACATCGCGCGAAGACCTGACGTGAACGGCCTTGAGCCCGCGCGCCCGCGCGGCTTCGACATTCTCGGCGAGGTCGTCGAAGAACACGATGCGAGAGGCGGGTACGCCGATCGCCCCCACGACGTGGTCGAATCCCGCCGCGTCCGGTTTCCGGTGGCCGATCGTGGACGAGTAATATAGCTCGCGGAACGGTTTCAGCGTCTCCGCGTGGATCTTCGTGAAATAAGCGACATGCGCCCGGTTGGTGTTGGAATAGACATAGAGCGGCAAATGCTGAGCGGCGCGCTTAAGCAACGGCGAGATACCTTCCATCTCGCCGGCGAAGATCGAGTTCCAGCCTTCCAGGAACTGGTGGTCGGCGATGCCGATACGAAGCGCGCGGCGCAGGCTCTCGAAATAGGCCTCGTCGCTGATCGTGCCGACCTCGTGATGCCGGTAGGATTCATCGTGCACGAAACGCGCGGCGATCTCGGCCGTGTCGCATCCGGCATGGTCCGCCCAGCAGGCCAGCGCCTTCGGAAAGTCGATATTGAACACGACGCGGCCAAGATCGAACAACAGCGCGTCGGCGTCACCGGGAGAAAGGCGGGCAGGGGAAAGGTGAGCAAGGGTCATGATGCTTGGCTATAGCGCGGAATGACGTGACAAGGATGACACGCCATTCACGTTGCGGGGAGCCTCAGTAGCGATACGGCTCGATGTCCAGCAGCGGATAGGCCGAGAACACGCTCGGCATGTTGGTCGGCGCAGCCGGATGCAGGTAGGACTTTTCGAGCTCGCCGAACGAGGTGACGCCGAGCAGCCCGAGCGAGCGGATCACTTCGTCTTCCAAGAGCTCCAGCATCCTGAACACGCCGGCTTCACCAGCCGCCGCCAGCGCCCAGCATTGCAGGCGGCCGATGCCGACGAGGTCGGCGCCCATCGCGATCGCCTTCACGACATCGGAGCCGCGGCAGAAGCCGCCATCGACCATGACCTTGGCACGGCCCTTCACGGCGTCGACGATCTCCGGCAGCACATGCATGGCGCCGCGTCCGTGGTCGAGCTGGCGTCCGCCATGGTTGGAGACGTAGATCCATTCGACACCATGATCGAGCGCGATCTTCGCATCCTCAGCCGTCGCAATGCCCTTGATGATGAGCGGGATCTTGAACTTGTCCTTGATCAGCTTGACCGTGCGCCACTCCAGCCCTTTTTGATAGTCGCCGCCGGTGGAGCGCAGCCGGCTCTCGCGCACATAGCGCTTGGCGATGTCGCGTTCGCGCCGGCTGTAATGGGCGGTGTCGACGGTGAGACAGAAGGCGGTATATTTGGCCGCGATCGCGCGGGCCACATAGTCCTCGACGAAGGCATCATCGCCGCGCACATAGAGCTGGAACAGGCGCATCGCGTCGGGGGCGGCTTCCGCGGTCTTCTCCAGGCCGGGATCGGACACCGAGCTCAGCATGTGGGCGGCGCCGAACTTGCCGACACCGCGCACGACGGCAGCCGCGCCCGCGGGATCGAAGATTTCCAGAGCGCCGACCGGCGCCAGCATGACGGGCAGCCGCAGCTTGCGGCCGAAGCGTTCGACTGACGCGTCGACCTTGGCGACGTTGCGCAGCACGCGCGGGCGGAACGCGATCTCGTCCAGCGCCATGCGGTTGCGGCGCATGGTGGTCTCGGTCTCGGCGGCGCCGACGACATAGTCCCAGGCATTCTGGTTGAGGTTGGCGCGCGCCTTGCGCACGAACTCGTGCAGGTTCTGGAACGGCTCGGTGCTTGCCCCGAGCTCGACATTGCGCGTTGGCCGGATCGCTTCGTTCATCAGGTCCTCCCCCCTAAATCCATTGGGCTGTTTGTTTCCTCTCGGGTATCGCTTCCGGCGGCTTCACGCCATCCCAAAATTGCATGGCTTGCGGGCGAAGCGGTCTGGACGGAAGGGAGTTTCGGCTTTCCGCCTTGTGCCGTGGCCGATATCGTCGGGCGCAACCGAAACATCGCGGGGAAATGGACCATGTCCGGGTTGATGCTGTTTTCGCCGTTCTCGATCCGGGACGTGAAGTTGCGAAACCGGGTCGTGGTGCCGCCGATGCACCAATATTCGGCCGTGAAGGGCTTTCCGACCGACTGGCATCTGATGAACGCCGGCAAGTTCGCCGCTGGCGGCGCCGGCCTTGTCGTCGTGGAATCCACCAAGGTGGAACGGCGCGGCTGCGGCACGGTCGGCGATCTCGGCATCTGGGATGATGCCTTCATCGAGCCGTTGCGGCGACTGGTCAAGTTCATCAACGAGCAGGGCGCGGTCGCCGGTATCCAGCTCGGCCATTCCGGACGCAAGGCACGCGCCAACCGGCCGTGGGAGGGCGACGGACCGCTGAAGCGGACGCCCGACATCGACGATTGGGACGCATGGACGCCGGTCGCGCCGAGCGCGATCGCCCACAGCGAGAAATGGCCGGTGCCGCGCGCGCTGGAACGGCACGAGGTCAAGGACCTGGTGCAGGCCTGGGGCCATGGCGCGCGTCGGGCGCATGCAGCGGGATTCGAGGTGCTGGAGCTGCACGGCGCCCACGGCTATCTCGTGCACGAATTCCTGTCGGAGCGTTCCAACCAGCGCACCGACGAGTACGGCGGTTCCGAATCAAACCGGATGCGCTTCATCATCGAGATCGCCGAGGCCGTCCGCGTGCATTGGCCCGATCACAAACCTTTGTTCGTGCGTCTGTCGGTGGAGGACAATGCCGGCTGGGGCCCGCAGCAGAGCGCGCGGCTCGCCAAAATCCTCAAGACCAGAGGCGTCGACGTCATCGACTGCTCCTCCGGCGGGATCACCGACCAGGCGCCGATCCTGGGCAAGGAGATCAGGTACAGCTACCAGGTGCCGCTGTCGGAATATGTCCGCCGCCACGCCGATATCATGACCATGGCGGTCGGCCTGATCATCCACGGCGACCAGGCTGAACAAATCTTAAGGGACGGTCAGGCGGATTTGATCGCAGTCGGGCGTGAAATCCTGAATAATCCGAATTGGCCGATGGATGCTGCCTTGAAATTAGGCGTTGAAGGTTCGTTCCGAAACGTCCCGCCGCAGTTCGGCTGGTGGCTCGGTACGCGGGCCAAGCGCGGGTTCGGGACGCAGCCGTCGACTTGGCAAGTTGGCTTGCAACTTGGCCTTGAAGAAACCAGAAAGGTATTGTGACTTTCCGGTTTCGACCCCATTTGGGGCCATAAATCAGCGCGGAAGGCGGCGGACATATGCGGAAGAATATCCTATTTCTCCTGGGTTCTGTGACCGGTGCCTGTCTGACCCTGCTGGTCACGGGCCCCGGGGGCGAACACTGGATTACCCGGGCCAAAGCGGCCGCCAACGCCGCCGACACCTATTCCCAGCTCAATCTCTTTGGTGAAGTTTTCGAGCGCGTCCGCGCCGACTATGTCGAGAAGCCCTCTGATACCAGCCTGGTCGAAGGCGCGATCAACGGCATGGTGACCTCGCTCGATCCGCATTCGCGCTACATGAACGACAAGGCCTGGCGCGAGATGCAGGAGACGACGTCCGGCGAGTTCGGCGGCCTCGGCATCGAGGTCACGATGGAAGACGGCCTCGTCAAGGTCGTGGCTCCCATCGACGATACGCCGGCGGCAAAGGCCGGCCTCCTGTCGGGCGACCTGATCAGCCAGATCGACGATGAAAATGTGCAGGGGCTTTCGCTCGAGCAGGCCGTCAACAAGATGAAAGGCGCGGTCAATACCAAGACCCACCTGAAGATCCTCCGCAAGGGCAAGGACGCGCCGATCGACGTCACGCTGACGCGGGAGGTCATCCGCGTGCGTCCAGTGCGCTATCACACCGAGGGCGGCGACATCGGCTACATCCGCGTCACCTCGTTCAACGAGCAGACCACCGACAGCCTGCGCAAGGCGGTCGCCGACATCCAGAAGGAGATCCCGCAGGACAAGCTCATCGGCTATGTCATGGATCTCCGCAACAATCCGGGCGGGCTGCTCGATCAGGCTGTCTCGGTCTCGAGCACCTTCATGCCGCGTGGCGAAGTTGTTTCGACCCGAGGCCGTAACCCGGAAGAGACCCAGCGCTTCTCGGCGCGCGGCGGCGACGTCACCAAGGGCAAGCCGCTCGTGGTCCTGATCAATGGCGGATCGGCTTCGGCCTCCGAGATCGTGGCCGGCGCGCTGCATGACCACAAGCGCGCGACGCTGATCGGAACGCGCTCGTTCGGCAAGGGCTCGGTGCAAACCATCATCCCGCTCGGCGCCGGCAATGGCGCACTCGCGCTCACCACCGCGCGCTACTTCACGCCGTCCGGGCATTCGATCCAGGCGCTCGGCATCAAACCCGATATCGAGGTGCTGCAGGACGTGCCGGACGAGCTGAAGGGCCGTGCCGACATGAGGGGCGAGGCCTCGATGCGCGGACATCTCTCGGCCGAAGGCGCCGAGCAGAGCGGCTCGCAATCCTACGTGCCGCCCGAGGAGAAGGACGACAAGGCGCTGGCCGCCGCCTACAACCAGCTACGCGGCGTCACCGTCAACGCCGACGTGCGGCCCCAGCCCAAGGCGGCCGTGCCGAACTGAAGCAGGAACCTGGACTTGAAATGATGAGGGCGGCCCTGGGGGCCGCCCTCATGCTTTTAGAGGAATTGCTTTTGCCTACGCCGTCTTCGGCCGGCGCTCGCGCCGCTTCGCGCCGGTGTTGGCTGCGCTGCCACGGTGGGATGCGAACAGCTCCCTGATCTCTTCGGCGGGTTTGGCCGCGCTGAACAGCCAGCCCTGCATCTCCGAGCAACCGAGCGTGTGTAGGAGCTGCCGCTGCGCCTCGGTCTCGACGCCTTCGGCCGTCGTCGTCATGTGGCGGGCGGCGGCGATGTTGACCACGGCCTGCACGATGCTGGAGGAGCCGTTGCCGGGTTCGCTGATATCCCTGACGAAGCTGCGGTCGACCTTGATCTTGTCGAACGGGAAGCGCTGCAGATAGCTCAGCGACGAATAGCCGGTGCCGAAATCGTCGAGCGCGATGCGGACCCCGATGGCGCGGAGCTGGTGCAGGATGGCAAGGGCCGCCTCGTCATCGCGGATCAGGACCGCCTCGGTGATCTCGAGCTCCAGCCGGCCGGCGGAAAGGCCCGATGTCGCGAGCGCCGACATGATCTTGAGCGCCAGCGTGCCGCTCTTGAACTGCACCGGCGAGACGTTGACCGCAAGGTGGATATCCTCGGGCCAGCCTGCGGCCTCCTTGCAGGCCGTGCTCAGCACGAATTCGCCAAGCTTGTTGATCAATCCGGTTTCCTCGGCGATGGGGATGAAGTCGGCCGGCGAGACCATCCCGCGCTCGGGATGACGCCAGCGCACCAGCGCTTCGCAGCCGGTGATGCGGCTGTCCTGCAGGCTGATGCAGGGCTGGTAGTAGACTTCGAGCGCATGGGCAGCGATCGCCTGGCGCAGGTCCACCTCGAGCTCGCGGCGCGCGCGTGCCTGAGCGTCCATATCGGGGTCGAAGAATCGGTAGGTTCGGCGGCCCGCCGCCTTGGCCGCGTACATGGCGAGATCGGCGTTCTTGAGGATCCGGTCGAGGTCGGTGCCGTGCTTGGGCGCCAACGCGATGCCGATGCTGGCGTCGGCGGTCAGTTGATGGCCGAGACATTCGATGGGGGCGCGGATCGCGTCGAAAGCGCGTGTCACGAGATCGATGACGTCTTCCGTGCTCACGACGCCGGTCTGGACGATGGCGAACTCGTCGCCGCCGAGCCGCGCCACGAAGCCGGAATCGCCGATGCAACGGCTCAGGCTGACGGCGACCGACTTGAGCAATTCGTCGCCGATCAGGTGCCCGAGCGAGTCGTTGACGCTTTTGAACTCGTCGATGTCGATGTAATAGACCGCGAGCTGCTCCCCCTGCGGAATGCGCGTCAGCTCCTCCTTCAGCCGCTCGTGAAACAGAGCGCGGTTCGGCAGGTCGGTCAGCGCGTCGTAATGCGCAAGATGGGTGATGCGCTGCTCGGTGCGGCGGCGCTCGGTGATGTCTTCGTGGGTCGCGACCCAACCGCCATCCGTGAGCGGCTCGTTGACGATCTGCACGGAGCGGCCGTCGGGCGTGTCGATGACGGTCGCATTTCCGTTGCCGATGTCGCGCAGCGTAGTCTCGATATATTCGCTGGCGTCGCCGATGAACGATCCGGTTTCCTTCCGATGCTCGATGATCTCCCGGAAGCTGGCGCCAGGCTTGATAATTTCTGGAGACAGGGCGTACATGTCGATATAGCGGTGGTTGCAGATCACCAGCCGCCGCGACGCATCGAACAGCAACAGGCCCTGCGTCATGTTGTTGACGGCCTTGTCGAGGCGCTGCTTTTCCAGGGTCAGGCGCTGCTGCGACGACGCGTGATCCTGCGACAGGCGCCGTACGACGAGGAAGAGCAGGCCCGCGATCAACAGCACCGATATGATGCCGACGCCGATCAGGAACTTCATCTGCTCCTGCCAGTCTGCGAGCGCCGCGGTGGCGGTCGTGGTGGCGACGATCACGATCGGGAAATCCGACAGCGCGCGCGAGGCGATCAGGCGATACTCTCCGTCGATGGGGCTCGCCAGCCGTGCGGTCGATTCACTTACCTCAAAGATCTTCTGCTGGTCTGCGGGGCCCATCTTGAAATTCTTGCCCACCATGTCGTCGGCTTGGGGGTAGCGCGCGAGCAGCGTGCCGTCGCGATGGTGCATCGAAATGGTGGCGCCGGGCGCAAGCGTGACGGTTGCGAAGAAGCGCTCGAAATTCGAAGGCGGGATCGCGCGGGTCACGACGCCCAGGAATTCGCCGTTGGGACCGGCGACCTTGCAGGCGACGACGGTAGCCCAGCCGGGCTGGAAGCGGCCCTGCACGAGCTCAATCCTGAAACGCTCAAAGGGCGAGCCGGATTTGAAGGCCTTGAAGAAATTCCGATCGGCGATCCGGACATTCGCAACCGGCCAGTTTTCCGAGGAATTGATCAGCACGCCGTTGGCGTCGAAGATGTTGACGCCGGCGACGTCGCTATAGGCGCGCAGCCGGAGCCGCAGCATGTTGTGCCAGTCGGAGCTCGACAGTTGCGCTTTGAACGCATCGGCCGAGGGGATTCGGGACGCCTCGATCTGCGCGACCACATCGCGCTCGATGGCCATGAAATCCTCGAGCTGCTGGTCGAAATGACGGGCCATCAGCAGCACGGTGTTCTCGAGCTGGTCCTCGGCGCTTGTCAGCGCACGATCGCGGAAAGTGCCGGCCATGATCGTGGTGCCGACCGCGATCGCCGTGATCAGCAGGGCGCCGCCGGTCACGAGCCAGCGGATCGGGCCGCCGCCGCGAACGGAGGTTTTCACGTCGATCGGGGCGTTCGCGTTTTTCATTTGGATGTGGATCGCTGGCGAGGCTTTGCAACCGGCAACGTTGTCCCACGCGCCGGACCATACGAAAGGCTACTCCAACGGTATGGAGCCGACGTTAGGAATCGGGGTTAATCAGCGGTTAAGCGCGGGGATTTATTGCCGACGAATCCGGCGCGAGCGCGATCGAGCACGAGCTTGTCGCAGCCGGCGTTTCGCTGCACCGGGCACGCCGAGTTGCGTTACGGCATTACATGCGAGCGGACGCGTTGTATTTGCGCGTCCGCTTCGGCGCAGGGCTTGCGGTCGCGTTCGGCGACTGGCCGGAGCTGAGGCCGCCGTTGCGGCGATAGTTCGGGTCGGTATAGGGATTGCCCGGTCCCTTGTTCATGCAATTCGCGTTTGGATAGAAGAAGGCGCAATAGCCGGGCTCGGACATCACCTGCTGAGCTTGTGCCGGCATGGCCGAAACGCTTGCGAGAATAACGACTGCGTTGCAAAGCTTGATAATCGACATTGGCTTCTCCCGTTGTGCTGGACATAGAGGAAAGCCAAAAGACAACACCGCAACCGACGCGATCATCCCCCACGCGCCGGTCACTCCGGCGTGAGAGCGAAAGGTTCAGGCCCGGTAACGTCCGGACTTGCCGCCCGTTTTCTCAACGAGATGAATGCCTTCGATGCGCACCCCACGCTCGGCCGCCTTGATCATGTCGTAGATGGTGAGACACGCCACGGACACCGCGGTCAGCGCTTCCATCTCGACGCCGGTGGGACCGGTTACCTTGACGGTTGCGCGGACGATGCAGCCCGGCAGCTTCTGGTCAGGGGAAATATCGAGCGTCACCTTCGACAGTGCCAGCGGATGACAGAGCGGGATCAGCTCATGCGTCCGCTTGGCCGCCATGATGCCGGCGACGCGCGCAACGCCCAGCACGTCGCCCTTCTTCGCATTGCCCGACTGGATCAGCTTGAGCGTCGCCTTGCTCATGACCACCCGGCCTTCCGCCACCGCGGTGCGTTCGGTTGCGGGCTTCTCCGAAACATCGACCATGCGGGCTTCGCCGCGCGCATCGATGTGGGTGAGGGCAGGGTCGCCTTTGGAGGGCCTTCGCGCCATCAGCGCGTGCCTGTCGCGCTGAGGGCTTCGCTTCGCGCCAGCAAGGCGCGCGTGGCCGCGGTGACGTCGGCCTGCCGCATCAGGCTTTCGCCGACCAGGAAGGTCGACATGCCGGCGCGCGCGAGCCGCGCGAGATCGGCTGGCGCGAAGATGCCGCTCTCGCCGACCATCAGGCGGTCCTTGGGGATCAGCGGCGCCAGCGCCTCGCTGGTTGCGAGCGTGGTTTCGAAGGTTCGCAGATTGCGATTGTTGACGCCGATCATCGGCGAACGAAGTTTCAGCGCGCGATCCAGTTCGGCGCCGTCGTGGATCTCGATCAGCACGTCCATGCCGTGGGAAATGCTCGCATCCTCGATGTCCCTGGCCGCCGCATCGTCGAGCGCCGCCATGATGATCAGGATGCAGTCGGCGCCGTGGGCGCGCGCTTCCGCCACCTGGTAGGTATCGAACATGAAGTCCTTGCGCAGCACCGGCAGATGGGTCGCGGTGCGCGCCGCCACCATGAAATCGAGATGGCCCTGGAAGGACGGTGTGTCCGTCAGCACCGAAAGGCAGGCCGCGCCGCCGGCTTCATAGGCCCTGGCGAGCGCCGGCGGGTCAAAGTCTGCGCGGATGAGTCCCTTGGAGGGCGAGGCCTTCTTCACCTCCGCGATCAGCGCATATTCGCCCTTCGCGAGCTTGCTCCGGATCGCCCGCACAAAGCCGCGCGGCGGCGAGGCGGCCTTCGCCCGCGCCTCGACCTCGGAGAGCGGATGAGCACGCTTGGCGGCGGCAATCTCTTCGCGCTTGTAGGCCTCGATCTTGGTCAGGATATCGGACATCGCACACGTCCTTTAGCTGTTGGAGACCGCGACGAGATGTTTCAGCCGCGCCGCCGCGGCGCCGCTGTCGAGCGATTTGGTGCCGATCGCAATACCTTCCTTCAGCGTTTTGGCCTTGCCCGCGACGATCAGCGCCGCCGCGGCGTTCAACAGCGCGACGTCGCGATAGGCACCGGGCTTGCCGTCGAGCACGCCGTGCAGCGCGACCGCATTGGCATCGGCATCGCCGCCTTTCAGCGCGTCGCCATGGGTGCGGCCAAGGCCGGCCTCTTCCGGCGTGATCTCGAAGCTCCGCACATTGCCGTTCTCGAGCGCGGCGACAAAGGTCGGGCCGGTGAGGGTGATCTCATCGAGGCCGTCGGAGCCGTGGACAACCCAGACGGATTCGGCGCCGAGGTTCTTGAGCACTTGCGCCAGCGGCTGCACCCATTGCCGCGAGAACACGCCGACCATCTGACGGTTGACGCCGGCTGGATTGGACAATGGCCCCAGCAGGTTGAAGATCGTGCGGGTCGCGAGCTCGACGCGGGTCGGCCCCACATTCTTCATGGCAGGGTGGTGGGCGGGCGCGAACATGAAGCCGATCCCGGTTTCCTTCACGCAGTGGCCGACCTGCTCGGGACTGAGATCGATCCTGACCCCGAGCGAGGCCAGCACGTCGGCGGCACCGGAGCGCGACGACAAGGCGCGATTGCCGTGCTTGGCGACCGGTACGCCGGCGCCTGCGACAATGAAGGATGCGCAGGTCGAGACGTTGACCGAGCCGGAGCCGTCGCCGCCGGTCCCGACGATGTCGATGGCATCGGCAGGCGCCTTCACCCGCAGCATCTTGGCGCGCATCGCCGACACCGCACCGGTGATCTCCTCGACGGTTTCGCCGCGGACCCGGAGCGCCATCAACAGTCCGCCCATCTGCGAGGGCGTCGCTTCCCCCGACATCATGCTGTCGAAGGCGGACGCCGCCTCGTCACGCGACAATGTCGCACCGGTGGCGACTTTACCAATGATCGATTTGAGGTCGTCCATCGCGTGCTTCCGGATCACTCAGTTACTGGCGGCGCCGGTCACTTGCGCGAAGCCTTCCTCGTTGATCGAGGTGCCGATATCCTTTTCGAGCCTGGCGACATAGAGCGCGACCTGCTCGTCGCTGAGGCCGCGTACGAGTTGATCCTTCAGCTTCTTGATGTCGTCGGAGTTGAAATCGACCGGCGGAACCTTGATGTCGGTGACGCGGAACACGATCCATTCGGTCCCGCCGCTGGCCGGGGTCTGTCCAGCGCCGTCCTTGGCCGTATGGAAGGCGGCGGCGATCAGGCCCGAGGGCGCGCCGGACGGCGAGTCCTCGCGCTTGAAGCTTGCGGCGGTCTCGACCTTGGATCCGAGACTCGCAGCTTCGTCGGCAAGCTTGCCGCCCTGTTCGAGCTTCTGCACTATCTCGGTCGCCTTGGTGCGCAGGCGGCTTGCGATCTGGTCGTCCTTCCACCGTGCCTCGACCTGGTCCTTCACCTCATCGAGGGGGCGGTCTCGCGACGGGGTGATGCCGAGCACGTCGTACCAGACAAAGCCGCCCCGGTAGGAGATCGCGTCGTTGTCGACGCCGACATCGCTGTTGAAGGCCTGCGAGACGACATCGAGCCCGGGCGGAATCTTCGCGGGCTGACCGGCCGGGGTTTTGCCGGAACGATCGACCGCGTCGATGGTGACCGCGGAAAGGCCAAGCTTCTGCGCCGCTTCGACGACGTTGGCGCCGCCGCCGCGCTCGTCTTCCATCTTGTCGCGCAGGGTCGCGACCTGGTTGCGGGCGCGTTCGATGGCGATTTCCTTCTTCAGGTCATTTGCGACGCTCGCGTAGTCCGGGTCGATCCCGGGCTGGATCACGCCGACCTTGACCAGCGCGATGCCGAACCGGCCCTGCACGGGCTGGCTGACTTCGCCCGACGGCAGCGAGAAGGCGGCGTCGGCGATGGCGGGATCGAGAATGGCTGACTTGGTGACGAGGCCGAGATCGACGTCGGCGTCGGCAAGCTTGCGCTCCTTCGCGATGTCGTCGAACGAGGTGCCGGACGCGATGCGGCTGCGCGCGGCCTGCGCTTCGTCCATGTTCGGGAACACGATCTGGGAAACCTGGCGCTTCTCCGGCGTGCCGAGCTTATCCTTGCGCTGCTCGAACAATTTCTTCGCGTCCTCGTCGGAGATGTCGGACCATTTGCCGATCTCCTCCGGCGTGACCGTCACGAAGGCGATCTTGCGGTACTCGGGGGCACGGAACTGCGTCTTGTGTTCCTCGAAATAGGCGGCGAGCGTCTCCGGCGAGGGCGGGTCGATCGTGCCGGCCTGGGCCGCGCCGAGCTTCACATACTCGACCGAGCGCTGCTCGTTCTGGAAGCGGCTCAGCGCCTCCATCAGCGTGTTGGACGGCGTAAGCCCCGCCGTGATGGTGTTCGTCAACTGGCGGCGCAGCGAGACGCGTTTCTGGTCGGCGAGGTAGCGCGCCTCGGTATAGCCGAACTGGCGGATGATCATCTGGAAGCGTTGCGGATCGAACGAGCCGTTCATGCCCTTGAAATTCGGATCGGCCAGGATCACGCGCATGGTCTCGGCGTCGGATTGTCCGAGGCCGAGCTGGCGGGCCTTCTCGTCCAGCGCCGCCTCGGCGATGGTCTGTTGCAGCACTTGGCGGTCGAAGCCGAAGGCGCGCGCCTGCTCCTGCGTCAGGGGACGGCCGAACTGGCGGCCGATCTGCTGCAGCCGATCATTATAGATCTGGCGGAACTCGTTCAGCGAAATCTCGGTGTGGCCGACCTTCGCGAGCGTCGACTGGCCAAAGCCCCTGAAGATATCGGCGATGCCCCAGATGCCGAAACTGACGATCAGTACGCCCATGACCACGGCCATGATAGCCTTGCCGAGCCAGTTTGATGAGGCCTTGCGTATTCCCCGAAGCATGAGTCCAACTTGTCTTTAAGGAGAGAGGGCGCGCCTTAGAGCTTGTCTCGCAAACAGGCATCACCGAGTTGATATGGCATCATAAAGTGGCCGTCGCCCCCTCGCAACCTTAAGCCTCCGTAATGGACGCCGGACGGAATGCCGCGCGAAACGGTTAATGCCGGTCTGGAACTGTCTTATGGGCTCTGCTAGCGCTGCATACTCGAATGGACTGGGAATTTTGTCATGACCGATGCCATCCGGCCGCTGATCACCGGGAACTGGAAAATGAACGGTCTCAAGGCCTCCTTGGGCGAATTTGAAGCCATGCTTAAGGGCGCGGCTTCGGTCGCCGCCAAGGCCGATCTTCTGGTTTGCCCGCCGGCGACACTGGTTGCGGCCTTTGCCGAGAGGGCGAAGGGCGCAAAGGCGTTCGCGATCGGGGCGCAGGATTGCCATCCCAAGGCCTCCGGTGCGCACACCGGCGACATTTCGGCGGAAATGCTGGCCGATGCCGGCGCTAGCGCCATCATTGTCGGCCATTCCGAGCGGCGCGCCGATCACGGCGAGAGCGACGCGCTGGTGCGCGCCAAGGCCGAGGCGGTGTGGCGCGCCGGGCTCATCGCGATTGTCTGCATCGGCGAGACCCGCGAGCAGCGCGATGCCGGGAAGACGCTCGATGTCTGCGGCACCCAGCTCAAGGGCTCGCTGCCGGACGGCTCGACGACCGGTAGTCTGGTGGTGGCCTATGAGCCGGTCTGGGCGATCGGCACGGGGCTGACCCCGACTCCCCGGGATGTCGAGCAAGTTCATCGCTTTATCCGGGATTTCCTGGTGAGCCGCTTCAAGGGTGAGGGCGCCAAAATCCGCATCCTCTATGGCGGCTCGGTTAAGCCGTCGAATGCCGCCGAACTGATGGCCATCGCCAATGTCAACGGCGCGCTGGTTGGCGGCGCCAGCCTGAAGGCGTCGGATTTTCTGGCGATCGCGGCGGGCTGCTAAGCGGGGATCCGCTTCCAATAAATCATCGTGCCGGTGAGGCCGCCATGCGGCTTCAGCGCGTAATCGGGAATGATGCCGGTCAGATTGAAGCCCAATTTTTCGTAGAGCCCGGAGGCGCCTTCATCGACCGCGGTGTCGAGCACGAGCAGCGTGCGGCCGCGCTCGATCGCCATCTGCTCCGCCGCGTGCATCAGCGCGCTTGCGATGCCGCGATGACGGTGACTGATTTTCGTCATCATCTTCGCGATCTCGGCGCGATGCGGCTGGTTCGGCGGCAGGCCGAGCAGCAGCGTGACGGTTGCGACCACGGTCGCGCCGTCGAACGCGCCGAGCACGACGCGATCGCCGCGCGCGGCTGCGGCAAGCGAGTCGCGCCAGAATGCGTCGGCGGTTTCCAGCGGCAGCGGATGCATGAAACTTACCGAGCCGCCATTCGCGACCGTTTCCACCAGCAGTTCGCTCAACGCGCGCCGGATATATGGAAGATCGGTCAGTGGCGCGATCTCACGCATGGCGTTAGCTCCGCGTCAGCGCGACGACATAGATGCAGGGCGCGCTGGTCTCGTTGGCAAAGGTCGTGTCGATCGGAGCGCCAAATCCGAGACAATCGCCCGGCCCGAGCCCATGTCGCTCGCTGCCTTCGGTGATGACGAGGTGGCCGCTCTGCACCCAGACCAACTGCCGGATGTGGGCGTAGGAGGAGGCCGGCAATGTCACGCGCTCGCGCGGCGGCAATTCCACCCGCACGATCTCCACGGGATGATCGGGGCGGCTGAACACCTGCTTGCGGACATAACCGGTCTCGGGATCGCGCCACACCAGCTGGTCGGCAGCGCGCGACAGGCGCTCGCCCTGGCCCTCGGCGCGCAGCATCAGGCCGGCGAGGGTGAGATCGAAGGCGCCGGCGAGCCGGACCAGCACGACGGCGGTCGGACTGACCTCCGCACGCTCGATCTTGCTGATGGTGGCCCTGGAGACGCCGGAGCGCTCCGCGAGGTCAGCGAGCGACCAGCCGCGGCTGTCGCGCTCGAGCCGCAGGCGCTGGGCCAACCGACGGCCAAGATCGTCTACTATAGTATCCATTCATCTATTATAATGGAAACTTCGGCCGAACGGCAAGATCGGAAAATGCGCGCGCAAAACCGCTTGCGGGCGGAGCCGATGCGCCTATCTCGGGGGTGACAATCGCAGGTCCAATCGTGTAACACCGCGCGACTTCACGAAAACCCTGCAAGTCCACGAGCCGGATGCCGGCCAGGCCCGGCTTGTGACGGAAGGTAGAGATGCAGACTGTCGTTATCGTCATTCACCTCATGATCGTCGTCGTCCTGATCGGCGCAGTGTTGCTGCAGAAGTCCGAAGGCGGCGGCCTCGGCATGGGGGGCGGCGCGGGCTTCATGTCGAGCCGCGGCACCGCCAATCTGTTGTCGCGCACGACAGCCATCCTGGCCGTGGGTTTCTTTGCCACCAGTCTCTTCCTCTCCTGGATCGCGGGCTACGACCGCAAGCCGAGCTCGATCATCGGCACGCAAGCGCCGGCGTCGCAATCTCAGCCTGCGGGAGGCGCGCAGCCGGTGGCGCCGCCGACCTCGGGCGGTGTGCTGGACACGCTGAAGAAGGCGGATGAGCAGCAGAACCAGGCGCCGGCAGCGCCGCAGGCGCCGCGCTCGCAATAAAGCAGGGTGGCCATGCAGGAACGCGGCTCGCTTCCTGCATCCAGAATACCCATCAAGGCGCTGATAGCGCTTTCGTTTTCCGTCTACCCACAGCCACGTAAAAACTTTGACGCGGCGCACGAATCGCTTTTGCGAATCGGCTTGGTGGCCTTAAAGGTAAAGTCCCATGGCGCGGTACATCTTCATCACCGGCGGCGTGGTTTCCTCGCTCGGAAAGGGTCTGGCATCGGCGGCTTTGGGCGCGCTGCTGCAAGCCCGTGGCTACAAGGTCCGGCTTCGCAAGCTCGACCCCTATCTCAATCTCGATCCGGGCACGATGTCGCCG
>Ga0070684_100001671_pt1 | contig 16123 bp, 17 predicted proteins | sample KBSC723LmetaG_FD_65653 | JGI IMG/M metagenome (GOLD analysis project Ga0070684, IMG submission 65653) | Corn rhizosphere microbial communities from Kellogg Biological Station, Michigan, USA - KBS C7.2-3L metaG | ecosystem: Host-associated > Plants > Roots > Rhizosphere ...
ACGCCATGAATTTCGATTTCTCCGACGAACAAAAACAACTCCGCGACGAGGCGCGAAAGTTTCTCGCCGAAAAATGCCCGTCCAAGGCGGTACGCGTGGTGCTCGACGGCAAGGAGCCCTATGACCGCGAATTGTGGAAGGGTCTCGCCGACATGGGTTTTCTCGGCGTCGCGATCCCGGAAGCATTCGGCGGCGCCGGCGCCGGCCATCTCGAGCTCTGCGTGATCGCCGAGGAGATGGGCCGCGCGCTGGCGCCGGTGCCGTTTTCGTCGACGGTCTATCTAGCGGCCGAAGCGATTCTGCTCGCCGGCAGCGAGGCGCAAAAGCAGAAATGGCTTCCCTTGATAGCGTCAGGCGCTGCTGTTGGCACGCTGGCGCTGTTCGAAGGCAAGGGCAATCCGTCGCTGCAGGCAATCAAGCTCTCTGCCTCCGGTGGCAGCCTCAATGGCGTGAAGAAGCCGGTGCCCGACGGTACCATTGCCGATTTCGCCATTGTCGCCGCGCGCACCGGCTCGACCGGGCGCGAGACCGATATCTCGCTGTTTTTGGTCGACATGAAAGCCGAAGGCGTCGAAGCCAGGGCACTGACCAATGTCGATCCATCGCGCGGCCAGGCCGAGCTCACGTTCAAAAACTGCAGGGCCGAGCCGCTCGGCGCCGCCAATGAAGGCTGGAGCGTGCTTTCGCAGGTGCTCGACCGCGCCGCGGTGCTGATGGCGTTCGAGCAGGTCGGCGGCGCCGATCGCGCGCTGGAAATGGGCCGCGACTATGCGCTCGATCGCATCGCCTTCGGCCGGCCGATCGGCTCGTTCCAGGCGGTGAAGCATATGCTCGCCGACATGTATGTCTCGGCGACGCTGGCGCGTTCGAATTGTTATTATGGCGCCTGGGCGCTCTCGACCAACGCATCCGAACTGCCGGAGGCCGCGGCCGCCGCGCGCATCAGCGCGACGCAGGCGTTCCAGCATTGCGCCAAGAACAACATCCAGGTCCATGGCGGCATGGGTTTTACCTGGGAGTTCGATTGTCACATGTATTACCGGCGTTCCAACGCGATGGCGCTGGCGCTCGGCAGCCTCTCTTACTGGGAAGACGCGCTGATCGACCGCATGCGCAAGAGGAATGCGGCGTAAAAGGTTACTCGTGTCCCGGACGCGGTGCAGCGTACTTTCACGCTGCTCCGCAGAACCGGGACCCAGAGAACCAATTGATGGACCCCGGATCAGCAGCGCACCGCAAGAGCGCTGCGCAGCATCCGGGGAACGTGTCGAGAGATGAGAAAGAACTGCAATGAACTTCGATGACACCCCGCAGGAAGCCGCGTTCCGCGCCGAGGCCAAGGCCTGGATCGCCGCCAACGCGCCGAAGCAATATGAAGAGGATTTACGCAAATCCTCGCTCGGCCGTACCCAGCTCAAGGGCGCCAACATCCTCGACGTTGCAAAAGCCTGGCAGAAGAAAAAGGCCGATGCCGGCTGGGCCTGCTTGCACTGGCCGAAGGAATATGGCGGGCGCGGCGCAACCCCGATCGAGCGCGTGATCTGGCAGCAGGAAGAGGGTGCCTTCGGCAAACTCAGCGCGGTGTTCATCATCGGCCATGGCATGTGCGGGCCGACCATGATGGCCTTTGCCGGAGAAGAACAGAAGCGAAAATATCTGCCGCCGCTCGCGGCCGGCGAAGACATCTGGTGTCAGTTGTTTTCCGAGCCCGCCGGCGGATCAGATGTCGCGGGCCTGCGCACGCGCGCGGACAGACGCGGCGACGACTGGATCATCAACGGCCAGAAGATCTGGACCTCGGGTGCGCATTACTCCGACTATGGCATCCTGCTCACCCGCACCGACCCTGATGTGCCCAAGCACAAGGGCCTCACCATGTTCTTCCTGGACATGAAGAGCAAAGGCGTCGAGATCAAGCCGATCAAGCAGGCCAACGGCCAGTCCGAATTCAACGAGGTGTATTTCACCGATGTGAAAATCCCGGACGCACAGCGGCTCGGCGAAGTCAACGACGGCTGGAACGTTTCGCTGACCACGCTGATGAACGAGCGCATGTCTATCGGCGCGGGTGTTTCAACCGGCTTTCCGGAACTGTTCGAATTCTGCAGCAATCTGATGCTGGAAGACGGGCTTGCGATCGACGACCGCAACGTGCGCTCAAAACTCGCCAACTGGGCGGTGAAGGCGAGCGGGCTGAAATATACCAGCTTCCGCGCGATCTCGGCGCTGTCAAAGGGCGAGCGGCCGGGGCCGGAGAATTCGATCGGCAAGCTGGTGGCGGGCGCGATGATCCAGGATGTCGCGGCTTATGCGCTGGACTTGCAGGGTGCGGCTGGCGTGCTGAGCGGGCCGGAGGATGCGGAAGCAATTGGTAAATTCCAGGCGATGCTGCTGCGCGCCCCCGGCACCCGGGTCGAGGGCGGCACCGACGAGATCATGCGCAATATCATCGCCGAACGCGTGCTCGGGCTGCCTGGCGACATCCGGGTCGACAAGGATGTTCCGTTCAACAAGATACCGACCAGGGGAAGATAGACCCAACTTGTAGGGTGGGCATCGAATTGCGATGCCCACCGCGCGTCACAATCAGATGGTGGGCTTGCTTCGCTTAGCCCACCCTACAGACAGCATGAGGCTTCGCCATGAATTTCGATGACACCCCGCAGGAAGCCGCGTTCCGCGCCGAGGCCCGCAAGTGGATCGACGCCAATGCGCCCAGGCAATTCGAGGCGGAGCTTTCAAAATCCTCGCTCGGCCGCATCCGGCTGGAGAAAGAGGAAATCGTTGATGTCGGCAAGGCCTGGCAGAAAAAGAAAGCCGAAGCCGGCTGGGCCTGCCTGCACTGGCCGAAGGAATACGGCGGACGCGGCGCGACCCCGATCGAGCGTGTGATCTGGCAACAGGAAGAGGGTGTTTACGGCAAGCTGACGCAGCCGTTCCAGATCGGCGAGGGCATGTGCGGGCCGACCGTGATGGCCTATGGCAGCGAGGAGCACAAACGCCATTACCTGCCGAAGCTCGCCTCCGGCGAACAAATCTGGTGCCAATTGTTTTCGGAGCCGGCCGGCGGGTCTGACGTCGCCGGCTTGCGCACGCGCGCGGAGAGACGCGGCGACGACTGGATCGTCAACGGCCAGAAGATCTGGACCTCGGGCGCGCATTATTCCGACTATGGCCTGCTGATTACGCGCACCGATCCCAATGTACCGAAGCACAAGGGCCTCACGATGTTCTTCCTCGACATGAGGAGCCCGGGCGTCGAAGTGAGGCCGATCAAGCAGGCCAATGGCATGCAGGAGTTCAACGAGGTCTATTTTACCGACGTCGTGATTCCCGATCATCAGCGTCTCGGCGCGGTCGGCGATGGCTGGAACGTGTCGCTGACCACGCTGATGAACGAGCGGATGTCGATCGGCTCAAGGTTGGCGACCGGCTTTCCCGAGATGTTTGATTTTTGCGCCAACCTGATGACGGACGATGGGTTGGCGATCGAAGATCGCGCCACGCGTTCAAAACTCGCCAACTGGGCGGTGAAAGCGAGCGGGCTGAAATACACCAGCTACCGCGCGATCTCGGCGCTGTCGAGGGGCGAGCGTCCGGGTCCGGAAAACTCGATCGGCAAGCTGGTCGCGGGCTCGATGCTGCAGGACATCGCGATGTATGCGATGGATCTCGAAGGCGCGGCGGGTGTCTTTACTGGCGCTGCCGAGGAAGAGACGCGCGGGCAGTTCCAGCAGATGCTGCTGAGCTCACCGTCGATGCGTATCGCGGGCGGCACCGATGAAATCCTCCGCAACATCATTGCCGAGCGCGTGCTAGGCCTGCCCGGCGACATCCGCGTCGACAAGGATGTGCCGTTCAACAAAGTTCCGACCAAGGGGCGATAAATTCTCGTGTCCCGGGCGCGGTGCAGCGTGCAACGCTGCTTCGCGGGACCGGGATCTAACCTTATGGGTCCCGGCTCAGCAGCGCATCGCTTCGCGCTGCGCTGCCTCCGGGGCACGAATGCCATTTACGAGAAAGTTCATCCATGACATCTGCTTCCGCGAACCAAAAGCAAAACCGCATTGGCGTACTCGAAGAGCTATTGAACGAGCGCTATTCCGTACGCGCGTTCCGGCCCGACCCGGTGCCGCAACAGACAATTGACCATGTTCTCAAGGTGGCGCAGCGCACGGCATCATGGTGCAACAGCCAGCCGTGGCAAGTGTTGATCGCAAGCGGTGAGGCCAAGGAGCGGTTTCGCAAATTGATCTACACGGAAGCCGCTTCCGGTGGCGAAGGCGGCCATGACTTTCCACCGCCGCGCGAATATCTCGGGGTCTATCTCGAACGCCGCCGCGAGAGCGGCTTCCAGCTTTACAACACGCTCGGCATCGCGCGCGGCGACAAGGCCGCCTACGCCAGGCAGGCGCTGGAAAACTATAATTTCTTTGGCGCGCCGCATGTCGCCATTATTCATACCACCGAGGCGCTCGGCGTTTACGGCGCGATCGATTGCGGCGCCTATGTCGGCAATTTCCTTCTGGCCGCACAGGCGCTCGGTCTCGGCACCATTGCGCAGGCGGCGCTTGCGCGCCATTCCCTGTTGATCCGCCGTCACTTTAATCTCGGCGACGACCGCCGCGTGATCTGCGGAATTTCATTCGGATTCGCCGATCACGCCCATAAGGTCAACAGCTATCGGACCTCGCGCGCAAGCGTTGCGGACACCGTCACCTTTGTCGAAAAGTAGACAGTCGGCAAAGGCCCGACCGCTGGCGCGGCCGGGGTCTTCGTTGTCGGTGGCGCGTGTCCGATCAGTAGACGTCGTAGGCGCAGACGTCGATGGTGCGCAGGCGCGGGCCGCGGGGGGTCTGAACCACCCGCTGCCGATAGCAGTCGCTGACGCCGGTGTTGATATAGAGGCCGCCGAAGCCGAAGCCGTGGCCCCAGCCGCCGTGATGACCCCAGCCGCCATGAAAGCCATGCGCGGAAGCTGAGCCGGGAGCCAGCGCGGCAACGCTGAGGGAAGCTGCGGCGATCAGTCCAAGAGCAGTCTTGCGAAGCATTGTCGTATCTCCAGTGTATTGGCGCTATGGCCGTTGTTGTGTCCCTGCCCGTTTGTCGGATCGGCTTCGCCGCGCGTTCAAGCGCTCGGGGAAGATTCGTGTTTCCGGAATGTTTCGTCGGGGCGAGGGGGCGACATTTTGCGGGACCGGCAGATCTCGTGTCCCGGACGCGGTGCAGCGCTTCTTTTGCGCTGCTCCGCAGAGCCGGGACCCACCTGACGAGAACATTGCATGGACCCCGGATCAGCAGCGCACCGCCGGAGTCGCGCGAAGCGCGATCCCGAGAGCGCTGCGCAGCATCCGGGGAACGCACAGCGCCGTCAAAACTTCGGCGGACGTTTTTCCGCGAACGCTCGCATGCCTTCCCTGATCTCGTCGCTGCGCATGCTGTCGCGATGGCGCCGGTCGGCGGCCTCTTCATCCAGCCTGCCGCGGGCGAATTCGTTGATCGCGCGCTTCATGCCGCGTATCGCGACCGGCGCGTTGCCGGCGAGGATGCTCGCGAGTTGATCGACCTCTTCGTCGAGCGCCTCGGCGGGCACCATCGCGGTGAGATACCCGATCCGCAACATCTCCGCGGCGCCGATCTTTTGCGCGGTGAGGAACAGTTTCCTGGCGTTGTCGGCACCGAGCCGCGACACGTAGCGCTGGATGCCGCTCTTGTAATAATGCAGGCCGAGCCGCGCCGCCGGCATGAACATCTCGCAGCTCTCGACGCCGATGCGGAAATCGCAGGCCAGCGCCAGATCGGTCGAGCCGCCATAGACGCCGCCGTTGATCCGGCAGATCGTCGGTACCGCGAGGTCCTCGAGCCGGTTGACGACGATCTCGAACGCCGAGCCGGCGCTCTGCTCCTGTGCGTTGGCAGCGCGTTCGGCGATCGAGCCAAGATCGTATCCGGAGCTGAAGGCGCGGCCGGTCCCGGTCAACACCATCACCCGGATCGCGGGATCCGATTCGATCCGGTCGAACAGTTCCAGCAGCGTATCGAGGTCGTCGGGCTGCAGCCGGTTCAAATGCCTGGGCCGGTTGAGGCGGATGGTCGCCCGCGCGCCGTCGATATCGAGCACCGGCGCGCTCGCCGCATCAGTGGCGGCGGAGGGATGTCTCTGCATTCATTCATTCTCCAGCGCGCGCCGCTTGGCTTCGGCGTCGATGGTCTCGGCAAGATCGGGATGCCGCGCCATCAGCATGCGAAAATCCACCAGATCGAGCACCAACAGCTTCGACACCCGCATGGTGGTGATATTGGCGGAGCGCAAATTGTTGCCGAGCAGCGCCATCTCGCCGAAGAACGAGCCTTCGCCGAGCCTCACCTTCTTGCCCGGCAAATCGACCTCGACCTCGCCGGCGGCGATGAAATACATGCAGTCGCCGACCTGGCCCTTGCGGATGATCATGGTGCGCGCCGGCAGGTCCATGGTGCGCAGCATGTGAGTGACGTCGGCGATCGCCGAGGGGCCGAGGGCGGCAAAGAACGGCACCTTGGTCACCGACTCCCAGGTCTTGAGGAAATTGTCGCGGCGGGTCTCGGCGGCAAAGCCGGTGGCGAGGATACCCGTCCAGAGCCCGAACACGCCGAGGCCGCAGATCATCACGAAAGCCGCCACCAGCCGGCCAAGCGGCGTGATCGGCACCACGTCGCCATATCCCACCGTGGTCAGGGTTGCGATCGCCCACCACAAGGCCGCCGGCACGCTACCAAAGGTGGCCGGCTGGACGTCGCGTTCCAGGAAATACACGGACACCGAGGCCAGGAACAACACCATCAGGAAGATCACCAGCACGCTCAGAAGCGGCCCGGATTCCTGCACCAGCACCCGACGTAACTGCCGCAATCCCGGAATTCCGGGAACCACCTTGAACATCCAGCAGATGCCCAATGGCCACGCCGATTTGGCATTGGCACCAAGGATGAAGGCCAGCGGTACGGCCGCGGCGGCGACGGCGTCCACCAGCCCGCGGAAGGAGACCGCGTAGGCCCACCCGCGCTGCGCCAAATGGGCGTAGCGAAGCCGGACCACCCATTCGAACACAAAGAAAGCCAGGCACGCCCACAGCACCGCATCGACCCAGTGATGCGCGGCCTCATAGGCGGGAGCGACCGTGAGCAGAATCATCATGACGATGCCGGCCCCAACCGCGACATAGGCCGCTTTGGTCATGTTGCGGCCGGCCGTTGCGGCCACGAATTGCGCCAAAGCGGGGAAAACAACCGGCTTGGACATGGGGGATGGGGCGCCTGTCGATGGGTGAAAGCCTGACAGGGCCCAAAGTGCCCGGGCGGGAGGAGGCCGTCAACGACGGCCCCAAGACAGCGCTGTGGCCGGGGCCCGGAAACAGGCTCTGGAGGCGGCAGCTTAGGCCGCGCGGCCGCGCGGGGGGACCCGCGTACGCAACACCCCGGGGGTATGCCCATAGGGGCCGGCGAGCGCGGGAATTCCCTGGCCGGGATGGGTTAGAATCCCTGACGAAACGTCGCCTTTTCTCCGTATGTCAAAAGCTCCCGCGGACATTATGATGACGGATGCGCCAGGGAATACGACCCGCGAGCCTGTTCGCTCCTTAAAAATTGGTGGCTTCCGATGGATACCTCACATCTTGCAGAACACGCCGGCACCGCCAGCAGCTTTTTTGCATCGATCTTCGTGGTAGCAACCCTTTCGATGCGGACCATGATCCCGCTGCGGGTATTCGGCATCCTCACCAATATCATCCTGATCGCCTCTGCGATTCCGACCCGCAATTATCCGACGCTGGTGCTGCATGCGGTGCTGCTGCCGCTCAACACCTACCGGCTGCACCAGATGCTGCAGCTGGTGCGCGATGTGAAAAAATCCGTCAACAGCGACTTGTCGATGGAATGGCTGAAGCCCTTCATGACCGAACGCAAATGCGCGGCCGGCGAGATGGTGTTTTACAAGGATGAGAAGGCCGAAAGCATGTTCTACATCGTCAGCGGCCGATTCCAGCTGGTCGAGTCCGGTATCGAATTGCCGGTAGGCGCCATCGTCGGCGAATTCGGCATGTTGTCGCCGTCGAACCTGCGGACCCAAACGCTGGAATGCATCGAAGCCGGCGTCATCCTGAGCGTCAACTATACCCAGGTCGAGGAGCTCTACGTGCAGAATCCCGCCTTCGGCTTCTACTTTCTTCGCCTCGCCAGCGCCCGGTTGTTTGAGAACATCGAAAAGCTGGAGCAGCGGCTGGCGCAGCACGCCACGCCCGCCTTCGCCGCGCCGAGGCCGGCTTGAAGAGCCGGGACCGCCAGGGTGGCAAGCCTCCTGTCTTCGCTCCGCTATCTGCTCGCCGATTTCATAGGCGAGGACGACGACACGCCGCCATTCCCCCCCGACGGCTTGCCCGATGGCGCCGCGCCTGTTGTCAGCGAAGCCATCCACCGGCTGATCGACTACCAGGGCGCCGGTTACGCCAGGCTTTATGTGGAGCGGTTGCGGCGCTTCGTCGGGCGGCGCGATGTCGATGCCGCGATGTTCGGTGAAATCGCGCGGCTGATGGCCATGCGCATGAGCTATGAGGATCCAATCCGGATCGCGCAGCAGAAGCTCGCTGAACTCGAGATCGGCACTGGGAATCCGCGCGGTCCATCGGCCGACGATGTCAGGAAATTCCGCTTCGACGAATTGGTCGGTGCGCTTCCGGCTGCGGTCGCCGAACCGGTGCTCGACGTGCTTGAAAGGCTGGGCTGGACGCGCAAGCGGGTCTCGATCCGCTTCAGCACGAAAAGCCGGTGGGGCATTCGCCGCCTGAAGATCGAAGCGGGCTTGCGGCGATGGCGGCTGTTCTCGGTGCGCTATGCCAGGGAGCGCGCCTGGGTCGAACGCTGGCTGCACATGATCGGCCGGAGCCTTGCCAAACAGCCGATGGCAGCATCCGCCATCGTGCAAACCGCTGATATGGTGCTGGGCTATGGCGACGCCTATCGTCAGGGTATCATCGACTGGCATGCGATTATCGATGGTCTCGCCAAGCCGACCTTCGATGGCGCGCTGCCGCTGGGCGATCTTGCCGCCGCCATCGCGGAAGCGCGCGCCGCGGTCATGCCCGATCCGCGGCAGGTCGCGCTCAAGCGCGTGATCGCGGAGATCAGGGCGCGGGCGCTTGCCGCCGGCGCGAACGCGGCGGCGGGTTGAGTTTCCCCTTATCCTGAGGAGCGGCGCCTTCGCCGCGTCTCGAAGGATGAGCCGCCCTCATGGTTCGAGACGGCGCAAACGCGCCTCCTCACCATGAGAGGACTACGCGCTTTGCGCTGACTTGACGATCACCATCTTGTCGTCATGGCCGGCGTGCCGCTTCAGGCTCTCGCGCCGCATGCCGATCTCGTCGCGCACGAATTCATAGCCGAGCTTGAACGTCTCCAGCCCGTCGCTCGAGATGGTGCCGTCGCGCAGTCCGATCACCACGCCGCGAAGGTTGGCTTCAAGTTCGTCCTGCAGCGCATCGAGCGCGTCCAGCGAGGTGGCGTGCGCCACCCGCTCGCCGATGTCGAGAATAGCCGTTGCCAGCTCGCTGGCCTTCTCCGGCGCAATCCTGGTCACCTTGGCGTAGAGCCCGGCAAATATCGAGCCGATGACGCTGAGCGCTCCGGCGCCCAGATACAGCAGGTCGCTGTAGCGGTCCATGAACGACTTGGTGTCGTCATTGATATATTCGGCGGCGCCCTGATGCGCGACGATGAAGGCGTCCTTGTCGGTGTCCGCCGGTTCGATCCTGGAGGCGAAACCATCCTCAAGCGCGAGGTCGGCCTTGTTTTCGTAGATCGTGCGCGCGAGCTCTCCCGCTGTCGTGGTCGACATTCTGGACTGGGCCACCAGCAGCCATTGCAGCCCGATGGTGTCGAGATCGTCATCGGGAATCGGCGGCGCCGAGGACAGCGTGCCCTTCGCCAGCGTTTCCTCCGAAATTCCGGGATTTCGTCGCGCCAGCGCTTTCGACTCGTCGATCGCGTTTATGGTGAACCCGCCGCGCTTGGCATATTGCTCATAGCGCTTGTCTTTCATGATGGTCGAGGCGTGCGCAATGGCGACCGCCGCGCCATAGCCGTCCGATCCAAACAGTTTGTCGAACGTCGAATTCGGCGGCGCCATCTGGACCCGCGAAGCGGCGTCGGAGCTATCGGAAATCTCCAGCAGATTGCGGACGAAGCCTGCGCTATTTTCGCCGTCAGCCCGGACCGCAATCTTCTTTTTCTTCAGCTCCGCGAGCGACTTGATCTTTTTGTTGGCTGGGCTGATCAGCAGCACCACGTCATGTTCGAGGATGGCGAGCGCGCGGGCGCGGGGCGGGACCTTGACGTCGGTGCGCAGCACCGCGAGATCGGCCTGCCTGCGATCGAACTGCGCGAGCGCCTTGGCGCTGTCGGCATGGGGCACGATCTTGAGGTGCAGCTTTGAAGAGTTGTTCTTGAGGACAGTGGCCAGCTTGGCGGCAAAGCGGGCTTCAAGGCTGTTGCCGTCGCCGACCGCGAAGATCAGCGTTTCGGAATTTCTCAACCAGATGCGGCCGCCCCAGACGGTGGCTGTGGTCAGGATCAATGTCAGCACGACAAACAGCAGCATTTGGTTGCGGTTGTTTCTGACAAGCCGCGAGCGCGGCTTTTCCGATCGCTGCGTTAACACTTCAGCGCTCATGGCTCATATCCGGGCCGGGGTGCCTTGCCGCCTGACCGGCTGCGAGGATTGCCCGACGAGATCGTAAATATCTATAAAAGAACGACAATTTTCCAGCTTGACGATGATATCCGCCCCTCGGCAGATTGCAAACCGGGCTCTTCGGTAACCTTAACGCCGGACCCCGTGCGCCGATATCACGGGCCTATCGCCGCCAGGCCACACCTTGTGTTTTTCGGGCCACCCGTAGGTGCATTCTGCCCGGGGAGGTGCCATAAATGACCAATACCGGTCGAATTGTCCGGATTTGAGAACAAGTTGCGCTGAAGCCTGCCGTTCCGTCCGTGCCGTTCCATTGTCCCAGCGAGGGCTTCAGCTTTGTCGTTTCCCCCCATGTCCGCGACGGTTCCGGTTGGTTTGCTGGTGGGGTGGATGCTCGTCCTTACCGTCAAGCACATCATCGCGGATTTTGTCCTGCAGAATTCCTGGATGGCGATCGGCAAGGACCAGAAGAGCGGGTGGGCACTGCCACTGCTGGCCCATTGCCTTGTACACCTTGCGGTTGCAACCGCGCTGATCCTGATCATCGCGCCGCGATTCTGGTTCGTCGCCCTGATCGATTTCGCGATTCACATCACGATCGATCGCGCCAAGGGTTTTTGCGCCTCCACCTTTGAAGTGACGGTGGAGCATCCGTGGTTCTGGACGCTGATCGGGGTCGATCAGGCGCTGCATCATCTCACCGGCTTCGGCCTGTCGATTTTCATGGCGGCGAATTGAATTCACTGTCCTGGGGATTTGCATCGCGAACAAATACGCTCAGATGGTGCGATCCGACTTTTCGTTCGAATATGGTCCAGCCCAGTGCTTCGTAGAAAGGTGACATCCGCGGCCGCGCGCACAGATAGGCGCGGCTGACACCCAGTGCAAAGCAATCCCGCGTGGCGCGATCAACCAGTGCGGCGCCAATGCCGCGCCCTCGCGCCTCCGGCTCGACCCATACCGCCGCGACCCACGGCGTCAATTGCGGCCGCTCCGCAAGGTCGGACGCGATCACCGATGCGGTGCCGAGAAACGCCTCGCCGTCATGGGCGACGAGGGCGAACGGTATTGGGGTCGTCTTCATGTTCTCGCGCAGACGGCCGGAAATATGGTCGAGCGGGTAGCCGTCGGCTTCCCACCATGCCTGCCAGATCCGGCCGGCGACGGCGTCGAAAAATTGCGGGCGCTGCCGCAAGTCGGAGATGGTGAAGAGGAGAGACATTGATTTGCGTCCAGCGCCGTCGCGCGGCATGTTGGTTCAATCAGAGAGGCAAGAAACCAATGACAGAACAACCGCCCACAAAAAAGACCGTCGAGGTGCTGGGCAGCCGCATGGCCTATCATGAGCGCGGCGAGGGCGCGCCGGTGTTATTTCTGCATGGCAATCCGACCTCGTCCTATCTCTGGCGCGACGTCATTCCCGAACTGGAGGGGTGCGGCCGGCTGATCGCGCCGGATCTGATCGGCATGGGCGATTCCGCCAAATTGCCAAATCCCGATACCGACACCTACCGCTTCACGACCCACCGCAAATACCTCGGAGCCTTCATCGATGCGGTGATCGGTCGGTCGCAATCCATTCTGTTTGTGGTGCACGACTGGGGCTCGGCGCTGGGTTTCGACTGGGCCAACCATCACCGCGACCGTGTCCGCGGCATCGCCTACATGGAGGCGATCGTGCGGCCGATCGCCTCCTGGGACGAATTCAGCGCGTCCGCAACGCCGATCTTCCAGGGGTTTCGCTCCGACAAGGGTGAGGCGATGATCCTCGAGCGCAACATGTTCGTCGAGCGGGTACTGCCGGGGTCGGTGCTTCGCAAACTGACCGAGGCCGAGATGACGGAATATCGCCGCCCTTATCCGAAAGCCGAAGACCGCTGGCCGACGCTGACCTGGCCGCGGCAGATTCCGATCGCGGGCGAACCCGCCGATGTAGTGCAGATTGCCGCCGACTATTCGCAGTGGATGGCGAACAGCGATATTCCAAAACTGTTCGTCAACGCCGAGCCCGGCGCCATTCTAATCGGCGCTGTCAGGGAGTTTTGCCGAGGCTGGAAAAACCAGACCGAGGTCACCGTCTCCGGCTCGCATTTCATTCAGGAGGATTCCGGGCCAGCGATCGGGCGGGCGGTGGCCGGCTGGATGCAGGCAAACTCGCTGTAGGGGAGAAGCGAATCGCAGTTGCGCTAGTCTGATTCGGTTAACCGGCTCAATGTACCCGGGTGACTACTGGGTACGTTGGTTAACCTTTCGTTAGAGAGTTGCATTGCATCGTGCGAACAGGGGGATATCCGGATGTTTTCAAGTCGCGATGCCTACGAAAACGATTTCTGCCCTGTCCGGGAGGAATTGCTCGGCGAAATGTACCGCGCCAGCGAAAACGGCCTGCCCCAACTGGTGGAGAGCGTCTCTTCCGAGGTCCGGGCCATGCTGGCGTTGTTCTGCTATCGCAGAAGCCATCTGCACGCGCTGGCGCTCTCGATCGCGGCAAGTTGCAGCGAACGCGAACTGATCCATCTGGGCGGACGGGTCGGCTCTACCCTTTACACGCTGTCCCGCCAGGCGCCGGCAACGCGCGCCGCGCCGTCATCTTCCTACGGCAACCGCAAGCCGATCACGCTCTCGACCAGGCCGCTCAGCACGTTCTCGCCTGTTGACGACGAGCTTGACGAAGAGTTCGCCCAGGCCGCAACGGCGTAGCGCTTGGCCGTCGTCCCTGCGAAAGCAATGCGAAAGCAGGGACGCATAACCCCTGGCGTTGATTGTTACAAAGGCAATTACCTCAGTGCCTAAACGAGGCGGCACGGCGTACGGATCCCGGCTTGCGCTCGCTTCGCTCGCTTGCCGGGACGACTCCCTGATTCACATCAGCGCCGGCAGGCCATGCCGTCTCCGCGCCACCTGGCATTCGGGATCGCCGGGCATGCAGGTCCTGCAGACTTCGGGCCGATCAGCATAAATTCCGCACGAGGTCGCGACCCCGACCTTGCCTGACAGGGCCGAACAACGGTCGCCGTCGCAGCGCATGCCCGATAGTTTTTCATTGACGAGCTTTTCCGGAATGCGATCGAGCGCCGCGTCGTCCTCGGTGGTGAACCGCGGCCAGCTCGACGAATAGGTACAGCATGCGCCGCAGGCCTGGCAGGGGCTTTCGACGTCAATGGCTGGATTGCTCGTCTTCATGGCTTCCGTTTAGAGCATGATCCGGAAAAGTGGAACCGGTTTCCGACGGGACAAACGCGAGGTGATGGCCCGGAGATCATGCTCAAATCGAGGGATATTGGAGCGATCGACCGGTTGGCCGCGCGAGCCGCAGCTATCAAGTATCGCTCGGATGTTCCCAGACCAGGCTCCTTCGCCATCTCGCTCTGAGCAAGTCACGCCGCTCGGGATAGTTTTCGTCGAGATACAGGGCGTCGACGACACGGTCGGTTCGAAAGCTGCGAAAATCCCTGCGCAGTTCGCACCATGCCGCCAGAATCCGCACGGCTTCGAGATAGCCGATGGCGATCGGCCAGATGGTGCGTTCGCTGTCACGGCCGTGTTCGTCGCGATAGCGCAGTGTGATTTTCTTTCCTTCGTGAATCTGCGTACGCGTCCGCGCCATGTCGATGCGGTCAGGTTCCTTGCGCCAGCCCGGTCGGGCGCGGCTGGCGGGTTCAAGCACAAAAGGTCTTAGCCGTTCGGGGACGGTGTCGGCGATTTTCGCGATGAGGTCATGAGCGGCGCGGGACAAAGCTGTGTCAGCATGGCCGGCGACCCATTGCGCGCCGAGCACGGCCGCTTCGATCTCGTCAGGGGTGAGCATCAGCGGCGGCAGGTCAAATCCCTTCTCCAGAATATAACCCATGCCGGCCTCACCGCGGATCGGCACGCGCTGTCCCATCAGGGTTGCGATGTCGCGATAGATCGTTCGCTTCGAGGTCTCGAGCTCGGTCGCGATCGCGTCTGCAGTCAGTGGTTTCCGGGTGCGCCGGAGCACCTGAATGATCTGGAACAGCCGGTCGGCACGTCTCATGGGGCGTCTCTTTTCAGGGTGCACTCGCCGATGCTGACAGCATGTTGGCAGCAGGGGGCCAGTATACCGGGACAACACTCCAACCAAGAGGATTTTGTCCATGATGATTCTGTACGGCCTCGACCTCTGGACAACGATGTCACCGCTGCTGACACCACGGTGGCAACAGGGGATGGCTAGTTTGAAGCGCCTGCTCAAGAAATCGGGAGCGCCCACATGATTACCCTCTATGGCTTTGGCCCCGGATTCGGCTTGCCGGAAATCAGCCCTTTTGTGACCAAGACCGAAGTCCAGTTGAAGATGGCTGGTCTAACCTACCGCAAGGAAAAGGCGAGGCCTCCCGCTTCTCCCAAGGGGCAGCTGCCCTATATCGTCGATGAGGCTGAGAGCATTGCCGATTCCACCTTCATTCGCGCGCATATCGAAGGCAAGTACGGGTTCGATTTCGACGCCCCCCTCAGTTTGCAGGACCGCGCGCAGGCCTGGGCGTTCGAGCGGATGATCGAGCACCATGTCTATTGGGCGTTGGTCGGAGCGCGCTGGGTGGAGGCTGAAAACTTTGCAAAAGGGCCCGCGCATTTTTTCGATGCGGCGCCCGAGCACCTCCGTGAAAAGCTTCGCGAAGACGCGCAATTCCGTGTCGCCGAGAATTACCTCCTGAGCGGTCTCGGCCGCCACGCCCCGGACGAGGACATCGACCTTGCAGTCCGCTCGTTGTTTGCGCTGTCGGTCCAACTCGGGGAAAAGCCGTATTTGATGGGTGACACGCCGTGCGGTACCGATGCCACCGCATTCGGTGCGCTTGCCGGAATCCTGACGCCGTTCTTCGTGTCGCTATTGCGGGAGCGGGCACAACAATTCCAGAACCTCACAGCCTATGTCGACCGGATGATGCTTCAATATTATCCAGACTTTGCCTGGGCATCGCTGCGAGAGGCGGCCTAAGGTTCAATGGGCGGGTCGTCCCGCTTTCGCTGGGACGACGATTGTTTCGTCCTCAGATGGTCCGCCCGTCAGAGGATGATGCCTCGCCCTTCACTGCCGCCAGTTCCGTCTCCAGTTCCGCGATGCGCGCGTCGCGCGCGGCCAGCGCTGCCGCCACATCGGCGGCGTCGAACTTTTGCGGGATGTGCTGCGGGCAGTTGGTGTCCCACGCGGAAACCCTGAACAGGATGACCTGTTCGGGCCGCGCCTTGTAGCCTTGCGGCATCAGCGATTTCGTCAGCGCCGGATCGTCATCCACGGCACGCGCCTCGCCCCAGATTTTCACGCGGCGGCGATGCGCGTAATCCATCACGAAGATATTGGCCTTGGGGTTTTCGGAGAGGTTTCCTTGCGTGATGTATTGCCGGTTGCCGCTGTAATCGGCGAACGCCAGCGTG
>Ga0070684_100001672_pt1 | contig 16121 bp, 11 predicted proteins | sample KBSC723LmetaG_FD_65653 | JGI IMG/M metagenome (GOLD analysis project Ga0070684, IMG submission 65653) | Corn rhizosphere microbial communities from Kellogg Biological Station, Michigan, USA - KBS C7.2-3L metaG | ecosystem: Host-associated > Plants > Roots > Rhizosphere ...
GCGATTGCATGAATGCGGGATGAGATGCTCCTCACGAGCTTTGCGCCCTCCCTACTTTCCTCAAGCTGAAACGCGGGGCTAACGAACCTTGCGCCTACGCGCGGTGGAATGCAAACCCCTTTCCAGCAACAAAAACGTTCATGCGATTGCCCTGACCGCCTACCCCGGTCGGAATGACAGGTTTGTGGGGGGTGCGTCTGGTGGCGGATTCTAGGTTCTGCGGGGTTCCAAGAGCAACTGCAGATTCCTCCACTCCGCTGCGCTCCGGTCGGAATGACGCTGGCACGTCGCCCTCTCACAGCCCCCCGCCGCCCATCAACAGACCGATCCCGTACGTGACCGCGCCTTCTACCGCGCCCACCACCGTCATCTCGAGCCCTGACGACCACCATGACCGCACCGTGATCAGGCTCTTGGCCGCGCCCACCGCAAAATGCGCGATCAGCGACACCACCGCCGCCGCAATCACCGCCCGCACTCCGTGCATAAAGAAAAACGGGATGACCGGGATCATGGCGCCGACCGCCGTCGACAGCGCCCCTGACGTGGCGGAAACCATCGGGTTCGATAGCGCCCCTTCCGTCGAGCCCAGCCGCTCGCTCGACAGCGCGCGCAACATCTGGTCGGGGTCGCGCGCAATGTGGTCCACCACCTGGAACGCATCTTCCTCCGGCAGCCCTTTCACCTGGTAATAAAGCGCCAGCAACTCGCGCGCTTCCGCCGGATTCATGCGGATCGCTTCGCGCTCGCGCTCGAGCTCCGCGTCGAAAATTTCGCGCTCGCTCTTGGCCGCCAGGTACGCACCCGAGCCCATGGAGAGCGCCGACGCAATCATCCCCGACAGGCCGGCCAGCAGCACATATTTGCTATCGCCGGCGGTTGCGCCCGACACGCCCGAAACGATCCCGAAGATCGCTCCAAGGCCGTCGTTCACGCCATAAATCGCGTCGCCAATCCAGCTTCCCGCCGGCTTGCGTCCTTCGTTGCGTTTGGCGAGCAGTTCGTCCAGCACTTCCTTCGGATCCACGCGCTGGGCGCCCGGCGCCGGTGCGTAGTGGCCGCGCAACAGCGACCCAAGCTCGCGGTGGTGGTCGCGCTCGTCTTCGATGACATGATTGAGGATCTCGATCGACTGCTCGTCGCCCAGATCCTTCAGTTGCTTGCCGTAGTTGGCGATGTGGCGGCTTTCCTCAATCTCCAGGCGGCGCAGCGCCATCCGAATTCCGCCCGCGCGGTTGGGCAGCGAGTCGGCATCGCCATGCGGAGAGCCCTTGTAAACCGGCACAGGACCGCCCAGTTCCTCAATGCGCGCCGCCCACAATGCCGCGTGCTCGTCTTCCGCGCTCGCCAGGTGGCGCAGTACCTGCGCGCGCACCGGGTCTGTGTCGCGGTCGGCCAGCGCGCGATAGGTGTAGCAGCCCACCATCTCGGCCTGCCAGTTTTCCTCCAGCGCTTCGAGGATCTTTTCCAGGCGCGGACCACTCAATGTTTCCTTGGCCAAGGGCATTCTCCGACTCCTTGCTGAAAGTTGAGGATAGCCGAAAAACTGAGGCGGCTGTTAGTTCGCCTGGCGTTTCGGCACCTCCCGCACTCCGCCGTCGCCCCTTTGTCCCTTGTCCCTGTTCGGTTTGCCCCTTCGTTACTACTCCTTTACTCGCAGTTGCTGCCCTTCCCACCCGTGCCGGTTCCCGTATAGTGTTGTGTGCAGCGAAAATTCAGGGCCAAACGCGGCTGGTGCCCCCAGAGCACCCGCGATAACTCGGCCTGTCGACTTGGCGTCCAACCTGTACCACGCTCTTACCGGGGCGGAAATCTGAGGAATCGAGGCAACTACCTCTCATGGCATCACGATCGACACCACCGGCGGCAACTTCCAGCGCGCCCAGCTACGTCGGCCCTTTTATTGCGGTCGCCATCCTGTTTTTCATCTTCGGGTTCATCACCAACCTGAACATGGCGCTGGTGCCGCACCTGCGCAACATCTTCACCTTGCCGTATGCCTGGGCCATGCTCGCCGAGTCGGCGTTCTTCCTGGCCTACTTCGTGTTTGCGTCGCCCACCTCGATGCTGATCCAGGCCATCGGCTACAAGAAGACGATGGTTGTGTCGCTCTTCATTCAGGTCGTGGGCTGCCTGTTGTTCGTGCCCGCCGCCAAGATGGTCAGCTTCCCGCTGTTTCTTACCGCGGTGTTCGTGGTCGGCGCCGGAGTAACCGCGCTGCAGACTGCCGCGAATCCCTACGTTGCCATCCTCGGGCCGGAACGCTCCGCGCCCGCCCGCCTCACCCTTGCGCAGGCCCTCAACTCGTTCGGCGGCACGCTTGCCCCGCTGGTGGCGGGAGCCTACATTCTTACCGATCCAGCCAAGCTGCAAAGCCAGGCGCAAGTGGCGGACACCGTGCGCGGCCCCTACATCGCCATCGCTGCCGGACTGCTGATTCTTGGCTTCGCGGTCATGTTTATGCACCTGCCGCAAATCACCCAGGCGCAGGAGTCCGGCCCAGGGAAGGAAGTCGACCCCGTCCTCGGCCGCAGCATCTGGAGCTACCGCCACACCGTGCTCGCCGCGCTTGGCATATTCCTATATGTCGGCGTGGAAGTCGGCCTGGCCTCCATCGCTCCCAACTATTTCAAGAACCAGGGCATGGACAGCCTCAGCAAGGCGTCGTTCTTCGTCTCGCTCTACTGGCTCGGCGCGCTCATCGGCCGTTTGCTCGGAGCCTGGATACTGACCAAGTTCAATGCCGGTAAGCTCCTGGGCATTTTTGGGGCCGCCGCTATGCTCTTCGTCTTCGTCTCCATGGCAACCCACGGATCTGCCGCGATCTGGGCAATCCTCGTCTGCGGATTCTTCAACTCGATCATGTTCCCGAACATCTTCGCCCTGGGCATCGCCGGACTCGGCCCCATGACCAGCAAGGGATCGGGCCTGATCATGACGGCGGTCGTGGGCGGCGCCGTCGTACCTCCGCTCATTGGCCTGCTGGCTGACAAATCCGGCAGCATCCAGACGGCGCTCATCCTGCCTGCAATCTGCTATCTCTACATCGCGTTCTACGGGTTCGTGGGTCACAAGCCCGCCCGCACCGCGACGGCGTAACTCAACGCTTGGCCGCCTTCACGGGCGGCGAGGGTCCACGCCCGGCGGACTGTGCAGGCACGGGATGGATCGGTAGTAAAACTGAAGGCCCTCCGGCAACCGCCGGAGGGCCTTCGCATCTCTGCCTGTTCGTGCGCTATACCGGCTGCTGCACCGCGTCTTTCACCGCTGCCGCCACGTACGCAATCTGCTCGCCGGTCAGCTCCGGATAAATCGGCAACGCGAGCACCTCATTCGCCGCCTTTTCCGATTCCGCCAGCGATCCGACAATCCTGCACTTGCCCGCAAAGCACTCCTGCAGATGCATGGGCACCGGGTAGTAAATCTCCGTGCCCACCGTGGCCTCGGTCAGCGCCTTCCGCACCGCATCGCGATGCTGCACGCGGATCGAATACTGGTTGAAGATGCTCACGCAATCGGGGCGAATGTGCGGAGTGCCAACCGCTGTTCCGGCAAACGCCGCGTCATACAGCGCGGCATTGCGCCGTCGCGCCGCCGACCACGCATCCAGATGCGGCAGCTTCACCAGCAGTACCGCGGCCTGCAGCGGATCGAGCCGGAAATTCCCGCCCACAAGCTTGTGATAGTACTTCGGCTTCGACCCATGCGAGCGCATCAGCAGCAGACGTTCATAGAGCGCCGCGTCGTTGGTCACGCACATGCCGCCATCGCCCGCGCCGCCCAGGTTCTTCGATGGGAAAAAGCTGAAGCACCCGACCGCGCCCATGCTGCCGGCCTTGCGCCCCTTGTAACCGGCGCTGATTGCCTGCGCCGCATCCTCGATCACCGGAATGCCGTGCCGATCCGCAATTTCCATGATCGGGTCCATGTCGCACATCTGGCCGAAGAGGTGCACCGGCATAATAGCCCTGGTTTTCGGCGTGATCGCAGATTCAATCCTTGCGGGATCGATATTGAATGTCTTCGCATCGATGTCGACGAACACCGGCAGTGCGCCCACGCGGGCGACGCAGCCCGCCGTCGCAAAAAACGTGAATGGCGTGGTGATCACCTCGTCGCCCGCGCCGATGTCGAGAGCCATCAGCGCGGCCAGCAGCGCGTCTGTGCCGCTCGACATGCCCACCGCGTATTTGCAGTCGCTGAGTGCCGCTACCTTCTTCTCCAGTTCTTCCACCCTGGGCCCCAGGATGCACACCTGCGATTCCAGCACTTCGCTCACCGCCTGCATCACTTCTTCGCGAATGCCGGCATACTGCGCCTTCAGATCGAGCAACGGTATCTTCATGATTCCTCTTACTTCCTTCCCTCTGCATTCTACGGCGCAGCCGAGCGGCGCCCATCACCCGTTGGCGCAGGCGGCACTCCCCAAACGGAGCAGTATTGGCCTGGGCCCGCGCACTCCGCCAGCGCTCACAGAGTCCCGCACACTAGGATCGTTCCATGGCCAGCTTCAGAGATCGCCTCCGCTCCCTGCTGCAATGGCCCTCGCCGTCGCTCGCCCCCAACGAGCCCGCGCACCCCTTCGACCTCGCGCACGGCGTCGACACTTCGGGACTCTTCTATGCTGACCGGCTGCCGACCGGCCATGTGCACGATCAATACAGCGAAGGCTACTATGCGACCGCGCCGTCGCTGTTTTTCGGCGCGCTGGCGCAGTGGCAGGCGACCCTGCCCGGAACCGGCACACGCGTCGAAGACTACACGTTCATCGATCTGGGATGCGGCAAGGGGCGCGTTGTCCTGATGGCATCGGGATACCTGTTTCGGGCCGTACGAGGCATCGAGCTGAACCCGAAGCTGGTGCGGATTGCGCGGAGGAATCTGCGGAAGTGGACGAGAAATGGGCGCGCAGTCTGCAGCGACGTGCAGGTGGCGCGGGGCGACGTGCTGGGAGGCGAGTTGGAGCGCTTACTCGATGGGGGCGGCGCGGTGGTGTTGTTTCTGTTCAACTCGTTTGCGGCTGAGGTGCTCGCCGGCCTGATGGAGAAGCTGGCTGGGGCGGCCCGTCGACCGCGGCAGACGCCGATTGACCTGGTCTACGTGCATCCCGAGCACGATCGCCTGGTGGCTGCGACGCCAGGCATCGAGCTGCTGCGCCACGCCGAGATTGCCTTCCGCTATGAGGACGTGAAGGCAGATCTTTTCGGGGTGTCGTCCGATGTTTGCTCGGTGTGGAGACTCGAAGCTCCTCACGCGTCGCTCTGAAGTTCATTCCTGCTCGACTGTTCCCACCCCGACGGGACCGGTGCCCCGTGCAAACTTGAGGTGCCAGACTTGCATCTCCAGACTGTGGCTCTCCGGGCCTTAAGCTCGATGCGGTGCCGGAGTACCCGGGCGTGCGCTCGCCGGCACGATAAAGGGATATATGTATGTCTAGAGCTTTTTTGCCTGGGGCCTTGCTGGCGATCTTCTTTCCTTTCCTCGCAACCGCAGAGACTGTCACCATTACCAGCCCGTCCCCGACCGCGGGACAGCTCATCACGAATGGTTGCATCCAGGTAGATGCCGTCGCACAGGACGATAGTGGAGCGAATATTGCCTCCTGGCGCATTTTCGTCGACAACAAAGCGACTGCATTTACGGCCACAAATACCGCAAGAGTCCATACCGCCGTCTGTGTCCCTTCGGTCAGCATCGGCAAGCATAGTGTCTATGTCAGGGCCACGTCCTCGAATGGAGTCTCGGCCCATTCCACCCCGGTGAACGTCACCATCTCAGGCGAGTACAAAATCGTCGCTCCCAATGACGAAGCCTTGAGCCCGGTTGCGGGGCAGTCTTTCAATAATGGATTGATCCGCGTGTCGACGAGCGCGTATTCGCCGTATCAGTTGAGTACATGGATCGTTTATATCGACGGACAGAAAGTTTTCACTTCGTACAAGCACGCGATCCAAATCAAGACCGACCTGCCCGTGCCTGACGGAACGCACAACGTGGTGGTGAATCTGTGGAACGTGAACGGTGTCTTGACCAAATACGCGGCGAGCAACGTGGTGGTAACAACAGACCCGATGAACATAACGCATTTTGTAAAGCCGCCATCGACAGCAGTTACGATACGAAACCTGGATGACCAGGGAGTTATCCACTGGAAGGCGCCGATCACGGGCGCCGTGGCGTCGTGCCGAAAAGCCGATCTTGCGTGCGCCGCCATGGCTCCCATTGCCCGCATGGACCCGGTCCAGTTTGTCGCGACGCCCACGGCGCTTCCTGTTGCCAGCGATGGAATGGCGGCGCTGTTTGAAACACTATCGGGCACAGAGCCTTACGGGAACGCGCTCTACGGAAGCTCCATCTTTGACAACGACGCCAGCCGGGTAAACTTTGTCTCGGATATGTGGGTCATGGACACGTCGACGAACGTGCAGACAGTTGAACTCGATCTCTACACCACTGTGAACGGAACCACGTTCATGATGGGCACGCAATGCGACTTTGCGTCGGGGCACTGGGATTTCTGGGACGACACACCGCAGAATCCCCCTGCGCATCCCCACTGGCAGCGCGTTTTTCCCACGCCGCAGAACAACGACCTTGTCTGCAATATCAAGCCGAACAAGTGGACGCATGTGCGCATCAACGCGGCCCACGACGCGAGGTCGTATCATTTTGTTTCGATTGAGATTGACGGAGTGAACCACTCGCTCAGTGCCCTGCCCGCGTCGCAGACCACGCCGCGCGGCTGGCCGAATGGCACGGCGGTGCAGGTGCAGCTCGATTCCAACAACTCGGCGACGCCGTTCGACGTATATATCGACAACTTCAACGTGACGAAGTGGTGAGGGGCTGGAAGGCATCGAGCTTCGCCGCGTAGACCTGGCAGTCGTATGCGAAATCCACCTTGTAACAGTTGGGGAAATAGATGGTCTTTCCATCCGGAGCCCATTTCGGAGCGGTGGCGCGCCCCTCCGACGCTGCCACTTTCTGCACCGCACTCCCGTCCGGGTTCATGATGTAGATCTCGTAGTTGCGGCCCCGGTTGGAGGCGAAGGCGATCTTCGTTCCATCGGGCGACCAAGCCGGCCAACCGTCAAAGGCGGGATTGTTGGTCAGGTTCTGTGCACCGGTGCCGTCGGCGTTAGCGATGAAGACCTCGGAATTGCTCTCGCCCAGCATGCGACGAAAAGCGAGTCTCTTGCCGTCGGGCGACCAGACGGGGTAGGTGTTCACCCCGCCTGAAATAAGGGTGCGAATCTTTTTTGTCGCCACGTCAATGGAGTAGATCTCAGAGTCATTCTTCTTCGGGGGCTTCAGGTCGTCGTCGGTGCAGTAGGCGATGCTTCGCCCGTCGGGAGCCCAATTGGGGTGGATGGCCTTCACGCTGGCGGGAGTCAGCGGGACTGTCGCGGAGCCATCGGCATTTGCGGAGCCGTCGGCATTGATGAGCTCGATCTGTTCGAGCTCGCCCTTTACCAGGACAAAGGCGATTTGCCGTCCATCGGGCGACCAGGCGGGATCCTCATGATCGGCATCGTCATGGGTAAGCTGACGGGGATCGGATCCGTCGATTCCCATGCGGACAAGCTGCTCCCTGCCCGCGATGACCGAGAGGATGACCATGCTCTTGCCATCCGGAGCCAGCGTGATGTCGTCGTTGACCGAATGGGTGAGCTGGAAGGCGATGGTAAGAGTCCGGCTTTGCGCGTGTGCGTGCGGCCCGATGTTCCCAAGCGACAGGACCAGAGAGGCCCTTACTATCTTCCGTGACAGGGAAGGATTCATTGGCATGTAGACGCTCCGGACGATTTTACGTGAGTGCCTGCCGCAAAACAGCGCTACCGGAACGATGGCGCGCTTCTCTTATACTGGGGCAGTTATGCCTAAAGTTCGTGTCAGTTCGTTCGCTGTTTCGCTGGACGGGTACTCTGCCGGCCCCGACCAGAGCCTCAAGAATCCGCTTGGGGAGCGCGGTCCTGAGTTATTCAAGTGGTTCTTCTCCACGCGCACCTGGAACCAGATGCATGGGCAGGAAGGCGGCTCAACCGGCGTGGACGACGACTGGGCCCGGCGCGCCATGGAAGGCGTGGGGGCATGGATTCTCGGCCGCAACATGTTCGGCCCGGTACGCGGCCCGTGGCCCGACGACTCATGGAAGGGATGGTGGGGCGACGAGCCGCCCTATCATGTGCCCACGTTCGTACTCACCCACCATCAGCGCGCATCGCTGGAGATGCAGGGAGGCACAACCTTCCACTTCGTGACCGAGGGCATCGAGGCAGCGCTGGAGCGGGCGAAGCAGGCGGCCGGGGACAAGGACGTGCGCATCGGCGGTGGAGCGGCGACGATCCGGCAATATTTGCGCGCCGGCCTCGTCGACGAACTGCACCTGGTACTTCGCCCCATCCTCATGGGATCGGGTGAGAACCTGTTCGCCGGCCTCGATCTGCGCGAGCTGGGATACCGCTGCACTGAACATGTGTCGACGGAGCTCGCGACCCACGTAGTGATCAAGAAGATGGCGTGATCGAGCGCGGATTTTCGGGTGAACGGCCGTCTGCCGCAGGTTTCCGGCGCTACCTGGCGAACACGGCTTCGTCTTCCGGACAGAGCGTCTGGGACGCGACTATACAGACTTGTGCGGTCCGGTGCCAAGAGGTTTCGGGGTCGGTTGGGCCACGTCCGCTGGCGTGAATTCGCTGGAAATACGAATTCAACGATTGACAGTCCCGCCGGGTACCAAAATACTGCTTACAGTCCGTCCCTAGTCAAAACAGGAATTTCTATCTGTCGTATGTTCCCTCTCCAGTTCCGGCCCGAGTCACCCTAGTCAAGATATTTTGAAAGGCATTGAGCAGCATGAAGATCCTGCCTAACATGATGCGCGGGCTTGGATGCGTGTGGTTTGTGTGTGCCGCCGCGATGGCCTTTGGGTGCGACCGGATTCCCGCGGGCGAGACTCTCTGGGTTCGCCTTACCGCGCCGATTACCTCTTACACCGCCAGACCCGGCGATCGGGTGCATGCGGTTCTCACCGAGGACCTGGTCTGCGACGACGAAGTCGTGCTGCCCATGGGCGCGCCGGTCGAGGGCGTCGTCCGCAGCAGGCGCAAGGTGGGATTGGGTTTTGTCCACGAGACCGCGGCTCTCGAGATTGAATTCACGCAAGCCACGACGCGGCCCGGCCTCTCCCTGGATCTCACCGCGCGGGTCGAAGAAGTGGAAAATGCGCGCGAGAAAGTTCGCAACGGCGTGATTCTGGGCATCCGCTCGACCGCAACGGTTCAGGGAACCGCCAACAGCCGCCTGAAGCATCTGCCCACCTGGAATCCTTATTCCGACTTGATTCTGCTTACCTACGCGGCGACCTTTCCCATCTTTCCCGAGCCGGAGATCTATTATCCGGCCGGCACAGACCTGCGCCTGCGGACGGCGAAAGATATATCGCTTCCGCCCGGGATGGCAGCCGCCGGGCAACTATCCCCTTCCGCCGCTGAGCCGGAATCCGCTCAGCCGGAATCGGATCAGCCGGACGATGACAGACTGCGGCAACTGGTGGCGCAGATGCCCACGCGCGCAACGAACACCAGGCACGTCGAAGCCGACCTGATCAACATGGCTTTTCTGGGCTCAGAGACCCAGGTGAAGTCAGCATTCCGGATTGCGGGGTGGAATGGCGCAGATTCCCATGGCGCAGGCGCCTGGGCGAAGAACTTCTATGCACTGCTCAACAACAGCGGCTATGCGAAGCAGCCCATGATGAAGTTTCTGCTGGACGGCAAGCCGGAAGACATGAAGTGGCAGAGAAACCTCAACAGTTACGGGCACCGCGATCATCTCCGCCTTTGGCAATGGACAGGGAGAGGAGCGGCCGGGCCGGTAGCGTCCCAGCCGGTGTGGGCCGGTTCCTGCACGCACGATGACTCCGCGGCGTTCAATTTCGAACACTTTCGCTTTATGCATCACGTCGCGCCAGCCATCGACGACGAACGGTCGACCGTGGTGCGCGCACTCACTTTTGCCGGCTGCGTAAAGTCTGTCAGCTATGTGCCGCGGCCCGACCCGATCACATCGCTGCGCAGCACCATGGGAGAGGTCATGCTCACCGACGGAGCGGTGGCGGTGGTCACCCTGCAGGACTGCCGGCCCGTTCTTCCGGAGGCCGATTTAAGCGCGAAGCGCGCCGGCTTCAGGCCGGGCAATTATGCTTTCCGCTATATCCGCCGCCAGGTTCTCGGTTACCGCAACGACATCTTCCGCGCCAACTTCATCTACGGCGCCTATGCCCTCGGGCGCGTGACGGTAAAGGCGCTGCGCCCCAAGCCGCCCATCCCCGGCATCGCAAAGGGAGCCCCGCCAAAAACACCAACGCAGCCCCGAACCGCTGTTGCAGCGACGCGCTGAGTTAGCTCTCCCCGGTCCCAAAAGGTCGAATGTTTGCTCGGTGTAGTGACTCGGCATGTGAGCTGGATCACATGGGATGATTGTGCCTTGAGTGGCTAAGTTGCTGATATCAAATAGTTATTTCGGATGGAGGCTGGATTTGTGCGTCGGGGGGGGAGGGGGGTGATTCGAAAACGAATCAGTCGGCGGCAAGGGCGCTGATCCAAGAGCTGTCTGACGCGATTCCCACAGAACAGAGGCGAGAGCAGGAATCTGACCTACTTAGTGGCATTGATAACAGCGTAAGGCCCTTGCTTCCAGAGCCGATCTACATCCCTGGTGTTAAAGATTTAGCTGATGACATCAAGACCAAAGACTCCTCCAACTTTGGGCGACTCCTTTCGATACTCCTAAACCAAATCACTCCCCAGCTTACACAGGCGGAAGAAGCATTCTCGTTCCTTCGAAAAGCTCTTAATAGAATTCTTGACGATGCAGGGAATGTGGTTGATGAGCGGCTTGAGGCGGTGCGTAAGATCGAGAGTACGGTGGAGGGATTCGTAAAGCAGAGCTTTCCGAAAGCAACCCTCGACGTACGAATTCCTCCACCCGAGATCAAGACCGTTCTCAGTAGCGCTGAGGTCTGGGTAGATGACGGCGTAAGTGGCCCCGTAGGTACCAAAGGGGACGGATTGAAGCGAGCAGTGACATTCGCAATTCTCAGAGCCTACGTCGAGATGAAAAATCGGGTTTCTGAAGATCCTAAGAATCAAACTCCCTATCTATTCCTGTTTGAAGAGCCTGAGCTATTTCTTCATCCAGTCGCGCAACGCGCTTTATTCGACGCTCTTGCAGAAATTGCCGATTCGAATCACGTTTTGATGACGACGCATTCTCCTCTGTTTTTCCAGCCAGCCTCGACCAAAACGTTCGTGAAAATGGTCAAGCAGCCCCCAGTGGATCATGGGGCGTTGCCCTACTCAAAGGCTCTCGTCATTGATATCAGCCCCCTTGATACGAAGACGCAATTTCAGCTAATTACGTTTGAGACCTCTAACGCTGCATTCTTCTCGAAGGCGGTAGTTTTGGTGGAGGGCGACTCCGATTACCTCGTACTTCCGCATGTCGCGAAGCTTCTGAATCCTAGCTGGAATTCTGAACTCGTTGGGCTCGCGTTCTGCCGCGTGAGTGGGAAAGGCAGTGTGAGCCGCTATCGGAAGTTCTTTGATGCTTTTGAAATCCCGGTCTCCATAATCGCAGATCTTGACTGTGTGATTGATGGGTTCGAGCACCTCGATGCATCGCGGCCTTGTCAACTGGTGAGAGAGCGGTTACTCCAGGAGATCGATGCAGTCATCGCGTCCACCCCCGTGCGAGGAAAGCTCTCGTCGAAGGACCTCAGAGACATCCGAATCTCCACAACGCGACGCGCACAATACGAGGCGATGGTCGAGGTGGCGAAGCGGTTCAGGACTGGAGATGCGTCGCCCGACGAATTAGATCAAGCCGGGAAAGCTTTCTTCGATGATGAAACGATCCAGAAGAGACGGGCGGTTCTTCAATCATCAGAATCTCCCCGAGTTCTGACGACAAAGAGGGAATTATTGCGGCTTCTGCGTGAAGAAAGGATTTGCCTCCTCGAGAAGGGCGAAATCGAGTCTTACTATCCGACGGAAGTGACAGGTCCCGACAAGCCCTCGAAGGCATTGAGTTTTTGCGCCTGCGTCAATACACGAGAGAAAGCTCTTGCGCTTTGTGATCAGATTCCAATTCCGAACGAGCAACCCCGAGCGGAATTCGAACTCATCTTTCGGAAGATCTTTTCGGATGGAATACCGGCGCAAGTTTAGGCGCAGCCGCGCCGACCCAGTGAAGCGACAACGCGCATGAGGTGTTCTTCGGGTGTCAATCGTTTTGACGAGGAATGTCAGGGTCGATTGAGCATTGTTGCAGGAGAATTCACGGGTCGCGCCGCCCCTCCGGGGCTCCGGAGTTACATGGGGGTGGCTTTCCCAGGATTCTCGTCCGCCGTGTCGGCGGACTTCATCCTGGGCTATTTTCGGGGCGTCCCTCCGGGACTCGGCGCGTGGGTGGAGCGGGAGTTGGTGGAGGGGATTGCGCGGAGTTCGGGCGTAACAGCAGATTCCCAGAGGAATGACAGCTAGAAAAGCAACAGCAAATGCAAAAGCAACTGCAGATCCTTCGACTACGCGGGTCGCAAAATGCGCGACCCGCTCCGCTCAGGATGACAAGCGTTGGTGGAGGTGTGTGTGGGACGTGCGGGTCGGGAGACCCGCACGACAGCCGGTCAGGAGACCGGCGGTACATCTGCTGAGTTACGGGTAGATGCGGTGGAGGGTTCTTGCGAAGGGGATGGTTTCGCGCACGTGATCTAAGCCGCAGATCCAGGCTACGATTCTCTCGATGCCCATGCCGAAGCCGCTGTGGGGGACGCTGCCGTATCTCCGTAGGTCGAGGTACCACTGGAAGGCTTCTTTGGGGAGGTTGTGGTCTTCGATGCGCTGGTTGAGGAGTTCGTAGCTGGAGACGCGCTGGGAGCCTCCGATGACTTCGCCGTAGCCTTCGGGGGCGAGGACGTCGACGCAGAGGGCGTAGGTGGGGTCCTGCGGGTCGGGCTCCATGTAGAAGGCTTTGACCGCGGCGGGGTAGCGGTGGACCATGATGGGCTTGGGGAACTGCTGGGTGAGCCAGGTCTCGTCGGGAGAGCCGAAGTCGTTGCCGTACTCGAAGGGGTTCTCGAGGTGTCCGTCGGCGTGGGCCTGCTGGAGCATTTTGGCGGCTTCGTCGTAGCGGATGCGGGGGAACGGCGGCGTGATCGCCTCGAGTTTGGAGATGTCGCGGCCGATGACCTCTAACTCAGACCGGCGGTTTTTGAGGACGGACTGGACGATGTGGGAGATGTAGTTTTCGGCCAGGGTCATGAGGCCGTCGAGGTCGAGGAAGGCGACTTCGGGCTCAACCATCCAGAACTCGGTGAGGTGGCGGCGAGTTTTGGATTTTTCGGCGCGGAAGGTGGGGCCGAAGCTGTAGACCTTGCCGAGGGCGAGCGCGGTGGACTCGATGTAGAGCTGGCCGGACTGGGTGAGGTAGGCGGGGTCTCCAAAGTAGTCGACGGGGAAGAGGGTCGAGGTGCCTTCGCAGGCGGCGGGCGTGAGGATGGGCGGGTCGGTGCGGATGAATCCGTTGTTGTCGAAGTATTCGGCGGCGGCGCGCATGATTTCAGCGCGGATGCGGAGGATGGCGGACTGGCGCGGGGAGCGGATCCAGAGGTGGCGGCGCTCCATGAGGAAGTCGACGCCGTGCTCCTTGGGGGTGATGGGGTAGGGGTCGGACTCGGGGACCCGCTGGATTACTTGCACATTCTCGACGTCGAGCTCGTAGCCGCCGGGTGCGCGCTTGTCGGCGCGGACTTTGCCGGTGACGATGACGGAGGATTCCTGGGTGAGGCCTTTGAGGGCGGCGAAGGTTTCAGGGGAGACGGATTTAACGTGGGCCACGCCCTGCACAGTTCCGGTGCCGTCGCGAAAGATGGGGAAGATGAGCTTGCCGGATTCGCGGGAGTTGTAGAGCCATCCGCGCAGGGTGATGGACTGGCCTTCGTGCTGACCTAATGTCGCGATGGTCGCCACCTGCGGCGCGGCCACCTGCGGTGGGGCCAACGGCTCGCTATTCGCTCGCTCGGGCGTCTGGGGCGCGGATGGGGCTTCGGGGGCATTGGTGGCGGGCGTGGAGATGGTTTCGTCGGACATGAGGTTCCCCTGTGACTCTTCAGGATAGCGCGCGAATTTGGGTGATTTGCGCCGTGCCTACGGCACTTGAGGGCTCTTTTTCGGGGCGGCGTTCCCCACGTTGAAACGCGGGGCTAACCAACGCTGCGCCTACGGCGCGGTTGAGGGCAGCGACGCCGACATCGGTACATGGGGTATCGGAGTGCCAAGCGAGGGAGACAAGTGGGTTCTTCGCCCCGCGGTGTGCCGGCCTCAGAAATGACAAGGCCGCGATTGCGAAGGACCGGTCGCCTGGACCACGCGATCTGGTTTATTGTCCTAAGCGTATGGCTAACCTTGTGAATGCCGCGGCGGTGGCGGGGAACGCGCCGCATCCGGCGCCGGAAGCGGAGGAAGTTTATCGCCGCTGGCTGCAGTTTCTTGACGAGGAGTTCACGCGGCACTGCACGCCGGAGCGGCGGAGCGAGATTGTCCGCGAGCAGTTGACGCAGCTCTACCTGGGGCGGCCTTCGGGGGGCAAGCTGAACCTGGCGCTGACGAGCGAGCTGCCCGGGAACGTACTGACAATGAGCCTGGACCCGGAGAACGTAACGCTCGAGGCCGAGCACTTTACCGATGTGGACAAGGAGCGCTTTGCGCGGCGCAAGCCGCTGATCTGGTTCTGGCAGATGTTCGACCGGTCGCCGATCGGGCTGAACCACTGGCTGGGGATCCGCTTTCGCTGCATGCTGGCGCGGCACATCTTCGAGCGCGTGGGCGCCGGGGTCAAGATCTATCACGGAGTGGATTTCGCGTATGGCTACAACCTGTCGGTCGGAGATGGGGCGGTGATCCGGCAGGGGGTGCTGCTGCAGGATCGCGGCGGGATTTCGATTGGCAAGCGGGCGGTGATCGGGTCGTATGCGCGGATTCTGTCGTATAGCCGCTCGCCGGAGAGCTTCGACCAGGTAACGCTGCAGGCGACGGAAATTGGCGAGGGCGCGATGATCGGGTCGCACTCGATCGTAAAGGGCGGATCGAAGATTGGCGCGCACGAGGTGGTGGGGGAGTATCCGGCGCTGCGCGACTGAGGCCGCGGACGCTTATTGCGAAGCGGGCGTGACGCCTCCATGGAGCACGAAGCGCGCCATGTAGTCATGGAGCAGCTGGCGGTGCTGCTTGCGGTAGGCGGGATAATCCTGCGCGATGCCCTGGTCGGCGGCGTTGAGGAGGATCCAGCAGTCGAGCATGCCGGCGTCGCTCAGTGCAACGAGGTTGCGCAGGCTTTCATCGAGTTGACTGGGCTTGAGCTTGCGCTCCTTGAGCACCGTGACGACCATCCCCAGCGACTCATCTTCTTCGCGCAGCGAGTGGCGATAGTCCTTCTCATCGGGGAAGTCTTTTTTGAAGTCGTCCCCGCGAAAGGTGGCGCGCTTCATGGAGTACATCATCCAGGCGAAGCCGCCTGCGTTCTTCTTATCCATTGCATCGGCAGGGTTGATGTTGATGGTGATGTTCTTTGGATTTTTGGGATCCTGGACCGGCGCTGCCGGGAGCTGAATTTTCGGGGGCATCAGAATGGCTTTCTCTCGCGCGGTCCAGTTCTCGATTCCCTGCCATGAGAGATTTTTGTAGGGCTCGGCCACGATGGCGTCAATAAACTTGTCGCGGGCGTCGATGGGGTTGTTGCCGAGTTTGAGAATGGCATCGCCCCAGTAGCGGTATGCGGTTTCGCGATTGGGATCGATGGCGATGGCGCGGGCAAACCATTTGGCAGCGGTGGGAAGATCCTTCTGCACAAACGCCGTGTCTCCGGCAAACAAAGCAGCCTCGTAGAGTTTTGGATCGGCATCGGCGGCCGCGGTGTACTTCTCCATCGCGGTTTTGAAATCACCGGCGGCGTAGGCCTTTTCCGCCTCCTTGAGTAGTGCGGCACCGGGACTCACGAGGGAGGAATAGGGAATCTGGTCAGGATCGAGATGGGCAAGCTCGATGATGTAGCGAGTGGTGTCT
>Ga0070684_100001673_pt1 | contig 16113 bp, 14 predicted proteins | sample KBSC723LmetaG_FD_65653 | JGI IMG/M metagenome (GOLD analysis project Ga0070684, IMG submission 65653) | Corn rhizosphere microbial communities from Kellogg Biological Station, Michigan, USA - KBS C7.2-3L metaG | ecosystem: Host-associated > Plants > Roots > Rhizosphere ...
TGGGGCGAGACGACGCTCGGTATGGTGAGCGGCAACAATCGATATTTCATGATGTCGCCTGCCGACGCCGAACGACACGGACTCTCGGGAGCGGAGCTACTTCCGATGTCGCCGCCCGGTTCGCGCCACCTCCGCGCGCTTCGTTTCTCAACAGACGACTGGCACGCAATCGGCGACCGTGGTGCCGCGACTCTGTTGTTCAGGCCGGAGGAGACGCCGTCTATTGCTGGACAGCGCTACATCGCGGACGGTGAGCGGCTGAAGGTTGACCAGGCTTATAAGTGTCGAGTTCGCAGACCCTGGTGGCGGGTTCCGTTGGTCCCATCGGCCGACATCTTTCTGACGTATATGAACGCTGACACGCCTCGACTGTGCGCCAACGAGGCGGGCGTGCGTCACTTGAACTCCGTTCACGGTCTCTATCTCCGCGCCGGTCTGGCCGACCTCGGACGGGTCACGCTGCCTCTCGGATCGCTCAACTCGATGACGCTTCTCGGAGCAGAGATGGTCGGCAGGTCCTACGGTGGCGGCATCTTGAAGCTGGAGCCGAGGGAAGCAGATCTTCTGCCCATGCCGTCACCGGCTGTACTCGAGTCCGCCAGAGATGATCTCGTTGCTCGAGCGAGTGACGTCGAGCAGGCTTTGGTCGCTGGCACGGTAATCGATGCCGCTGCGATCGTTGATGAGGTGCTACTCAGGAGGCACCTCGGCTTGACTGCTCGCGAGGTTGAGGAAATCCGGGCCGGGCACAGGGATCTTTACACGCGCCGCATCGCAAGAGGTAGCCCGCCCAACCGTTCTGATGTAGCGGCGTTCTAGAGCATTGGTATTCTGCGCCAATGCCTGACAGTGACCGTGATGTCTTCACGTCATTTGAGCCGATCATCAGTGCTCGACCGGAAGGCAACCCGTGGACGACGGGGCGCGATGGAACGGCGAGGTTCAAGGTCGACTATGAGCTTCTCGAACAGTTACTATCCATACCTGTCGGGGAACTAAGAACCTCAGCTTCCGGTCGGCTGGCGAAGGCCATCGACGCGTGGGTCGCCAGCGAGATACGCAGGGCCGGATTTCCACCGGACGAGGTGTGGCCCCGCCTTGAGGCGCCGCGCGTGCTACCTCGCGAAGTCGGCCTCTTCGTCGCCAGACTTCCGCAGGCGATTCAACAGCAGGCACGTGACGCTCTCTTGCGAGACCGGAAAGTCGCCCCAAGTGACGCTCGGGTACTTGGACGCGCTTATGTCAAGCAGGTCGACGTGCTGATGGCGCAATGGGCCCGGGGTCCTGAGCTTCTCGTGTCGACGAAGTCGATGGTGGGGTCATTCCGAAACAACATCGCCAACCGCTTTGAGGAGTCCTACGGCGATGCGAAGAACCTACGAGGTCGCCATCCGCTGGCGGCTATGGGCTTCTTGTTCGTCCTCCGCTCGACGATATTGGACGACCCCGGCTCCTTTGAGAAAGCCCTCGACATGCTACGCAAGCTTCGTGCCGAGGAAGACGTGTACGACGCGACCTGCGTCGTAGTGGCAGACTGGGACGATCAAGCGTTTTGTGGCGTTCGCCTCGTGCGTGAAGCGGTTCCTGACGACCTTGAGGCTGGACGGTTTCTCACCACGTTGGTCGAGGCGGTTCTGGCACGAACACCGGTCGAGATGCACGTCGAGGCGCGTAGCCGACGCGAACACAGAATCTTGCCTCTTGAGGAGTCAGACACGGGCGCCATAGTCGACCCCGGGTTCGACCAAATTCAGGACTGATATTCGCCGGATTCTCAAAGGTTGCTGCCCTAGGCCCGTCACTGGGGCGCTTGGACCGGGGTGACGTCGTACGGCGCACCATCGACGGTGGCCGTGTTCGTCGTGGTGTCGAGGATCGGGGCCGCCTCGGGCACGCCGTTGACCCAGCGCACGCCGAACTGCTTGTTGTTCGGCGGGACGATCGCCCAGCTGGCGTCCAGCCGCTTGCGGACGCCGGCGGCCGAGCGGTAGAGCCCGGACGGCGGCTTGGCGATCACGATCCGGAAGCGCCACGTCTTCGTCCCGGCCGTGACCGTCCCGGTCGCCACGCCGTTGGCGTACGTGCCGGACAGCGAGCCGGTGCCTTTGGCGCTGCGCAAGGTGATCTGGCCGCTCTCGGCGACGCCGTTCATCCACGACTCGGCCTTCCGGCCGTCGCAGATGTACGCGACCGCCTTCCCGTTGTTCATCGCGATCGCGAGGCCCGCCTCGCCGCCGTCGGTCGTGCCGGCGAACGTGTTGCGGCCTTCCGGCGCCTTCGAGGGGGAAGGGGCGGCCGACGGTGAGGACGACGGCACCTGCGTGATACCGGCTGTCGCGTTCGCGCCACCTTCCCGCCAGGCGCCGGTGTCGGCGACATCATGACTCAGGCTGGTTGTCACCGCGTAGGCCCCGCCGGCCACCACGGCTCCAGCAAGAAGCGTGACGATCAGAGCTTTGTAGTTCATCGCAGGCTCCCTGAGAATCGAGTCGGCCTTCGACTCCACTACGGACCCGCTCGGAACCGGGTTCAGTCGGCTAGCTGACAGAAAGGGGGGATGCGGTGACTATGAGTATCCAGCCGGCGCGCGGGGTGATCTGGGCACTGCACCTCGCCCTGCCGCTGGCCGGCCTCTGGCTTCTGCTCGCGCGGCCCGGCATCGACGTCCTCTACCTGCACGCGTACTTCCACTTCTGGCTCGTGCTGATCGTTGCCGCGGTCAACGTGGCGCTCGGCGTGGCCATGAGCGCGGCCGCCAAGCAGCGCGACGACGGGCGGCTCTTCCTCGTCTCGCTGGTGTTCCTGGCCAGCGCCGGCTTCCTGCTCGCGCACGCGCTGGCCACCCCGGCCGTGATCATCCACCACCCGAACAACGGCTTCGGCACGGCGACCGCGATCGGGCTCGCGATCGGCTCGGTCTTCGCACTGCTGTCGGGCCTGCCGCTGGCTGCCAAGGTCACCCGCTGGCAGCTCCTGCTGCGCATCGCGGTCGCGCTCACCCTGGTTGTCTGGATCTTCGTGTCGGTCCTCGACCTTCCGCCGCTGCGGGACCTGTCGACCGACCGGGAGGTCCAGGGGCCGCTGGTGATCGTCGCGGTCGGCGCGGTCGTCCTGTACGTGGTCGCCGCGCTCCGCTTCTACTTCATGTACCGCAAGCGCCCGAGCGCCGTGCTGATCAGCGTGGTGACCGGCTTCGTCCTGCTGGCCGAGGCGATGATCGCGGTCACGCTGGCCGACCGCTGGAAGCTGTCCTGGTGGGAGTGGCACGTCATCCTGACGTTCGCCTACGGATTCATCGCCTACAGCGCCTATGTCGAGTACCGCCGCGAAGGAACCACGGTCGGGCTCTTCGACGGGATCACGCTGGCCGAGACCACACGGCAGATCCGCGCCGAGTATGAGACCGCCCTCGAGGAGCTGGTCACCGCGCTGCAGGCCCAGGAGTCCGGCGCCCGGGACGCGGCGCCGATCGCGGCCCGGCTGGCCAGCCGCTTCGGGTTGACCGAGAAGCAGGCGGCGGTCCTCGACCGGGCCGGCGCCGCTCTGGCCGTCGAGCGCGACACTTCGGGCCGCCTCGCCGCGCTGGTCGCCGTCGGCGAGCAGGCTCGCGTGGGAGCCGATGAGGCGGCATTTGTACGGGAGGCCGTCGGCGCCCTGCAGACGGCGTTCGGATCGGTCCACATCGGGCTCGTCTCGGGCGGCAGCCTCCGGGTCAACGGCATCGTCTACGACCTGTCCATATTGGAGCGTGCGGGAGCCCGCCGGTTCAACGGCCGGATCGTCTTCCCGCTGACCGTCAAGGGCCGGATCGCCGGGGCGGTCGAGGTGCCCGCCATCCCGGGCGGCGACGACCTTCTGCGCACGCTGGCCAACCAGCTGTCGATCTCGCTGGAAAACGCCCGCCTCTACCGCGAGCTGGAGACGCTCTTCCGCCAGTACATGTCGCCGGACGTGGCGGCCGCGCTGCTGGCCGACCCCGATCAGGCCGCGCTGGGCGGCTCGCTGGTCGAGGTGACCGCGCTCTTCGCCGATCTGCGCGGGTTCACCACGTTTTCCGAGGGCGTCGAGCCCGGCGAGATCGTCACGATGCTCAACCGCTACCACGGCGTCGCCGTCCCCTGCATCCTCGACAACGGCGGCACGATCGTGCAGTTCGTCGGCGACGCGCTGCTGGCCCTGTTCAACGCGCCGGCCCGCCAGCCGGACCACGCCGAGCGGGCGGTCCGGGCGGCGCTTTCCATGCAGGCCGCGGTCAACGAGATCGCGGCCGGCCGGCCGGACTGGCCACAGTTCCGGGTCGGCGCCAACACCGGCCCAGCGCTGGTCGGCAACATCGGCAGCGACACCTTGCGCGGCTTCAACGCGATGGGCGACGCTGTGAACGTCGCGGCCCGGCTGCAAACCCTGGCCGAGCCCGGTCAGGTGGTGATCGGTGCCGCCACGCGCGACGCGATCGGCGAGTCGATCAAGGTCAAGCCGCTGGGCGATCTGGAGGTCAAGGGCCGGCGCCAGGCGGTCCGCGCTTATGTGGTGGTCGAGCTGCTATGACTGAGTTCGGAGACATCCTCGCCGACGATGAGCGCACCGCGCTGGAGGTCGTCGGCAGCCTGCGGCAGTGGCGGCGCGGCGAGGTCATCCTGCGCGAGGGCGAGCGCTTCGACTGGGTCGTGGTGCTGCGGGTCGGCCGCGTGAAGGTCGCCTCCAACACCGCCGGCGGCAACGAGGTCGTCCTGGCCCTGCGCGGCCCGGGGGCCCTCCTCGGCGAGCTGTCGGCGATCGGCCGGGTGCCGGTCTCGGCCAGCGTCACCGCCCTCGAGCCGGTGACCGCGCTCGTCGTGCCGCACTTCGAGTTCAAGCGCTACCTGGAGGCCCACGGCCGGGTCGCGTTCGAGCTGATGCGCCAGCTCACGGTCCGGCTGCGCGACGCCGACCGCAAGCGGATCGAGTTCGGCGCGTTCGACACCACCGGGCGCGTCGCCGCCCGCCTGGTCGAGCTGGCCGAGCGCTTCGGCACCCAGACGCCCGAGGGACTGCGCATCGGGCTGCCGCTGTCCCAGGACGAGCTGGCTGGCTGGACCGGCTCGTCGCGCGAAGCGGTCACCAAGGCGCTGCGCGCGCTGCGGCAGGAGGGCTGGATCAAGACCGGCCGGATGCAGGTCATCGTGCACGACCTCGAGGGGTTGCGGTCGCGGGCCCAGTAGACCCTTGCTCAACCCCTCTCATGCATGCATATATAGCCACTTGTGCGTCCGACTCCTAGGGTGTTGCGGCAGGCGCATCGACGGATCGACAAGCTCTGTCGATGCTTCGTGGCCCCACCAGGGAGGTTTACCTGTGCGCAAAGTAGCCGTGGGACTTCTCAGTCTCACGTTGGCGTCGGGGATGGGGGTGCTGTTCACCGGAGCGAACGCCGCACAGGCGGCGCCCCTGGCGAACGCCCCGACCGTCGCCGAGCCCACCGACGCGGTTGACGAGATGCCCGACCCGCTGGAGGACCAGCGCCGGGACGCCCGGCAGACCGCCATCGAACAGGTCATTAACGGCACCGCCAAGGTTGAGAACCGCAATGGCAGCAGGGTCGTCAAGGTCGGCAGCAAGTCGAAGGCCGGCAAGGGCCAGAGGTCGAACGGCAAGATCGACAAGTACGTCGAGCTGAGCCGGGAGAAGACCGACAAGATCTTCGTGGTACTGGCCGAGTTTGGCAACCAGCGCCACCCGAGCTACCCCGACCAGGACACGGACCCGAACACCGCGGGCCCGAACGTCTTCGACGGGCCGCTGCGCAACCAGATCAACCAGCCGGACCGGACCAAGGACAACTCCACGTACTGGCTGCCCGACTTCAACCGCCAGCACTTCCAGAACATGTACTTCGGGAAGGGCCCGGGCGTCGAGTCGCTCAAGACCTACTACGAGAAGCAGTCCTCCGGCCGCTACAGCGTTGACGGCACGGTCACCGACTGGGTGAAGGTGCCCTACAACGAGGCCCGGTACGGGCGCAGCAACGGCTTCCCGTGCGCCTCGAACATCTGCAGCAACACGTGGTTCCTGCTGCAGGACGCGCTGGCCGCGTGGGTCGACAGCCAGCACACGCAGGGTCGCACCGACGCCCAGATCCAGGCCGACCTGGCCTCGTTCGACCAGTGGGACCGGTTCGACTACGACGGCGACGGCAACTTCAACGAGCCCGACGGCTACATCGACCACTTCCAGATCGTGCACGCCGGTGGCGACCAGGCCGACGGCGATCTGCAGCAGGGCGAGGACGCGATCTGGAGCCACCGCTGGGCGGCGTTCCAGAACAACACCTCCGGCCCGGCCGGCAACCTGCGCGGCGGGGTCCAGATCGGGACGACCGGCCTGTGGGTCCGCGACTACACGATCCAGCCGGAGAACGGCGGCCTGAGCGTGTTCGCGCACGAGTACGGGCACGACCTCGGCCTGCCGGACGAGTACGACACCTCGGGCGCCGGCGGCCTCGCCGAGAACCCGGTCAGCTGGTGGACGATCATGGCGCAGAGCCGGGTCAGCAAGCCCGGCGACAACGCTATCGGCGACCGCGCGGCCGACTTCGGCGCGTGGGACAAGCTGCAGATGGGCTGGCTCGACTACGAAGTCGTGGTGGCCGGCCAGAAGAAGACCCTTGACCTCGGGCCGCACGAGTACAACAGCAAGAAGGCCCAGGCCGTGGTCGTCGTCCTGCCGAAGAAGGTCATCACGACCCCGTTGCAGGTGCCGCCGGAAGGCACGCACCAGTGGTGGAGCGGCCGCGGCGATCTGCTGGAGAACACGCTGACGCGATCGGTCAGCGTGCCGGCCGGCACACCGTCCCTGACGTTCCAGGCCAACTGGAGCATCGAGGACTGCGGACCCGACGCGTGCGACTACGCCTACGTCGAGGTCGACGACGGCACCGGTTTCAAGGCCATCAAGGGGTCGATCACCAAGGACGCCGAGGGCAACGGCATCGACGGCGAGAGCGGTGGTTGGGTGCCGGCGTCGTTCGACCTTTCCGCGTACGCGGGGAAGACGGTCCAGCTGCGCTTCCGCTACTCGACCGACCTGAACACCGGCGGGTACGGCCTGTTCGTCGACGACATCAAGATCGGCTCGACGTTCAGCGACGGGGCCGAGGCCGGCAACCAGGGCTGGGCCGCCAACGGGTTCACGATCCAGACGAACACGCTGACCCAGCAGTTCGACAACTACTACATCGCGTCGCACCGCACGTACGTGTCCTTCGACCAGTACCTGCACAACGGCGTGTACCACTTCGGCTACCTCAACACCAAGCCGAAGTGGGTCGACCGGTTCTCCTACGAAACCGGCCTGCTGGTGACCTACTGGGACACCTCGTTCAACGACAACAACACGTCGCAGCACCCGGGCGGCGGGCTCATCCTGCCGATCGACGCCCATCCGGATCTGATCTACAACCTCAACGGGCTGCCCTGGCGGCCGCGGATCCAGGGCTATGACGCACCGTTCTCGCTGGCCAAGGCCGACTCGTTCACGCTGCACGAAAACGGCGTGCCGATGTACATCCGCGGCCAGAACGGCGTGTCGACCTTCGACGACAGCAGGAACTACTACCGCGAGGACGCGGCCAACGGCGTGCACTACGGGGTCAAGGTGCCGAACAACGGCGTCAAGATCAAGGTGCTCTCCGAGGACGGCACGTCCGCGACGATTCGCATTTCATAGGTGTACGAAGCGAGCACCAGGAACCGATCCCGCGCTCGCGCAGTCAAAGCCGGTATGCGTGGGGTTGGTCTCCTGGTGCTCGTCCTTGTGCTGGCCGCCGGCTGCTCGAGTGGCGGCCAGCGCGCGCCGTCGGCGGCCAGTTCGCCGAGCGCTTCGGCGGACGGGTCGGCGAGCCTCGGTTCGGACGGCGCTGGGCCGGCCTCGCCGGGACCGGCCGTGACGTCGAGCGCAACCGTGACCGCGCCGCCACCGCTGAGCAGCACCGACCTGCCGACGATCGACCCGACCGGGCCGCCGAAGCGCCCGAGCGACAACTTCAAGCCGATCGTCACGAGCGGCACGGTCCGCATCTCGCCGGGCTGTATCGACCTTGTCACCAACAGCAACGTCATCTGGACGCTGCTTGGCGCCGTCGCCAAGGACCTCAAGGACGGCGAGCACGTGAAGGTGACCGGTCAACCGGCGGTCCAGTTCGAGTCGTCCTGCCGCGGCAGCCCGCTCGCCGTGCTCACGGCGACGAAAATATGAAACTGGGCGGCTCCCTTCCGGAAGCCGCCCACGTTCTTTCGAATTGTCCTACAACTCGCCGCGCTTGGTGCCGGCGATGAAGGCGCGCCAACTGGCGGCCGTGAACTGCAGGACCGGTCCCGTCCGATCTTTGGTGTCGCGAACCGCGACCGAATCACCCAGATCGGCGAACTCGACGCAGTTCCCGTTACCGCTACTGCGCGTACTCTTACGCCATTCGGGTGATGGCGAATTGGGCATGGCCATTTACCACCTCTTATGCGATTTGTCAGTGCCCAGCGAAGGCTACGTGAAGTTACGACGTGCCTCGTGGATGCGTGTCAACGAGTCCTCGGGGGCGAGGGCTAGTTCACGCAGTTGTTGATGCACCATCGTATACGTCGCAACGCTATCGGCGTCGCCATACGCCTGACCGAGCGTCAGATTGTCGAGATAGACGACCGACTCATCAGCCGCGTCGGCGAAGTCAATTATTACGTAGGGTGTAGTCATGGCCGGATGGCCACCAGTTACGAACGGAAGGACCTGGACCGTCACGCTGGGTAGCTCGGCGAGCTTGGTCAAGTGATCGAGTTGGCGGCCCATCACGACCGGCCCGCCGACCGGGCGCAGGAGGACGGCCTCGTTGAGGACGGCCGACAGCTCGACCGCCGGGCGCCGGTACAACAACTCCTGGCGCTGCATGCGGGCCGACACCTTGCGCTCGATCTCGCCGCCGCTCGCCGTGATCTGGTACATGGCCCGCGCGTAGTCTTCGTGTTGTAGCAGGCCAGGCACGGTCTCCGGCTCATACGTGCGGACCGTCGCGGCCTCCGCCTCGAGCCCGACGTAGAACTCGAACCAGTCCGGCAGCACGTCGCTGTAGCCGTGCCACCACCCGCGCAGCTGGGCCCCGCGAGCGACCTCGATCAACGTCTCGGCGGCCTGGCCGGTCAGCCCGTAGAGCGCGAGCGCCGCGCGGACGTCGCGGGGCTTGATCCCAATTTGACCATTTTCGATGCGCGACAGATTGCTCTTGGACATGTCCAGCTGGCTCGCAGCCTGCTCAAGCGTCATATTCGCGCGCTCGCGCAGGGAGCGTAGCTCCCGGGCGATTCGGCGACGCCGGACCGTCGGGCTGGCGGAGCTGGAGGCGCTGGTCACGCTGGCGAGTCTGGCATCTTGGGGATACTGACGGTGGCCATTTTGCACAACTTGCGTTTCTGGGAGTTGCGTTTCGCATCTCCCAGCATGCATGCTGTCGGCCGGAGGGCCCGATCTTTCGGGTCCGGCCGACCACGACCGTGCGCCGTGGATGGGGATGGGGCCAACCGTGAAAGAGCGCGCAACGCGTCGTTACGCGAGGCGCGTTCGTGCGTCGGTTGCCCCGAGAAATTGTCTGAGAAATCGACACGCTATCTTGGCTTCGGCCGAGATCGCGTCGGGGGCGGTCGATCCGGTCGACTTATCGGGGTCCATCGCGGAAGAGCAGCCGGTCATATGAGGAGACAGCGCGAATGCTGCTTGCCGACGACTTCTTCCTGATCGCTCACGACGATCGCGATGGCCGGTCGCGCCTGTCTCCCAAGTCCGTCGAGTTAGGCCTGGCCGGTGCGCTCATCGGCGAACTGGTGCTCGAGCAGCGGGTGTTTGTCGAAGGCCCGCGGCTCCGGTTGATCAGCCGCGATCCACCCTCCGACGCACTGGCCCACACCACCCTCGCGACAATGCTCGCCGAGCCGCAGCACCGAGAGGTGCGCACCTGGCTCGCTTACCTCGGCCAGACCGCGGTCGACGCGATCGGCCAGCGGCTCGTCCGGGCCGGCGTCGTCCAGCAACAACAGATCCGCAAACTGCTCAAAACGACGGTGCGCTACGTCGCCAACGACATCAACCTGCCGGCCGGCCGCGTCGTCCGCCTCCGCCGCCTGCTCACCAGCGGAGAGCCCATGCGGGTCGCCGACACCACCCTCGGCGGGCTGGCCGAGGCAACCGGCCTCACCGGTCACATCCTCTGGGATACCGATGCCGCCAGCGTCCGCCGGCTCCACACCATGATCACTGCGCTCCCCCCGCCCCTGCGCGATCTGATCGTCCAAGTGGAGGCGGCCGTCGGCGACGCGGTGCTGTCGCAGCGTACATAGCAGCCACGAAGACGCCACGAACGTCAAAACCCCTTCCCCCCTCATCCCCCTGGAGGAACGATGTCCGCAACGTCGCCGGTGCGACCGAGCGCGGTATCCCAGGCACTGGCCCGCGACCGGCTGGGCGTGCCATCTGTCATCATGTTCGCGCTGACCGCGGCCGCCCCGCTCATGGTCGTCGGTGCGCTGATCTCCACCGCGTGGGGTCAGCTCGGCATCACCGGCTTCCCGCTCGCGTTCGCGCTCATGTTCGGCGTGCTCGCCCTCTTCAGCTTCGGCTACGTGGCGATGTCGCGGCACGTGCGCAACGCGGGCGCCTTCTACAGCTACATCACGCAGGGCCTGGGCCGGCCGCTGGGCGTCGGGGCGTCGCTTGTGGCGCTCCTGGCCTACAACATGCTGCAGGTCGGCCTCTACGGCGCGTTCGGCGCGTTTCTCGCGCCGTACCTGGAGGAGAAGTTCGGCTGGAAGATCGACTGGTGGATCCTGGCGCTGGCGCTCTGGGTCTTCGTGGCCGTCCTGGGCCTGCTGCGCGTCGAGGTCAACAGCCGCGTGCTCATGGTGCTGCTCGGTGCCGAGATCCTCGTGGTGACCGTGTTCGACGTCATCTTCTTCAGCCACCCGGACGGCGGCTCGATCAGCTTCCAGCCGTGGACCTGGGACGCGCTCAACGGGCCGACGCTCGGTCCCGCGCTCGTCGTGTGCATCACCGCGTACGTGGGATTCGAGGCCGCTCCGGTCTTCTCGGAGGAGTCGAAGTCCCCGGGCCGCACCGTCGCCGTGGCGACGTTCCTCGGCCTGTTCGTGATGCTCTTCGCCTACGCGATCACGTCGTGGGCGGCGTCGGTCAGCATCGGCGTGGACAAGACGGTCAAGGCGTCGCAGGACACGCTCGATACCGGCGGTCCGTTCTTCCCGACCCTCGCCCAGCACGGCGGTGGCTGGCTCATCGACGTCGGCCAGATCCTGCTGCTGACCAGCATCGCCGCGGCCGCGCTGAGCTACCACAACACGTGCGCCCGATACGCGTTCGCGCTCGGCCGGGAGCGGGTGCTCCCGTCGTTCTTCGGCCGCACCCGGGCCCGCTCGGGGGCGCCGCAGGCCGGCTCGCTCTTCCAGTCGCTCGTCGGCCTGGCCGTGATCGTGGTCTATGCGGTCAAGGGCTGGGACCCGCTGGTGCAGCTGTTCTTCTGGCTGGGCACGACCGGCGGTCTGGGCATCCTGTTCCTGATCGCGTTCACGTCGCTGTCGGTGATCTTCTTCTTCGCCAAGGACCGGCGCGGTGAGAACGCATGGTCGTGGCTGATCGCCCCGATCCTCGCGACGGCCGCCCTCGGGGTGGTCATCTACTACGCGCTGATCAACTTCTACGGCCTGCTCGGCGTCGACCCGCACTCCAACCTGCGGTGGGAGTTCCCGATCTCGTACGGGGTCGTCGCCGTCATCGGCATCGTCTGGGCCCTGATCCTGCGGGTCACCCGGCCGCGCGACTACCAGGCCATCGGCCTGGGCCAGCGGGCCATCGCGACCGAGGTCCAGGCGGCCGACCCCTACCCGTACGAGCGGATCCGATAGCCGTCACATGATCGAACCGCCGATCCGCCGGGCCGAGCCCGTCGAGGGCAAGGCACTGGCCCAGGTGATCGCCGACGCGTTCCACGCGCTGCCGATCACCGCGTGGCTGGTGCCCGACCCGGCGGACCGGCGGGAGATCATGCCGGCCAACTTCCAACTCTTCGTCGACCACGCGATCGAGCACGGGACGGTGCACACGACGGACCGGCTCGACGCGGTCGCGGTGTGGTTCGCCGACGCTCCCTCGGGGGCGCCCCCGATCCCCGACTACGCGGGACGGCTTTCGGCGGTCTGCCGCGAGTACACGGAAAAATTCAGGGTGCTCGATGCGACGTTTGATCGGATGCACCCGACGGGCCCGCCCCATGAATATCTGGCGTTGCTCGCGGTCGCGCCCGGCCGGCAGTCACGCGGCCTGGGCGGGCGGCTGATGCGGGCGCGCCTGGACGCGCTCGACCGCGCGGGCCTGCCGGCCTATCTCGAGGCCAGCAGCCCGCGCAGCCGAACGTTCTATCTGCGCCACGGCTACGTCGATGTCAACGCGCCGTTCACCCCACCGGGTGGGCCGGAATCCGCGTTCTGGCCCATGTGGCGGGCGCCCGCCTAGGCGGTGACGCAGGTTGGCTCGACGCGGTCCGCGGCCCGCCGCAAGGTCTGCGCCATCGACTGCCGCAGATTTTGTACTGGTTGACGCCGCTTCGCGAGCGCTTCAGGAGAGCGTCCGTCGTCGACGACCGGGGCGTCCGGCATCGCCGAGTTGACGAATCGGTGCTGAGCCTTGCTGGAGATGACGAAAGCAGCTGCTTCCATGACCTACTCCTAGTGGGTTGTGGTTGGTGCGGGTCCGGTGGTCGCGCGGACGACCAGTTCCGTAGGCAGGACGTGGTTGCCCTGTCTCGGGTCTTCGGGCGGGTCGAGCAGCAGCTCGCCGGCGAGCCGGCCGCGCTCGACGCTGGCCTGGTGGATCGTGGTGAGGCCGGCCGCGGCCGCCTCCGGGATGTCGTCGAAGCCGGTCACCGACACGTCACGGCCCGGCTGCAGGCCGCGCACGGCCAGCGCGTCGAGCACGCCGAGCGCGAGCACGTCCGAGCCGGTCAGGATCGCAGTCGCGCGGTCGCGCCGGTCAAGGGCGAACGCGGCCGCGTCGGCGCCGGCGGTGCGGGCGTTTTCGGCCGCGTTGATCAGCGTGATCTTCTCCCACGGCACGCCGCCCTTCTCGAGCGCGTCGCGGAAGCCGCGGACCCGCTCGCCGGTGACGTAGTAGCGCAGGTCCTCCGGGGTGACCCCGGTGACCACGCCGGCCGGCTGCTGGTAGCGCACCGAGTCGGCGACGATCGCGATGCGCTCGTGGCCGAGGTTGGCGATGTGCTCGCCGACCTTGCGGGAGGCCTCGCGCTCGTCGATCCCGACGAACATCGCGCCGGTCTCGATCGCCGGCCGGTCGTTGACGACCATCGGCAGGCCACGGGTGCGGATCACGTCGAGGGCCGGGTGCCAGTGGGCTACGCAGTACACGCAGAAGCCGTCGACGGCGGCGCTGCGCACCGTTCGTATCGCCGCGTCCTCGTCGCTCGGGATGGTGATGAGCAGGAGCGACGCCTCTCGCTGCTCGGCCGCTTGAGCCAGGCCGCGCAGGTAGGCCACCGCGTACGGGTCGGAGAACGCCATCGAGAGGTCGGAGGTGAGGACGACGCCGATCGCGCCGGCCTTGCCCCGCCGGAGCGACCGTGCGCTCGGGTTGGGGCCGGGGTAGCCGAGGCGCTCGGCCGTCTCGAGGATGCGGGAGCGCAGTTCCGGCGACAGCTGGTCGGGGCGGCTGTAGGCGTTGGAGACGGTGCTCCGCGAGATGTTCAGTTCGTCCGCGATGGTCTGCAGCGTCGCGCCCACGGCCGGCTCCTCTTGTATCTCTGTATCGATCCAGAACCGCTTCTGAATCGATACAGTACGCCTGCGGGCGGCTTGGCGCCACGGGTTTACGAGCGTGCAGAGATGTGTCCTCGACCACCCCGTCTTGTCGCTTCGGCGGGGTGCGCCCGGGCTAGGCGACCGCCTGCCACCAGCCGTCAACTGGTGGTGGGTCGTCGACGTCGACCCGTTCGCCCGGCCGCGGCACGGCCAGCCGGATGTCCCGGGCCTTGGCCTCGGTCCAGAGCCGGTCGGCCGGTTCTGACCAGGCGTGCAGCGCGAGGTTGAACGTGCACCAGTGCAGGGGGATCAGCAGGTCGGCGCGGACGTCGAGGTGGGCCTGGGCGCCGTCCTCCGGGGTCATGTGGATGTCCGGCCAGCCGGGGCCGAAGGCACCGACCTGGATAAGGGCGACGTCGAACGGACCGTAGGTGGTGCCGATGTCCTGGTATCCGTCCCAGTAGCCGGAGTCGCCGGTGTAGAAGACGCGGCGCTTTGCGCCAGTGACCACCCAGGACGCCCAGAGCGTGTCGTCGCGCGAAAAGAGCCGCCCGGAGAAGTGGCGGGCGGCGGTCGCGACGAAGTGCAGTCCGGCCACGTCGGCCGTCTCGTCCCAGTCGAGCTCGATGATGCGCTCGGGCGGCACGCCCCACCGGTCGAGATGGGCGGCGACCCCGAGCGGCACCAGGAACGGCGCGGTCTGGCTGCGCAGGAGGGCCCGGACGGTCGGCATGTCGAGGTGGTCGTAGTGGTCGTGGGAGATGACGATCGCGTCGAGGCGGGGCAGCTCGACGATCGGGGCCGGCACTTCGTGCATCCGCCGCGGCCCGACCAGATGCGACGGCGAGCAGCGGTCACTCCAGATCGGGTCGAACAGGACCCGTCGCCCCTCGATCTCGACGAGGGCGGTGCTGTGGCCGTACCAGATGATGGAAAGTCCGTCGGGGGAAAGCTTCGGGTGCTCCGGGCGCACGACCGGGATGGCGGAGGTGGGCCGGCGCAGCTGGCGATCGAACAGCATGTCGCGGAGCGTCTTGCGCAGCACGCCGGGCGGGATGATGGTGCTCGGCACCGGGTTGCGGAACTTGCCCTCGCGAAACTGCGGCGAGCGGGTCACCCGATCGGTGCGCGGGCCCTTGTCCTGGCGGGCGCCGACCTGGATTGGCAGCTCTTGGGCGGCCCAGGCAAGCGCCGCGGCGCCCGCCCCGAGCGCCGCGAGGGTGAGGACCTTCGCCGTCTTTCCCATGGCACCAGTCTGCCACCCGAGCGGGTGATTTCCCTTGAGTGAGGTGTTCGAACAGGTGTACGATTGGGCCATGGACGCGTGGGAGTCGGGGCTCGCGGTCCGGCGTGACTGGCCGGACGGCTGCCATGAGTTGGTTGGGTTCAGCACCGACGTGGCAAAGGTGGAGCGGTTCCTGCGCCGGGACCGGGCCTACTGGAGCCGCGGGCCGGTCCGGCCGGCGTCGTGGGAGGTGGTGTGGGTCAGCCGCCGTGACTTTTCGCTGCACGCAAGCCGGCTCGACTGCCGGGCGCCCGACTGTCCGAGCCTGGCCGATTCACTCCGTCGGGTGCCTAGGGTGCGCAGCCATCGGGCATAGCCCATGGGTGGCATCGATTCGGCCCTTCGACCTCTGTTGCGACAGATCGAGGTATGCAAAGCTGCGGCGAGTTTTCCTCGATACGCGTTCGCGAGTTCGGTCGGAGGTCTGCCGTGGCCTGGTTTGTCGGCCAGTCACTGCTGTTCATAGCGTTGGCGTTTGTTCTCGGGTTGCTCGTCGGCTGGTTGGTCTGGGGTCGCCGGCGCGTGGTCCAGATCTCGTTGGGCGGTGGTTCGTCGACGGCTGCGGTGCCGGCGCCCTCGTCCGCGCCGGCCATTGAGTCTGAGTCTGAGTCTGAGTCGGAGACCGAGGTCGAGCCGGTGCTCATCGGCGCCTCCGGGACGTCATCGTCCACGGTGGACTCGGCTTCGCATTCCACTGTGGATACCGGGTCGTCTACTGTGGACCGCTTCGACGTGGATAGCGGGCGTCGCAGGTCTGCCGACCATGAGGCGCTCGGGGCTGAGGGTGAGCGTGAGCCGGTCGCCGACCTCGAGCCTGAGCCGACCGCGCCGGTTGAGCGCGAGCCGGTCGCGGATATGGAATCGGAGGCGGTGGCGGATATCGACGCCGTCGAGTCGGTGCCGGTCGCTGCCGAAGCCGACCGTGAGCCGTTGGAGCCGGAGCCGGTTGCTGCCTTCGCGTCGGTTGATCGCGAGCCGGTCGCCGACGTCGAG
>Ga0070684_100001675_pt1 | contig 16104 bp, 12 predicted proteins | sample KBSC723LmetaG_FD_65653 | JGI IMG/M metagenome (GOLD analysis project Ga0070684, IMG submission 65653) | Corn rhizosphere microbial communities from Kellogg Biological Station, Michigan, USA - KBS C7.2-3L metaG | ecosystem: Host-associated > Plants > Roots > Rhizosphere ...
GGTTTCAAAAAAATTGGCGGATGAAAACTCTCGCTGGTGATCGGACTGTTCGGAGGTTCAAATCCTCTCGCCCAGATTTATTATTCTGGGACCGGTTGCCGCAGCGACCTCTGATTGGCGGCCCTCACCAGCCGCTCTTTTTGTTTCGTGTCCAAATTCTATCCCAAATTCGGCGCGAGCCGTTTTTCCACTGCGGATACGGCCTCGCTTCGCCGCGTCGCGTAATCCACGACTTGATCGCGTCCGATCTGCCCGACCCCGAAATATTTCGAATCGGGGTGCGAAAAATACAACCCGCTCACGCTGGCGCCGGGATGCATCGCGAACGATTCCGTCAACTTCATTCCTGTGTTGTTCTCTGCATCGAGTAAATCAAAGAGCGTTCGTTTCTCGGCGTGATCTGGACAGGCTGGATAACCGGCAGCCGGCCGGATACCGCGATATTTTTCGCGGATGAGATCAGCGTTCGACAGCTGTTCGTCGCGCCCAAATCCCCACGCGATGCGAGCTTGTTTATGCAGATACTCGGCAAACGCTTCAGCCAACCGGTCCGCTAAAGCTTTCGTCATGATCGCGCTGTAATCGTCGTTCTGGCGTTTGAAATCCTCCGCAACCTCGTCTGCGCCGTGGATAGAGACTGCAAATCCGCCGAGATAGTCTGCGAGGTGATGGTTGATAGTTGAGGGTTGAGAGCTAGTAGGCGCAATGTAATCCGCAAGGCAATGATTGAATTGGCCCCCTGGTTTTTGCATTTGCTGACGCAGAAAATAAAAGGTGGCGATCTTTTCAGTGCGCGCGTCATCAGCGTAGACACGAACGTCGTCACCTGCGGCGTTTGCGGGCCAAAAGGCGTAAACGCCGCGCGGAACTAGGAGATCTTTCGCTGCGATGCGCCCAAGAAGTTCCTGCGCATCATCGAAAAGTTCGCGCGCTTGTTTGCCGACCTTTGGATCATCGAAAATGGCCGGGTAACGTCCACGTAATTCCCACGCATGAAAAAAGGGCGACCAGTCGATATATTCGATAAGATCGCGCACCGCGATCGATATTTTTTTCGCTCCGTAGACGCGCACTCCTAGAAACTCGGGTTTCGGCGGCACATAGCTGCTCCACTCGATCGGCGTTCGATTGGCGCGCGCCTGCTCAAGGGTCGGCAGTTTTTTGCCGTCCTTTTTTGCAGCGTGTTCCCGGCGTAAGCGCTCGTAATCTTCGCGTGTCTTTTTATCGAAGTCCGATTTCAGTTGCTCATTGAGTAACGCGTTCACCACGCCTACCGCGCGCGACGCGTCCAGCACGTGCACAGTGCTGGCATGATAATGCGGCGCGATTTTGACCGCGGTGTGTGCCCGGCTGGTCGTGGCGCCCCCGATCAGAAGCGGCAACCGAAATCCTTCTCGCTCCATTTCCTGCGCAACGTGAACCATTTCGTCCAGCGACGGCGTGATCAGACCGCTTAAGCCGATCGCATCCGCCTTTTTCTCGCGCGCTGTTTCCAGGATCTTCGCCGCGGGGACCATCACGCCGAGATCGATCACATCGTAGTTATTACACTGCAACACGACGCCCACGATGTTCTTGCCAATGTCGTGCACGTCGCCTTTGACAGTGGCCATGACAATCCGTCCCTGCGGTTTCGCACTGGCGGATTTTTCCGCTTCCATGAACGGCATCAGATACGCCACGGCTTTTTTCATCACCCGCGCGCTTTTCACCACCTGCGGTAGAAACATTTTCCCCGAACCGAACAAGTCTCCGACGACGCTCATTCCAGCCATCAGCGGACCTTCGATCACGTCGAGCGGCCGCCTGCATTTCTGGCGAGCCTCCTCAGTGTCGACGTCGATATGATCAACGATGCCTTTAACCAATGCGTGCTTCAGACGCTCTTCGACGGGCTGCTTTCGCCATGTTTCGTCGGCGACTGGCGCTTTGCCTTTCGCCTTTACGCGTTCCGCAAACTCGACCATGCGTTCGGTTGCGTCGTCGCGGCGATTCAACAGCACGTCTTCGACGCGTTCCCGCAGTTCGGGTTCGATTTCTTCGTAAACTGCCAGTTGCCCGGCGTTCACGATCGCCATGTCCAGGCCCGCACGAATTGCGTGGTAAAGAAAAGCGGCGTGCATCGCTTCGCGCACGGTGTTGTTGCCTCGAAACGAAAACGAAATATTGCTGACGCCGCCGCTCACGCGCGCACCTGGCAGGTTTTGTTTGATCCAGCGCGTCGCTTCAATGAAATCGACGGCGTAATTGCGGTGCTCGTCGAGACCTGTCGCGACTGTCAGAACATTTGGATCGAAAATGATATCGTTCGCTGGAAACTCTGCCCTTTGCGTCAACAGTTTGTAAGCGCGCGCGCAGATTTCGCTTTTGCGTTGCAAGGTGTCGGCCTGGCCTTTTTCATCGAACGCCATCACGATCGCGGCCGCGCCGTATCGCCTGATCAACTGCGCCTGTCGCAAAAATTCCTCTTCGCCGTTTTTCAGGCTGATGGAGTTCACGACCACTTTTCCTTGCACGCATTTGAGTCCCGCTTCGATGACGCTCCACTTCGAGCTGTCGATCATGATGGGGATGCGCGCGATTTCCGGTTCGCTGCCGATCAAATTCAGGAAGCGAACCATTGCCGCTTCCGAATCGATCATTCCTTCGTCCATGTTTACGTCGAGCAGGTTCGCGCCGCCCTGCACCTGCTGACGCGCGACAACCAGCGCGCCTTCGAAATCGCCGGCCAGGATTAGCTTCGAAAACTTTGGCGAACCAGTGATATTCGTCCGCTCGCCAATGACAGCGAAGCCAAATTCCGGCGTGATCTTTAGCGGCTCGAGGCCGGACAATTCCAAGGCGTTTGTATCAGACGCCATTTTCTTTTGGAACGGCGTCCGAAATAGACGCCCTACGGTTTCGGTCGCGTGGCTTGCAGTCGCGGACGGCGTTCGCGATTCTGCGGATGTGCTCGGGGGTAGTCCCGCAGCAGCCGCCCACAATATTCAGCCAGCCGTTTTCCACCCATGCCGCAAGTTTGGGTGCAAACGATTCTGGAGTTTCAGGAAACCCCGTCGGCGAAAGCGGATCGGGCAATCCCGCATTTGGATACGCGCCGACGTAAAACGGTGCGACCCGTGAAAGTTCTTCGATGAATGGTTCCATCTCCTCCGGACCGAGCGAACAATTCAAAGCAAAGATGAGCGGTCGCGCGTGTTCCATCGAGATGAGGAATGCTTCCACGGTTTGGCCGCTCAAATTCCGTCCGGATTTGTCGATCACAGTGCCCGAGACCATCAACGGCACGTTGTGTCCGGTTTCTGCCAGCGCGTCAGTGACTGCGAACAACGCAGCCTTGCCGTTGAGAGTGTCGAAGACGGTTTCGACGATGAGAAGATCGACGCCGCCTTCGAGCAGCGCTTTCGCTTGATCGAAGTAAGTTTGGCGAAGTTGATCGAACGAAACCGCGCGAAATGCCGGATCGTTTACGTCGGGTGAAATGGAGCCCGCGACAGGAAGCGGTCCCATTGATCCGCCGACAAATCGCTGCTGGCCGGTTTCATTCGCGGCCCGGTCCACGGCGCGGCGGGCGATCCGCGCGGCTTCAAAATTAATCTCATGTACGAGTCCCCTGAGACTGACATCGTCCACCACGCGCTGAAAGAATTCCTGATCTTTGCGGCCACTTGTGGGTTCGCCTTGAAACAGGAAATCGTGCGAGCCGATGGTTGTTCCGCTGAAGGTGTTGGTCTCGATGATATCCGCGCCTGCCTCGAGATAATTCGAATGAATCTCCTCGATCACCTGCGGCTGCGACAGGTTCAATAGCTCGAGGCTGCCTTTAAGGTCTTTACCTTTCCAATCGCGTAACCGGTCCCCGCGGTAATCCGCCTCCGATAACTTGTAGCCCTGGATCATCGTTCCCATCGCGCCATCGAGCACGACGATTCGCTCGCGCATCAACGCTTCCAGAGGATGAACCCCGTTTGTCGCCATAATGTCCGGCAACTAAACGGCGTTTCGCAAGGTGTTCAAGCAACAAATTGACGCATCATGATGCGTAGATGTGTTCTTAACTCTTGCTCGCTTGCCAAGCCGTAGCCTTGGCGAAGGCTGGTGCTCCTGCTCGTAATCGTAATCGAAAAACAGGATTATAGGCGTCTCTGTTAGCCGCCGAGGCGTTTCACAGAAACGCCCTACAATTATTGGCCGATCTACGGCGCTATGCGGTCGGTGAGCGTGTCGGTGTGAAAATCGGTGTGGTCACGCAAACGCGACCAGGGACCGTCCTTTTTGTTCGTTTGCGGGACGCTGTTTTTTTCACCCGCGGCAAAATCATCCCACGAATTGTACCGAGCGATGGCGAGAAACGTCCAGTTGGCGCCCTCCAGGTGTTGCATCAATACGTTGCCGGCAGTCGTGTCATTGGACGCGTTCGGCAGTTCACCGAGCATCTTCTCCAATTGCTCTCGATGACCGGGAGCAGGCCGATAATAAGAGACAGAATAAACCGATCCCGTTGTCTTCGATTTCGAGTCTGCGTCAATGCCCATGGCCTTGGTGAACTCCTCCCACGATGGGCCGTTCACAAACGTGTCAGTGTGCCAGGCGCCCAAATCGCGTTTGTCCGGAGGCACAGCCGTTCCCGCAGCTTCCACGGATGCTTTTGGTCCGAGATGCGTAATCACGACATAATCCCATGCGTCGCCGTCTTGATGCCGAAGAACAATGAAATGATCAGGCATTGGGTTATCGGGATTCGGCGTCTTTAGCCAATCGCCCAGTTGCAGCGCTTTTCCGAGCGCGGCCTTTGCGAAATGGACATGATAGACGTCGGTTCGTTTGCCGGCCCCGGCAGTCGCCGCCTGCTTTGCGCCTGCGGCAGGTTTTGGTGACGTCTGTCCGTGAACAAATGTAACCGGTAAGAAGCCAAACAATGTGATGGCGACGATGGTAATGGTTGATTTCATGATGGTGATGTCTGTTTCTGTTTTTGGTTGAACGCGACCTCATTCGAGATCTGCAGGTACTGAGGGAGATTTATTAGAGCCGCGTCGGCTTGCTTGTTTTTGTGCGTGCAGGTATGGGGGGCGCGGACTCAGGTGTCAATGCTTATTTCCAGCTGCAGGAACGTCAATAATCGGCGAGCACGTCGTCTGGATAGCAGTAGAGCCAGCGTTCGCCTGGTTGCGCGGAAGCGATTGCGGGATGTCCCGTGGTGTGTGCGTGTTTGCTGGCGTGCTGATTTGGTGAGCTGTCGCAGCACAGCGTGACTCCACACGTTTGGCACGTCCGGAGATGCACCCAATAGGAACCGATCTTTACGCATTCTTCGCATTCGCGACGATGCGGATGCTTGATCGATCCAATCGCGATCGCATCCAGATGGGAACAGCCTCGCGTACTCATGATCGATTAGTGTGATGCTGTTGCGTTCGCTGATGCATTACGCCGGGATGCGAGGCTCAGATGGACTCCGGCGACGGCCATTCCGCCTTCGCCGACCGCCGCCGCGCAACGTTTCACCGATCCGGAGCGCACATCGCCGGCTGCAAAAATCCCCGGAAGACTGGTTTCGAGCGGAGCGGGTCGCCTTTTGTTTGCGCTCCAAGCTGGTGCTTCAGCGACGTCGGCACCGGTTTTAATAAATCCTTTTTCGTCCCGCTCAATTTCCGCCGGCAACCACTCTGTGCATGGGCGCGCGCCGATCATAGAAAACACGGCTGGCGTTCGAACGACTCGGCGCTCGCCTGTCTTGGTATTTTCCAGTTCGATTTGTTCCAGCTTTTTTCCGCCGGACATTTTGCGGATCTGAGTGTTGTAGAGAATCTCAATGTTTTCCTGAGCCTGCACCCGACGCGAAAGATAGTCCGACATCTTGCTGGCAATGTTATTTCCCCTAACGACAAGTAATACTTTGGCTGCGCCGTCGGAAAGGAACATCGCTGCCTGGCCGGCTGAGTTGCCGCTGCCGGCGACAACAACAGTTTCGTTGCGACAAAGCTGACCCTCCAGCGCGGTGGCAGCGTAATAAACGCCGGCACCTTCGAATTGTTCGCGGCCCTCGGCTTCGAGCCGGCCATAATCGGCGCCAGTGGTAATCAGGACAGCTTTTGCGCGGAGCACCGCACCACAACCTTCGGTCTCGAGGCATGCACGGCACTCGTCGTCAGGATGGTATTGCAGGGAGAGGGCGGCGGCTGGTGTGGAGAATTTCGCGCCGAATCGATAGGCCTGAAGCTGAGCGAGCCAGGTTAATTCGCCACCACCAATGCCGGTCGGGAATCCAAAGAAGTTTTCAATGAGTGACGAGGAACCGGCTTGCCCACCCGGCGCATAACTTTCCACAACGACCGTCTTCAATCCCTCGGACGCGGCATACACCGCTGCGGCCAAGCCGGCCGGTCCAGCGCCAACGATTGCGAGGTCACAGAGAACTTCGGTCTCATTTTCTTCCGCGAGCGATCGCAGCAAGCCGGCTTCCCGGGCAACTTCGCGCAACGACGGCTTGCGCAAGCGCGCACCGGCCGGAGTGATCAAGACCGGCAAATCGCGAGTCGTTAGGTGAAAACGTTTGCTCAGTGCTTCGCCCTGTTCGCTTTCAAATTCTATCAGCCGGTGCGGAATGCGATTCTTGTCGAGAAAATCATCGAGCTGATGTCCATCGCGCGCGTTGCGGCTGGCCAGAACACGCATTCCCGCAAACTCGCGATACCGGCTGACGCGGCGGCGCCGCATAATGAGCGCATCGACGATCGTCTTGCTCACTGCGGGAATTTCCGCCAGCGCGCGCCGAAGTTCGGCCGCCGGAATGTAAAGTATCTCGGCCTCTTCTGATGTGACGCGTGCCGAACCGAGGATTGATGTGCCCTGCAGCATCGATACATCACCCATGAAATCACGCTCGCGCGCGTTAGCCAGGTTAACTTCGGTGTCCTCGCGCGTCTCGAACGCTTCGAGTTCGCCGCGCAAAACAATTGCCAGTCCGAGATCACGTTGCCCGGCCTTGAAAAGCACGTCGCCGCGTTTCATCACGCGGCGTTCGCCTAAAGGCTCAAGTAGCGAAAGTTGATGATCGTTCAGTTTTGGAAACGCGATGCTTTCAGTATCGCGGTAGAACTGTTCGTCTTGCTCCTCATTAGTCATCTGCGAAACTTACGTGCGTCTCAGCACAATCCAAATCTAAGCCACGCTTGATGCGTTGCTGGTCGCAACGGAATTCAACTGATCAATGGCCTCGTCGGGCAGTTTCAGTTCGGCAGCAGCGAAGTTCTCTCGCAAGTGCGCGAGCGAAGATGTGCCCGGGATTAGAAGGACATTGGATGCACGATGAAGCAGCCACGTGAGTGCGACCTGCATCGGCGTCGCCTGCAGTCTCGCTGCCACTGCGTCAATCACCGACGATTGTAATGGGGTAAAGCCTCCGAGCGGGAAAAACGGAACATACGCTATGCCTTGTGCGGCGAGATCATCAATGAACGCATCATCGTTCCGATGCGCCACGTTGTAAAAATTCTGAATGCAAACTATCTCCGTGATGGATTGAGCTTGGGCCAACTGTTCGGGGGTAACGTTGCTCAGGCCGATGTGGCGGATGAGCCCCTGATGCTTGAGCTCGGTAAGCACGGTCAACGGTTCCTCAATCGATCCTTCAGAGGGTTCTGTGAGCCCGCCAACGCGAAGATTTACGACGTCAAGAATGTGGAGGCGGAGATTTTTCAGGTTGTCATGAACTCCGTCGATTAGGTCCTCGCGGGAAAGTGCAGGAATCCAGGACTTGTCTGCACCTCGGCGAGCGCCAACTTTGGTGACGATAACGAGATCGACGGGGTAGGGATGCAGGGCCTCGCGGATCAATTGATTGGTGACATGAGGACCATAGAAATCGCTCGTATCGATGTGATTCACTCCAGACGCGACGGCCTCGCGCAGTACGGCCAATGCCGAGTCGCGATCCTTGGGCGGACCGAAAACGCCGGGACCTGCGAGCTGCATGGCACCGTAACCGAGTCGTTTTACGGGGCGATCGCCGAGTACGAATGTGCCTGACTGGTCAATGTTGGACATAATTGTTTCCTAAGTGCATTTCAGATTTGCGTCAGACCTTTTGTCCTGTTTGTGGCGCACATGCTTATCCGGCAATGAAACCTCCAGACAGATGCGCTAAACATTCCCCTCAGCAATGGCCATTCCTTTCCCTCAGCATCCTTCTGTTTCTCACTAACTGACTGGCTCCGTCGCCAAAGTCGGTGCGGGTGATGTTAACGCAGCTGCCCGTTTTTTCTCGCGGCGTTCCTTGAACCACATAATGACAACGTAGAACACGGGTGTAAGAAAGAGACCAAATCCGGTTACTCCAAGCATCCCGAAGAAGACCGCGGTGCCGAGCGCTTGGCGCATTTCCGCACCGGCACCTGAACTAACGACCAGGGGAACGACACCGAAGATGAACGCGAATGAAGTCATCAAGATCGGTCGCAATCGCAGACGACACGCTTCGACCGCGGCGGTGAAACGGTCTTTGTGGTCGCGGTCCTGAATCTGCTTTGCGAATTCGACGATCAGGATCGCGTTCTTACAAGCGAGTCCAACCAGAACAATGAAGCCGATCTGGGTAAAGATGTTGTTTTCCATCGAGCGCAGCCAGACACCGTAGATCGAACTGAACAGACACATCGGGACGATCAAAATGATTGCGAGGGGCAACGACCAACTTTCGTAAAGCGCCGAGAGCAGCAGGAAAACGAACAAAACGCAAACCGGGAAAATGTAAATCGCGCTGTTGCCCGCGAGCTTCTGCTGCAATGCTATTTCAGTCCATTCGGTCGTGAAGCTGGTAGGCAGAATTTGTCTAGCCAGACGTTCAACAGCGGCGAGCGCGTCGCCACTGCTCGCACCCTGTGCAGGCTGACCGCTGAGGTCGGCCGCGGTAAACATGTTGTAGCGCGTGATCTGGTCGGCGCCGCTTACCTCCTTCACTGTTGCAACGGAACCGAGCGGAACAATTCCGCCGGAATTATTTCGCGTCTTCAACAAGCGAATGTCGTCCGGACTCAAACGGAATTGCGAGTCGGCCTGAGCTGTCACGCGATAGGTGCGGCCAAAGAGCGTGAGATCGTTTACGTATGTCGATCCAAGATAAGTCTGAAGCGTGCCGAAGATGTTGCTGAGCGGCACGTCCATACTTTTCGCTTTGACGCGGTCTACGTCGAGCCAAAGCTGCGGAACGTTTGCACGAAAGGTCGTCAGATTGTTTGCCAAACCGGGCGTTTGATTTGCCTTCACCATCATGGCGAAAGCCTGCGTTTGCAGTTCGTCGAGACCGGCGTTGCCGCGATCTTGGATAAACAATTTGTAACCGCCCGCATTACCAATGCCGGACACGGGCGGCGGCGGAAAAGCAATCACCAGAGCTTCGGGAATCTCGGCGCGCACGCGCGCATTTATTTTCGCCAGAATCGCCGGCAGACTCTGGTCGCGCGTTTTTCGCTCGAAAAATTCTTTGAATGGAAGAAACACCGCGGCCGTGTTTGGCTGATTGCCGCCGAAGAGATTGAATCCCGCGAATTCGACGGTGTTGAGGATGCCGGGCGTTTCGTGTGCGATTTTCGAAATCTTGTCGACAACCGCCTGGGTCCGCTCGAGCGAAGCAGCATCAGGTAATTGCGCATACACGACCGCGTAACCGCGATCTTGCGTCGGCAGAAAGCCGCCCGGCACAACTTTGAAACCGACACCGGTCAGCGCAAGTAAACCTGCATAGACAAATAAGACGATGACAGCTAATCGGACAAGGCGCCCGACCGTGTTGCCGTAGGCGTTCGAGGCCCAGGAAAATGTTTTGTTGAATCCTTTGAAGAGCCATCCAAGCAACCCATCGATAATTCGTTGGAACAAATCCTTCTCCGCGCCACGCGGTTTGAGGAGCAGGGCAGCGAGGGCAGGGGATAGCGTGAGCGAATTGAGTGCGGAGATCGCGGTCGAGACAGCAATGGTCAGCGCGAATTGGCGAAAAAATGTGCCGGTAATTCCGGCGATGAACGCGGTCGGGATAAATACCGAGCAAAGTACCAGCGCTATCGCAACCAAGGCGCCACCAACTTCGGTCATCGCCTTGCGCGCTGCGTCGCGCGGACTCAAACCATCTTCAATATGATGCTCGATTGCCTCGACAACTACAATGGCGTCATCAACCACGATACCGATTGCTAGAACGATGCCGAACAGCGAGAGATTGTTGATTGAGAACCCGAAGCCTTTCATCGCCGCGAACGTGCCGATCAAAGAAACCGGGATCGCGATGAGAGGGATGATTGCGGCGCGCCAGGTTTGGAGAAAGATCAGAACGACTAGCACGACGAGCCCGATTGCTTCGAAGAGCGTCTTTTGAACTTCGTGAATCGATTCGCGAACAGAGACCGTCGGATCGTAAACGATCGTGTAGTCCAGGCCGCTGGGGAAACGTTGTTTGAGCTCAGCCATTTTTTTTCTCACGGCATCGGAAGTCGCCAGCGCGTTCGAGCCCGGGAGTTGGAAAATCGCAATCGCGGTCGCCGGTTTTCCGCCGAGACCGCTGTTGACGGTGTAATCGCGCGCGGCGAGCTCAACCCGCGCGATGTCGCGCACGTACGTGACTTGTCCATTGGCGCCGGTCTTAACGATGATCCCGCCGAACTCCTTTTCGTCCGCGAGTCGACCTTGCGTACTGACCGTGTATTGAAATGCCGTCGCGCCCTTCGGCACTGGGGGGGCGCCGATGATTCCCGCCGCGACTTGCACATTCTGTTCCTGGACCGCTGTCACGACGTCCTGCGCGGTTAGTCCACGCGAAGAAAGCTTGTTAGGATCGAGCCAGAGACGCATCGAATATTCGCGCGCGCCAAAAACATTAATGTCACCGACACCGTCGAGCCGCGCGAGCTCGTCGCGAATCTGGAGCAAGGCGTAATTGCTCGTAAAAAGTTGATCGAGCGATCCATCCGGCGAAACGAGATGCACGACCATCGTGATGTCGGGCGATTGTTTTTTCGTGGTCACGCCGATGCGTTGCACATCCGGCGGGAGCACGGGAATGGCGATGGCGACGCGGTTTTGGACCAACACCTGCGCCGTATCGAGATTTGTTCCAAGCTTGAACGTAATGGTCAATGTCATGTTGCCGTCACTGCTGCTTTGCGAGGACATGTAGAGCATCTTCTCGACGCCATTGACCTGTTGCTCGATCGGCGTCGCAACTGTTTCCGAGACGACTTTCGCGTTCGCGCCGGGATAGGTCGCGGTAACCTGGATCGTGGGTGGCGCGATATCGGGATATTGCGCTATGGGCAGCGTTGAAAGCGCAATGACCCCGACCAGCGTGATGACAATGCTGATCACGCCGGCGAAGATTGGCCGGTCGATGAAAAAATGAGGAAAGTTCATGCCGACCGCCGTTCCTGCTGCGCCGTCATTTCTCGTTTTGCGATTCAGCGACGCTTTTCTTTGTGTCCGTTTCGCTGGCAGGAGTCTCTTCAGATACAGGCGTGACTTTCATTCCGGCTTGCAAAAGTTGCAGACGGGTCGAGACAACTTTCTCGGCGTCCTTCAGTCCGCTTTTCACAATCCGTTTTCCTTCAAACAAACCACCGGTCTCGAGATTACGACGTTCGACGGTATTATCGGGCTTGACGACGAATGCGTATTTCAGCCCTTGTTGCGAGCTGATCACTCTGTCCGGGACCAGTGCGGCCCGATAAGGCGTTGCGCCCGAAACGCGCACGCGAACAAAAAAACCTGGCGTAATGAAGTTAGGGTTCCAGTTTTTTATAACGATTCGCGCACGCACCGTCCCCGTCCCAGGATCAAGGCGGTTGTCAACGAAGTCGATCGTGCCTTTGTGTGGAAAATCCGTCTCGTTTCCGAGCTCGATCCACGCAGGGATCTTCGCCGTGCGCGCGCTCACACGTTTCCCTTCCTCGCTCAGCTTTACGTATTTGAGCACCGCGTTCTCGTCTGCATCGACTTTGGCATAAATCGGATCGACGGAGACTACAGTCGTAAGCAAGCTATCTGGACCTGCCCCGGGCTGAACGAGATTGCCTACGGTGATGCGCTGGTCACTCACTCGGCCGTCGATCGGAGATTTGATTTGCGTGAACTCCAGATTTAGCGCCGCCGCGTTCTTTGCGGCTTCTGCCGAACTTTTGGCAGCGGCTGCACCTTGAAATGTAGCGGCCTTCTGATCGAACTCGCTGGCGGAAATCGTGGCCTTGCCGCGCAGTTCCTTCGCCCGGTTTAGTTCGATCTCGGCAAGTTTGAGTTGCGCGTCCATTCGGTCGACTTCCGCCGCTGCGCGATCAAAGTCCGCTTGGTAAGGGCGTGGATCGATCACGTAAAGCAGGTCCCCCTTTTTTACCATTGCGCCCGCTTCAAAATGAATCTCGGTAATGTATCCAGACACGCGCGGCCGAATCTCGACCGATTCAACTGGTTCAAGGCGCCCTGTGAATTCGTCCCATTCGTTTACCTCCTTCTCGACGACAGTAACAATGTTAACCGGCAAAGCAGGTTGCTCCGTTACGGATGCTTTCCTGCAGCCACTTCCCGTCAAAAAGACGAACAAAAAAGCGGCACACGCAAAAAAGAACTGCTTCATCTAATCAGATTCACATTCATTTGAGTTGATGGCCGATCGCGGATTCGAGATCTCCCAAGGCGGTGGGGTAACTGCTGTCGTCAAATGCGAGAAACTTACCCATATTTCTTCCGTTAGGTTTCATTCGTTCGGAGTTCAGTTTATTGCGCTACCCAGCCTCCATCGACGATGAGCGAGGTGCCCGTTGTGAATTTCGCGGCATCAGACGCCAGGTAGAGGACTGCAGCGGCAATTTCTTCGCCCTCGCCAACTCGCCCGACTGGAACGATCGAAGCAATCTGGTCTCGCAATTCATCTCCGGCGAACCGATCGAACATTTCGGTAGCGATCACTCCTGGAGCAATCGCGTTAATGCGGATGTTTTGTTTCGCGAATTCGAGCGCGACAGATTTTGTCAGGCCTTCGACCGCGTGTTTGGAAGCGATGTAAACGCTGACCTGCGCGAGGCCGACGTGACCGGCTACGCTCGAGGTGTTGACGATGGCGCCGCCACCGTTCTTGAGCATCACTGGAATCTCGTGACGCATCGAATTGAGAACGCCCCACACGTTGATGTCGAAAATGCGTCGATATTGCGCCTCTGTTGCCTCATCAAGTGTGCCCTTCCATTCAACCCCGGCGTTATTGAATGCGATGTCGAGTCGGCCGAACTTTTCGACCGTAAACTTTACCATCGCTTTTACGTCTTCCTCTTTGGCGACATCGGCGCGTACAAATGCTGCCTCGCCGCCTAGTTTTTTAATTTCGGCGACAACTTGCGCGCCCTCCTTTTCGCGGCGGCCGCTTAAGACTACCTTCGCGCCGGCGCGCGCAAATGCGATCGCTGTCGCTTTACCGATGCCGGAGGTTCCTCCAGTCACCAGCGCGACTTTACCTTCAAATCTGTCGTTGTTGTTCATTGTGGTCCTTTCATTGTTTTTGTTTGAGAAATTTCAAGTGATCTCAGAATCATGCGTTTTCGCCGTTTATCCGCAGAAAGCGGCAGCGGGCTTGTAAAGTGGAATTGGATTGAAGTGACTAAGCGCGAAACGATCGCGGTGATTCGTCTTCGCTGGTTGCAGATCCAGGTTCGCTATGTGCGCGTCAACTAGATCGGGAAGAAGCAAATGTGGAAAGAGCGTTAACTCCCACGCTTTTGCTTCCTCCTCTTCAAGGACTAGGCGAATGACTTCGCGCAGATTCGGATAAACCTGTTCGTAATCTTGCTGTAATCGCTTTTTCAGTTGCGCGACGGCAACTGCAACTGTCTGGAGGAAAACTGCTGCTGGGTTTCTTGGCTGGTCAGTTTTCATTGGTTGGTTTTTCGGTTTCCATGTGGATTTATACTTGACTGGTCGTCTATGAAAGTAAGACAAAAAAAGAGATTAAGAAGCGACGGCGTGAGACATTTTCACGCCCAAAACCGTCCGCGCCACGTCCTTGAAATCGCGAAGTAACTGTACGTCATTCTGGATCCGCGCCTGGGCTACAGTTCCTTGATAGCAGGCAAAGAGAGCGCGTGCCTTCGCCTCGGGATTTGGCGCATCGATTAATCCCTGCGCCGCAGCGTCGCGAACCGCTGAAATGAAATACTTCATTTTGCGATCCATGATCCGATCAATGGTTTCGCGAACGATCGGGTCCTGCGTGCTGACCTCGCTGCCTACGCTTACGTACGGGCATCCCAAGATGGAGCCGCATTTCTGTTGAAGTTCGGCCAGCCGGCCGTGAACAAAATCAAAGTAGCGATCCAATCGCTCGAGTGGGGGAACTGTCGGTGAAAACATTGAATCCATTTCCGTTTTCTTCTTGTTCCAATCCGCCTCCAAAGCTGCGGCGGCGAGCTCCGATTTTGATTTGAAGAAGTAGTAGAAGCTGCCCTTTTTGGCTCCTGCGCGTTCGCATATCGCATCGACCGATGCCGCGCCGTAACTGTTCTGCCACATGAGGTCCATAGCCGCCTCCATTAGTCGCTCTTTCATATCACTCGCCCTGGGCATGACGATCTTTTAGCCAAACTAGACCGACCAGTCAACTATTTTGTTTAAACTTTTTTTAAACCAGAAACACGAATGTCGTTCCTTGTTCCGGGTTTTAGCGCAAATTGATAATGTTCTATGCCGCAACGAACTTATGATTTCGTCCAGGTTGATGTATTTACCCAGACGCCGCTCGCGGGGAATCCGTTGGCAATCTTTCCTGATGCTCGTGGGTTGAGCGACGCCGAGATGCAAGCCGTGGCGCGCGAGATGAATCTTTCGGAAACAACCTTCATTTTGCAGCGCGACGCTGCGACTGAAGCCCGGGAAGGAAAGAAAGTCCGCATATTCACAGTCGAGCAGGAATTGCCGTTCGCTGGTCATCCGACACTCGGCACAGCGCTGCACTTATACGCGTCTGAGCCGAATCAAAAGAAGCCCGCCGAAATCAGCCTCGATTTGAAAGTCGGAAAAATTCCGGTGCGTTTCAGCGCGAATCCGGGGGATGCCGGAGGTAATCGGGTGGACGGTCAGGTTTTCGGGGAAATGCGCCAGCGCGATCCTGAATTTGGAGCTCCGTTTTCGCGAGCGGACGTCGCGCGCGTCATCGGGATTCCGGTTAACGAGATTCATTCGAAATGGCCGATTCAACCGGTCTCCACAGGATTCAGCTTCACGATCGTGCCATTCCGCAATCGCCAGACGCTCTCGGATCTAACGTTTGGATACAGTCAGGCGGCGGAGTTTTTGAGGAAGACCGGCGCCAACTTATTCTACTTTCTTTGTCCCGAACGCCGCGAAGGCCAGCTCGAAGCTCGAGCTCGAATGTTTTTCTACGGCGGCGAAGATCCAGCCACGGGATCGGCCGCTGGTTGCGCAGCCAGCTGGATGGTTCAGCACGGCGTCGCAGATAGTGATGAGCAGGTGGTGATTCAACAGGGCGTCGAGTGCCATCGCCCTAGCGAAATCCACGTCCGCGCAACTCGGGAAGGGGATCGCGTTACCGATGTCCGCGTTGGTGGTTATGCTGTGGAAATATTGCGCGGAACGGTGGTCCTGTAAGTAATCGCCAGTGATTCTTCAAGACGCCTGTGACGAGAACGTAATTCGGTCTGGCGCAGCGGCGGCGCCATGCTCGAAGACTAGCGGTCGTTGGATTCTTGCCGCAACCATTCTCGCTTCGAGCATGGCATTTATCGATGGCACGGTCGTGAACGTGGCGTTGCCCGCGCTGCAAACAAATCTCAATGCCACCGCCGCGGACGTGCAATGGGTAATCGAGTCTTACGCGCTTCTTCTTTCGGCGTTGTTACTCGTCGGTGGCTCCTTAGGCGATCATTACGGACGGCGTCGCGTGTTCGTGCTGGGCGTTGTTATTTTCGCCGCCGCCTCAGGCCTCTGCGGGTTTGCCGGGAGCATTCATCAATTGATCGCGGCACGAGCGGTTCAGGGATTCGGCGCAGCGCTTCTTGTCCCGGGCAGCCTTGCAATCATCAGCAATTCTTTCTCCGAGCAGGAACGCGGACGCGC
>Ga0070684_100001683_pt1 | contig 16069 bp, 13 predicted proteins | sample KBSC723LmetaG_FD_65653 | JGI IMG/M metagenome (GOLD analysis project Ga0070684, IMG submission 65653) | Corn rhizosphere microbial communities from Kellogg Biological Station, Michigan, USA - KBS C7.2-3L metaG | ecosystem: Host-associated > Plants > Roots > Rhizosphere ...
GCAGATTGTGTAATTGCTTTTTCACTACCGTCTCTGCAACGCCTAACGAGATAGCGAGATTGGCATACGAGATATCGGCATGTTCCGCCGCGAGATAATCGCGCAATCCTTCAAAAAGCCGCAGGCGTCCTTTACCTTCACACTCCTCACGCAAACGGCTGAGCGCCTGCTCCACCACCGTTGCAGCCCAGCGAAGATCAAAGAGCCGATCGGGTGGCAGCGAGCCGAGAGCACGCGATGACATCGAAATTTGCGACGGCGCCTCTGCCATCCATGCATCCCACCGCACAAATTCAACGCCGCCGCCCCGTTTCAGGGTTTGCTTTGTATCAGCGACATTGTGCAAGAAATTCTGTACCGATTTGAGTAAAAGCGAGCGAAAGCGGCCTCGACTTTGGTCCGCCTGCTGCAGCCAGTTGGTCTTCAGAATCATCAGGAAGAAATCCTGCGTAATGTCCTGCGCATCCTCAGGCGAATACCCGTGGCGACAGACATAGGAAAAAACAGGTCGCCAGTAAGTTCGACAAAGCTCCGCCAACGCTTCAGCAGATCTCTGTGTGTCGCCATCTGGATTCGCCCCGGCAAGGACGAGACTCCAGCGCGTGGTCGTGAACAACCGCGGCTCACCTTCTACATTCACCAGCGGGCAGCGTGATCATTTTTCGTCTGTTCTACAAGGCTAAAAACTGAATCGGTGATCACGGTTCGACGCATCAAATCAAGCGTCGTTTCAGAGGATTCAGAAAATGTTCGGAACTTTGGATGCCACTTCCTTTAGAGGTATGCATGAAAACTTATTATTGGTTAAATCAAAATCGTTTCCTATCACATCTGCGCACAATTTCTTGTGCGCTCGCAATTACCGGCGCGTCATTAACGTTGCCAAGCTCTGAAGCTGGCGGACCAGAGTCTGCAAGCGGGGACTTCTATCCCTGCTTCACACGAACTAGTCTTCGCCAAGTCGGTGAAAACTTGATCATCACGTTCGACATAAGCGGAAGCTCCACTGGTACCTTCACCTCAACTTCAACTGGTGTAACAGGCACTGAGATGGATGTCGTTCATCGCGATGGTTCCATAACGTTGCACGGCAGCTTACTCTTCACTGGTTCGGTGAATGGCAGGTCTGGCACGATGCTCTTCACTTATGAAGGCATCGGTAACCTTAATACGGGACATGAAAATCTCCGTTTTGTCGGCACACAAGGAACTGGCGATCTCGCTGGCGTACTAGCGAACATAACGGCTGAGGGGGACGTGGGCGGCGCATGCGACGGCGACTTTGGAGGACATGGTACCTATACCGGGCAGGTTATATTTGCCCCCTGAGTTGGCCAAGTAAACGAGCTAGTTAGCAATCAGCCGTCACGCTTCGCCGCCGTGACGGCTTGTTTGTTTAAGAAGCCTAACAAACGAGAGATACCAAGCTCCCAGTTGTTGTTAGGTTATCGGTCGATCTCAGCGCGGTTGCTCGACCGCGTCCGCTGCCGGTTCTTCACCGATTTCCTCTTCGATTTCCCTTCGCCATTCGCGGGAGAGCCACGGCCTCAGCACCCCGTATAGCAAATAGGTTAGAAACAAAACGGCTGGCATCCACTCGTAATTCATCCCGGTGAAAATAAGAACAAGGATTATGACCAGAAAACGCGGAATCGATTTTTTCGTCTTCCAGTTCACCGCCTTAAAACTGGGGTATTGAAACCGACTAAACATCATAAAGGAAAGAAAGAGCAACAACGGTGGCAAAGCGAAGCGCCAGTTGCCCAGACGATGTTCTCCTTCGGCGAGCCAAAGGAGGAACAGCGTGATCGATGCAATCAGACCCGCCGCGGCGGGAATGGGAAAACCGGTGAAAGTGTTTTGATTGGTGGTTCCATGATGATTCGCAGCCGCGGAATTGAAACGCGCCAGGCGTAGCGCACCGCATGCCAGGTAAACGAATGCGATGATCCAGCACGCACGAGGGAATTCCTGCAGAACGACACGGTAAACCATCAACGCCGGCGCCAGTCCGAACGAAACAATGTCGGCGAGCGAGTCGAACTCGCGCCCAAATGCACTCTCGTGTCCCCCCAGGCGTGCGATCCGTCCATCCAGAAAATCAAAAACGAATGCGCCAAGGACAAACCAGATCGCCTCATGGAATCGATCGGCCGCGAGATCGGCATTGGTGCTTTGCAGCAGCGCGCCTTCAAGGATTTTGAGCGTGGCGGTGAACCCACAAAACAGATTTCCCGCTGTCATCAAATTTGGCAGCAGATAAATTTTAGATGGTTGCTCGTTCATTCGTTAGGCAGTCGCGCAATCGCGGACGCTCCGCCCGCCACGTGGTCGCCTACCCTGACGAGAATAGTGGCGGAAAGGGGCAAATATAATTCCGTTCGCGAGCCGAAGCGAATCATCCCGAAGCGTTCGCCTTTTTTTAATTCGTCGCCGACGTTTGCCCACGCCACGATGCGTCTTGCGATTGCGCCCGTGATTTGCCGCACAACAATTGTTACGCGCGGATTCTCAAACGCCCACGTCATTGATTCATTTTTCTCGGAACAATCCGGCCGGCGCGCATCCACGCAAAGCCCCGGCCGGTGCTGACGGTAAACAACCCGGCCGCCGATCGGCGCGCGATTGGTATGCACGTCAAAGATCGACAGAAAAATTCCGATGCGGCGCGTCTTATTTTTCAGCACTTCATTTTCATCCAACTCCACGATGTCCATCACTGTGCCATCCGCAGCGGCGACGATTATGTTTGGATCGACGGGCGGTGCGCGTTCGGGATCACGGAAAAATGCAAGAGTGCACAAACAGAGCAGCACAAAGAACCAGAAAGCCCACGCCGAGAACAACCCAAAAACGATCGCGAGCAGCGCAAGAAAAGCCAAAATCCAGCGTGCTTCCCAGTAGGCTTGGAGGCGCATAAGACGAGCCTATTTTGGGAGCCCAAAAACGGCTGGTCAAGACGCCAGAATCGACGGAGCAAGCGCTTCAACCTGAACCACAATATAATGGGCTTGGGCGCTACGCTTCGTTCAATTAGTAGCGTAAATAACTCGCTCCGAACCACGAGATTATTTGTTGTTTCGAAGCCTTTTTCGGCTATCCTCTTTATCTGGGGTGTCTGGCCCCGCTTTTATGGCGCAAGTTCAAGAGGAAATTCTGGTCGAAAAAGTTAGTACCGGAATCGCCTCAACGCAAAAATACGACGCGGCGCAGATCGACAAGCTCGAAGGTCTCGAAGCAGTCCGGAAACGGCCGGGAATGTTTATTGGCGATCCGGACGAACGCGGATTGCATCACCTAGTATACGAAGTTCTCGATAATTCGATCGACGAACATCTCGCCGGATTTTGCACAAAGATCGAAGTGATCATCCATGTCGATGGATCGATCTCGGTGCGCGACAACGGGCGCGGCATTCCGGTCGACATTCATCCGAAATGGAAGATGCCGGCCATCGAGTTGGTGCTGACGAATCTGCATGCCGGCGGAAAATTCGGACAGGGCGCATACAAGTATTCTGGCGGACTGCACGGCGTCGGCGCGAAGTGCACAAACGCACTTTCGGAATGGTTTAAGGCCGAGGTCTCGCGCGAAGGCAAGGTCTATCACATGGCCTTCGCTAAAGGCAAAACGACGGACAAACTCACAGTCATCGGCGAGGTCAAAAACAAGAAGACCACAGGCACACTCATTACGTTCCTGGCTGATCCGACGATTTTCACAATCACTACCGAGTTTAAGTTCGAACGATTGGCAACGCGCCTGCGTGAGTTGGCCTTTCTGAATCCCGGTCTCGAGATCACGCTCGCCGATGAACGTCTCGATCCGCCGAAAAAAGAGCGATTTTATTACAAACACGGGATCGAAGAATTCGTTAGGCAACTGGGCGAAAACAAACAGGTTTTACATCCCAAGCCGATCGTGATCGCGCGACAGCGCGACGAAGTTTTTGTCGATGTCGTGCTCCAGTATAACGACAGCTACAACGACCAAATCCTGCCGTTCGCAAATTCGATTGCGAACCCTGACGGAGGGACGCATCTCACCGGGTTCCGCACGGCCCTGACAAGAGCAATCAACCAGTACGCAAAGCAAAACAGCCTTCTTAAAGACAAAGACCCATCCCTTTCCGGAGATGATGTGCGCGAGGGATTGATCGCCGTTCTCAGCGTTAAACTGCCTAATCCGCGATTTGAATCGCAAACGAAGGTGAAGCTCGTCAACACCGAGATCGACGGAATCGTGAACTCTACCGTGTACGACGGATTGATGACTCACTTCGACAAGAACCCGCCGATTGCGCGCCGGGTTTTCGAAAAGGTCCTTACCGCGGCGCGAGCGCGCGAGGCTGCACGTAAGGCGAGAGAAACTATTCGTAAGGGTGCGCTGACTGGCGGCGGTTTGCCGGGAAAATTGGCTGACTGTTCCGAGCGCGACCCGGAACTGACCGAGCTCTACATTGTCGAGGGCGATTCAGCTGGCGGCTCCGCCAAACAGGGTCGCGACCGGCGCTACCAGGCGATCCTTCCAATCCGCGGCAAACTCATCAATGTTGAGAAAGCGCGGGAAGATCAATTCCTCAAAAACGCTGAGATCCAGGCCATGATCACGGCGATCGGCGCTGGGATTGGTAAACCAAAAGAAGAAAGCAACGGCAAAGACGAAGGCGTGTTCGATATGGCAAGACTCCGTTACGGCCGCATCATCATCATGACGGATGCCGACGTGGACGGCTCGCACATTCGCACTTTGCTGCTGACGTTTTTCTTCCGGCAGATGACCGACCTGGTGCGCGCAGGCAGAATTTACATCGCGCAACCGCCGCTTTATCAGATCAAACGAAAGAAGCGCGAGGAATACGTCGAAGACGACGCGCGACTAAACAAAATTCTGATTTCACTCGGTGCGGAGGACGTACGGCTGAAAAATCTTGCCGACAAAAAAGAATTTACTGCGGCACAACTCAAGGACATTCTCGAATCGCTCGAGAAACTCGCAAAACTAAGCGAAGCGGTGCGCCGCCACGGCGGCGATTTCGAGACGTACCTCGCTCACCGCAGTTCCAAGTCCGCCAAGCTTCCCACTTATCTGGTGAAGGTGCGCGACGGGAACGAGGAAAGCGCGCATTATTTTCACGACGAGAAAGCCGTCCGCAAATTTCATCAGGAAAATCTCGATCTGAATTTGTTCGACACGCAGATGGGGCAGGAGTTGCTCCCGTTAGGTGAGGCACCAGCTCGAACCGATGGAACACGCCGACGTGGCAGGTTGGTCGAGCTACACGAATCTGCTGCGATCGAAAAAATTATCGCCGAATTGGCTCGCAAAGGTTTGAAAGTCGATCATTACGCCACCAGCGATCGGCCGATCTTCGAGTTGATCGAAGGCGAAGGCGAGAAATCGATTTCACATCCGCTGTTTTCAATTCCGGAAATCTTGCAAAAGATTTTGGAGATTGGCCGTCGAGGAGTGCAGATCAAACGTTTTAAAGGTCTCGGTGAGATGAATGCCAAGGAATTGTTTGAGACCACGATGAATCCCGAGAAACGCAAACTGCTGAAGGTTGACCTGAACGAGGACAATGCTGTCGATGCCGACAAGATGTTCACGATTCTGATGGGCGATGTCGTCGAGCCTCGGCGCCAATTCATTGAAGACAACGCGCTGAACGTGCGGAATCTCGATGTGTAGCCAACGCCAACAGTGTCATCCCGAGCGAAGTCGAGGGATCCCGTGGCAGAGTCTGAGGTTAATTTCGCGGGATCCTTCGACTCCGCTGCGCTCCGCTCAGGATGACCGAAAGAGGACTTGCTCCGCCGGCGTTGAACTAGGGTAAAAGATGGGAGGCCTATTTCATAAGCTGCGTCATCCGCGGCGCTGTTATGTGGTCTGCACGATTCCTCGATCGGGAAGCAATTTGCTCACGGACGGATTGCGCGATACCCGACGGGCAGGAATGCCGAAGCAATTTTTTCTTCCGAAGGCCGAATCGGGCTATGCCGCAGAACTCGGAATCGACCCAGTTGCTGATTACGCCGGGTACGTGCGCGCTATCGTGAACACAAAAATAACGCGCAACGAGGTGTTCGGTTTCAAGCTGATGAGCTGGTACCTGGATGATTTTCTCGCGCATCTGCGAGAGGCACATGGTTTTGGAAATTCTACGACAGGCGACCTTGAACTGTTGCGGACTGCTTTTCCCCGTCTTTGTTTTCTGCGAATCGTGCGACGTCACAAATTGCGCCAGGCACTGTCCACAGCTCGCGCACTTCAGACAGGACTTTGGAAAGTGCAGAAGGGCAAAACCACTCTGCGAGAACCGGAATTCGATCCGGATCTGATCGAGCAGTCGCTGCACGAAGCCGAACATCAGGAGAAAATCTGGGACGATTTCTTCCGGCGGATCGGAATCAAACCCTTCAAAGTAGAGTATGAAAAACTCTGCCAGGATTACGAGAAAACGATTTGTGCAGTGCTGAACTTTCTGAGAATCAAACTTCCGGCTGGTGCGCGCGTCGGTCCGCCCGCAACGACCCGGCAAGCCGATGAGATTTCGCGCATGTGGGAAGAGCGCTTCCTTGCGGAACGACCCGCGTATTCCGTAGCTTCTGGCTAACCGAATCATGTTGAATCCAAACGAAAAAATAGAGCCCATAAACGTAGCCGAGGAAGTGTCGCGTTCGTTTCTCGATTACTCGATGTCAGTAATCATTTCTCGCGCGCTGCCGGATGCGCGCGACGGGCTCAAACCGTCGCAGCGGAGAATTCTCTACGCAATGCACGACCTGTCGCTTTTCCCGGGCCGGCAACATCGTAAATGCGCAAAGATCTGCGGCGACACCAGCGGTAACTATCACCCCCATGGCGAAGCGGTGATTTACCCGACGCTTGTACACATGGCGCAAGCGTGGGCGATGCGCGAACCGTTGATCAACGGCCAGGGGAATTTCGGATCCGTTGAAGGCGATCCGCCAGCGGCAATGCGCTACACCGAAGCGCGCATGACCCATCTCGGCGCGGCGCTGATGACCGACATGGAAAAGGACACGGTCGATTTCGTGCCGAATTACGACGAAACGCGCACCGAGCCGACGGTCTTTCCTGCAGCATTTCCGAACCTACTCGTCAACGGCGCAACAGGCATTGCCGTTGGGATGGCGACAAATATCCCGCCGCACAACCTGAGCGAAGTCATCGACGGAATCTGCGCCCAAATCGATAATCCCGATATCACCCTGGACGAGCTCATGCAGCACGTGAAGGGCCCGGATTTCCCTACCGGCTGCATCATCTGCGGCGTCAACGGGATTCGCCAGTATTTCGAGACGGGCCGTGGCAGCGTCAAAGTACGCGGTAAAGCCGGCATAGAAGAACTCAAGGGTGGCCGCGAACAAATCGTCATCACGCAAATTCCTTATGGCGTGAACCGCGCCACGTTGGTTGAGCGCATTGCGCAATTAGTGAACGAAAAGGTGCTGACCGACATCAGCTATGTCGGCGACCAATCCGACGAAAACACGCGCGTCGTCATCGAACTCAAACGCGACGCCAACCCGAAAGTAATCATTGCCAATCTCTACAAGCACACCGCGCTGGAGAGTTCGTTTGCCGCGACGATGCTGGCGATCGATCACGGCCGGCCGAAGTTGCTGCCGCTCAAGGACGCTAACGCGGTTTATATCGATCATCGGCGCGAAGTCGTCCTGCGTCGCACGCGATATGAACTGCGCAAAGCCGAAGAACGCGCGGAAACGCTGGAAGGTTATCTCATTGCGCTCGCCAATCTCGATGAATTCCTGCGCATTATTCGCGGATCAAGTAATCGCGACGAAGCGCGAGTGAAACTCCTCGCATTCGAATTTACGAAACGCCAGGTCGAACAACTCGGCATCCTGATTCGCAATCCTGCCCGCCTCACCGATGGCCGCTATGCATTCAGCGAACAACAGGCAGACGAAATCCTTAACCTGCGTCTGTATCAGCTGACCGGACTGGAGCGCGAGAAAATCGTTAACGAATACAAGGAGCTCGTCGAGACCATCAGTGATTTGCGCGACATTCTCGCCAAAGAGAAGCGCGTGTTCACCATCGTCAAAAAAGAGCTACGCGAAATCCGCGACAAGTACGGCTCCCCTCGCCTGACGGAGATTGCTCCCGACGAAGCGGAGATCAACATCGAAGACCTTATCGTCAACGAGGGTTGCATCATCAGCATCACGCACGCCGGTTTTATCAAACGCACGGCCGTCAGCGCATTTCGTGCGCAGCGGCGCGGCGGCAAAGGCGTCATTGGCATGCAAACGCGCGAAGGCGCCACCGAAGAGGAAGAAGGTGATTTCGTTGAGCATCTCTTTGCCGCCACCACGCACGATTATTTAATGTTCTTCACGGCCAGAGGACGCGCTTACGTGGAAAAAGTTTACGAAATTCCCGAGATGGGACGCGCGGCCAAAGGGCGTTCCATTGCGAACATCCTTGAGCTTAAGCCCGACGAAAAGATCGCAGCCACCATTCGCGTTCAATCGAAAAAATCAGGCACGGGGCCGAATGCTGTCGATCAAACATGGGACGAAAATCTGCATGTCGTTTTCGCAACGCAATCCGGGATCGTCAAAAAATCGAACCTGTCAGATTACGCGAACGTTCGCCGCGGCGGAATCATCGCCATTCAAATTGAAGACGGCGATCGCTTGATCGACGCGAAACTAACTAATGGGAACAATGAGGTGGTTTTCATTACCCAGAAGGGAATGAGCTTGCGTTTCCATGAAGAGCAATTGCGCGACCAGGGCCGCAACACCGTCGGCGTTTGGGGAATTCGCCCGGAGAAAAACGATTACGTCGTCGCCATTGCCATTGTTGATCCGGACGCCATGCTTCTCGTTGCCGGCGAGAACGGAATTGGGAAACGCACGCCGTTCGATGAATACCGGCGTCAATCGCGCGGCGGCAAAGGCATCATCACGATGAAAGCCGGCGAGAAAACCGGTAACGTCGTTGGCGCGCTCAGCGTCCGCGAGACGGATGAAATCATGCTCATCACTAACAAAGGGCAAATGGTGCGCACGCGGGTGAGAGAAATTCGCGAGACCGGCCGCAATACGATGGGCGTGAAACTAATGGATCTCCGCAATGGCGAAAAGCTCCAGGCGATCGCGCCTGTAGTGAGTCAGGCCGAGGAAGAGCAGGCGCAAAGTGCAGAAGCGCCCGCTCAAAAATCCTAAGCATCATTCTCCACTATTCACGGGCGGCTGGTTGAATTCAGTGCCGCCTTTTGAAACTGCGGAGACAGCCCACCGCGGCCGGGCCTGCGACAGATGCAATCGCGAACGGCTCTGGCAATCAGTACCCGCCGCCCATGTGCGTCGTCGTAGTCGTCGTCCTTTGTGCGGCGGCTGGCGGGGGCGCTGCCGTCACCGTCGTCTGACGCGTCGTTGTTGTGGTCGTCTCTGGCGAGCTTCCACATGAAACCAGCGTCAGGGCTACGACCGCTACGGCACCGCTCAATAACATTGCTTTTTTCATAACGTAAATGGTTGTTTACAAACCCAATTCGTCACAAGTTGCATCCGCAGATGTATTAGGAGAACAAATTCTTTCAAAACTTCGCCGCCGCAAAATGCGGCGACCAGCACGCTGCAAGCGTGCGCTCCCCAGACGCTCGCGCGCTTAATCGAGCTTGATCTTTGTTCGCTGCCTCTTTAGCTCCGCTCGCCTCCGTTTCGACTCCAGAATTTTTCTTTTCAGCGCAGCTGGCCTCGGCGATTTTCTGCGCCGCTCTTTTTCGCGGTTCGCGATTTCAGCCCTACGCTCTCCGGCTCGGGCGTTCTCGATTGTGTCGAGCAATCGTTCCCGCGCGAGCTTGCGATTTACTGCTTGCGAACGCGAATCCTGAACGGTGACGCTGATGCCACTCGGGAGATGCCGCAGGGTCACCGCGGTTGAAACTTTGTTCACATTCTGACCCCCCGGCCCGCTCGACCGTGCAAAGCTCTCCTCCAGATCAGATTCGCGAATGCCGAGTTCTGCCATCCGCTGGTCGATAGAATCGCTCGCCATTGCCGTTGAGGAGTAGCGCTGCTTTTGGGCAGTCTACAATCCGCAATCCACAATCCGCAATTGAAAAGCTGCCGATGGCCGGACTCGAACCGGCACGGGCCTATACAGCCCAACGGATTTTAAGTCCGTTGCGTCTACCATTCCGCCACATCGGCGCTGCGGCGTGCATTCTAAGCTTCTTCTAGACCGGCGAAAATGGATTTCGCGATGGAGAACAGACTTCAAGCCGAATTGAACGAGTGCTTGTCTGATACTTAACTCTCGGGTTCTGGATACACGCGTCTTCAAATTTGCTTGATCATCCGGACGAAAACCGACTGAAATAACGTGAAGCACGAGCGCGTAGCGTAGAATGTTATGCCGACCGACAACAAATCCGGAGGAGATAGCGGGTTTAGGGTCGAGTTAGCTAAAACGGTCACGGCTTGGGCGCTCATAGCGATCCTTGCGATCGCGGGTTTCATCATCCTCGTCGCTGCGATAAGCGCCCTTTACCAGCCCTCTCTGGATAAAATGGAGAAGTTTTTTGACATCGCTAAATATATACTCGGTGTGCTTCTGCCCGTAATCGGGGCCTGGGTTGGGACCGTCCTGGCTTTCTATTTCGGACAGGGCAGCTTCGAAGCAGCCTCAAAAAGCGCTGCCAACCTCGTACGTCAGCTATCACCGCGCGAAAAGCTCCAAGCCGAGGCTGCCGGTAAAGCAATGATGAAGATTAATGAGGTGACAACTTTCAAGATTCCGCCGGACAAAACCGAGGCGAACATTACGATAAGAAGGCTCATCGATGAGGGGTTTGAAAAGGACAAGTCGCACCCTCGACAACGCCTTCCTATGCTGGATGCCGAAAGCAGAGGCAAATATGTGCTCCACCGAAGCACAATCGACGCATTTGTGGCTCCCAAGAAGCGTCCTCCAGACGTCGACGAATCAACGTTGTCACTCAAAGATTTGCTGGAGGACTCAAAGGTGAAAGACTACATCCTTAATAGCTTCCTGCCGCTCGGCCCAGAGGCAACGCTTGCCGATGCCAAGGACCTTCTAGACAAAAACCCGCAATGTCTCGATATCCTGGTTACAAAAGACGGAACTAAGAATGGGACTGTAGTCGGTTGGATCACGAACGTGATGGTGCTAAATGCGGCAACGATTTAAGAACGTTCGCAGCCTATCGTTTGCTCTAAACTACCCTTCTTGAATCATCGGGTCTGGCACAGGCGTTTTTCGGAAAATCATCCACACTCCCACAAGGACCAACGCGGTGCCTAACAAGGACGAGATCGGAAATGTTTCGCCGCCTAACAACCAGCCGAGCATGACTGCTCCCGGTGGAGTGATGAGCGAGATACTTTGCAGCTGCGCGACTGTCAGGCGTGGCAGGAGCCAGTAAAGAAGCAGAAACGTCAGCGCCGAACCGATCACAGCCAGATAAAGCAGGCAAAACACTGACGAGACGGTCCAGTGAAAGCGCACTGGATTTCCATCGACGGCGAATCCAAGGACTAACAACGGCACAGTTCCGAAAATCATCTGCCACGCAGCGAGCATTGCGGGCGCAAGCTGCATCGACTGCGCCTTGACAAGAACGTTTGCAAAGGCCGCGCTCGCAGCTCCAACGACAACTGCCACGCCACCCCAGAAAGCAAGCGGACCGTTGAACCCCAGCAGCCGTGCGCAGATCACGGTCACACCTCCAAGTGCAATGATTGCGCCGGCGAACTTTGGTAGGCGCAACGGTTCATCCGGCAGCATCCAGTGGGCGAACATCATCCCGAAAATTGGAATTGTTGCCTGCAACACCGCAGCAAGACCGGACGAAACGTGCAGTTCCGCCCAAAACAGCAGCGTGTAGTTAACGGCAAACATGAGGACTCCCGTTACGGCGAGAACGATATAATCGTTGCGCCCTCGCGGCAGCAGATGTGTCCGGCCTATCGAGACGGCTACGAGCACGATAATTGCGATGAGAAAACGAATCGCCACGAACGAAATCGGCGGCAGATCGCGTAATCCGATTTTAATGGCAAGCCAAGTGGAGCTCCAAACAACGCACAGCGTCAGCCACGCCAACGGTACACCCCACCCCGCTTTTGGCCGCCATTTTGTTTGCAGCGATCCACTCGTTGTTTTCACACGCGCGCGAGCATCGCGCGTCGCCTGCGACTCGTAAAGCAAGGTCGCGTCGCTTCGCAGCAGCATATTCGCCGATTGACAGCCGCTGAGCCTCAAGAGAGTGTGCCCTCCAAGATGAGAAAATTTCTTCCTCTCCTGCTCTGCCTGTCACTGAGTATTTTCACTGTGGCGCGCGCTGCGAAGCTGACGCAGGTCTTCGCTCCCGAACCGGACGAAGCGTTGGTTAATGATGCAAGCACCGAGGAAGAAACGCCTTCCGACAATGACGACAGCGCGCCAGGCGCTTCCAACGATGACGACGAAGATGTGAATGACGATGATGGCGATGACGCTACGGACGATAACGGTACTGGGTCTGATGACGGGGAGGACGAGGATGGAGACGACGGCGGTGGCGGTGATCAAGTGGGATAAAGAATCCTCTATTTAGTTTCCGAGCAGGAATACTTTTTGGCTGCATCTTGCCAGCGCGGAGTCAGTGCAGTATTTCTAATCACATCCCGTTTGCGGCGCGTTCGTCTAGTGGTTAGGACACAGCCCTCTCAAGGCTGGTACACGGGTTCGACTCCCGTACGCGCTGCCACGCGTATTTTCAGAGGAGACATGGCCTGATTTACGCCAAGGATTTTACAGTTTGATGACAAACGCGCGTTTTTACGAAGTCCGCCCGCGTAAGACAAACGCGGCGTCGATCTAATCTCCGACGTGCTGCCATTCCGTCGGCTGTGGTACGACACGCCGGATAACGCAATCGGCTACGCAATGCACAGCAGCCGTTCACATGATGCCGTGATTCGTGTTTACGATGCCGCGGGCAATGTGATCGACACGCATCTGCGCTGGCAGTCGAACCGTCTTTCTGCTCTCGTAGCAATGGCGATCGAAGAAACGTGCGCCAACGACAGTTGGACCAGAAATCACAATCGACTACGTGAAATCAATCCTCACCGTCGACGGAAAATCGTTCCCCTTTCCGCCGCTTAGTCCCGCCGCGCAGGAATTGAGCGTCGCCGGGGGGCCGAAAAACTGGTCGCATCACGACTTCAAAAAACGGCGCCTTGCTAACCGCCGAGAGGTCACTTGCGCCGCCGGCGTAAGCGCGCCTGGAAGCGACGCGACTTGGCGTCGTTCCCGCAAACCCTCATGTCGCACCAACGCCGGCGGCCGGCTTTCGAGCTGTCAATGAATAGCCACGAACAGTTGGGTCCATGACAGATGCGCAGTCGATCTGTCGGCAACGTCAAGACATGTTCGACCATCCGATAGGCGATCATCGATGCGATCAGGTCGAAATTGGCTGCATCATCTCGCAGCTCGGCAACCACGTGGCCATCGTCAAAGCGCAACTCGTGCGCGTTGATGCCTGCGATCCAATGCTCTCGGAGCAGCGCGAGCATGGCTTTCGGCGGCGCGCTCCCGGAAACGATTCTTGTGATCAGCGCAAATAGCGTTTCGCGAAACACCTTTGCACGGGCCAACGCAGCCGCAGCCGATGTGGGTTCGCTCTTCGCCTTTCTTGTCAGCGCGCGAAGAATATTTCCCGGCAGGAGACGCACCAGTGCCGCCCATCCGAGCAGGGCCGTGTAGCTGTCCAGCCAGTCGCGAGGCGATTGATCGCGACCCGTAACGGTATTGATGAAGTCAAGCGCTGCATCTCCGCCGATGAAGTCGCGCGGGACAAACCGGTGTGATTCGATCTTAACCGGTAAACATGATTTCATAGGTTGACACTTCATCGTAACCGATGTAACCTCGATTACAGGTTAAATCAACGAAGGAATCCTTGCTTATGAAAAACTCGATCATTTTTGTTTCGGCGTTCTCTGTAGTGTCGATCATGATGGTTTCTTGTGCGAGCGAACCCCAGACGACAACTACCGCGACGCATCAGACCACCGTGACTAGAGAATCATCGCCCACACTCACGCAGGCGCCGGGGGGGAACGGTTACCATGACAATAATATTGGGTCGGGAGCTTGGGGCGCAGATCCAGGCCTACTGTCCTTTAAGCGATAGGCCTGGGTCGGGAGATTGGGGCGCAGATCCAGGCGAACACTTCTGAACGAGACAGACCGAGAGGCAAAAATCGCCCAATTTGCGAAGAAATATGGATTTCGTCTGAGGTTCTACAGCAAGGGGATGTGCGCCATCTTCGACAAATGGCCGCGGCCAGATAGCAAATGACGCGGGCAACGTAATTGAAACGCACGAACACGCGGGCGACTTCAAAGAATGCTCATAGCCCATTTGTTGCTGCCTACCTAAACACGCATTGGCGGTACCATGCGACCCAGTACTAGTACCGTCTGCTTTTTTGTACACTCAAATCTTTCGATGGCGAATCCCTAGATAGAATGCCCTAGGCAAAATAGTATCGGCAACCTAAGGAGCGCTCAGGCCGATAACGAGCTTGTCATCGGCCTGAACGGCCAGCGTTGCTGCGCTTTACGAAAAATAATTAGGGAGCACCCTCGCCCGTTCAAATGAACTCCAGGCAACCCTTCTAAATCAAAATGAACTCTCTCTTACGGCTATTGATTGCCTTTAGTCCGTTGGCCATGTGTATTGTGGTCATTCTGTTGGCCTATCGGCACACCCGAGAAAAATAGAACCAGAACAAGTGGCTGTGATCTGCGTTTACGATGCCGCTGGCAACGTGATTCAGACGCACGAGCATCGGGGCGACTACAACTCGGCCTTGAGGTCGTAGTTAGACCGGTCGTACGATATTAAGGTTTCTTCAACGGAGGTTGAGGAGAATAAATATCTACCTGACCTCGCTTTAACTGTTCCTGCAGCGATTCAGAAAAATCCCTGATTTCGTTATCCAAGGTATACAGATAAGGCAACAAGCCATCTGGCTTTTCAAAATCTTCTGGCATAGGTTTTTTATCTCGAAAAGCATTTTTCGCTGCACGCAATTTGTCGTCGACGTAGTCAAACTTCGGCCGAAAGTCATTCAATTGCTGTTCGGTCCGCTCTCCAAAATACCGTTTGGTTAAAGCCAATATGCTGTAACGACGTTCGTTCCAATACGCGAGCATGTTTTGGTATTGTTGCCAATGACCCATTTCGTCATCATGGTATTGAAATCCTATGGCAGCGCGTAGCGCGTAATAGTGCCGCTTACCTATAGTATCAATTACGTCGTAGTAAGTATTAGTAGCGGCTTTTCTCGACTCTGCATAAACTGCCGCAGCATTTTCCTCGACTTTATAATGATGTGAGATCCAAGCGGCAGCGACACTAGCAAGAATAACCGTCACGAGAGATTTGGTAAGGTCAAAAACTTTACCGGACTTAGCTTTTGGCTGTTCGTCATCTTTTCTCTGAACTTTATCAGGCATATCCTAATAGAGATCTGATTGGACTCGCTCCAGCTTACCACACCAACAGACTTCTTACGGATCAAGTCACTACTCGATAGGGAAAGTCAAGGTAGCAGTTCTTTTATTTTAGAAGCGGCCTCGCTTCGGTTGACTCGGGGCTCCAGTTGGATCTGGGGGATCGCGCTAAACGTTGTCTCAGCGAAGATCCAGCCCCTGCGGCTTATTCAGCCGTGCCGAAGATAAGGTGAAACTGTCGGATGACGTAATCGAGGAGGCTTGTACTTGATCCGCGACAGTTTGTCGAACTTTATTTCACGCGCTCCGCAGTCCTCTGGGCGCTCTGCCTCATCGAATCGCCGATTCAAGTTCCAGAAACGCAGCCAGCATTTCATCCGCACGCACAATTGCTCATGTTCGTATTTAGGATGCGGTGAGGTCGCTACTGCGAGATCAAATCCACCGCGAACTCATGTATCACCCGTTCCAGCTCCAGGAACACCGTCAGTAATTCTTCGGGCGCACTATGAAACGCTTTCCGTAGCCATGC
>Ga0070684_100001691_pt1 | contig 16050 bp, 12 predicted proteins | sample KBSC723LmetaG_FD_65653 | JGI IMG/M metagenome (GOLD analysis project Ga0070684, IMG submission 65653) | Corn rhizosphere microbial communities from Kellogg Biological Station, Michigan, USA - KBS C7.2-3L metaG | ecosystem: Host-associated > Plants > Roots > Rhizosphere ...
GCGGGTCGGCGGGCGGCCTCTCACGCTGGGCGTCGATCCGCCGCTGGACGATCTGCGGGATCACGGCGGAGCGGCGGCGGGCGGCGCGGAACGCAGCACCGAACGGCCCCGTGGACGGGGCCGGCTGCTCGGGTGGTGGCTGGTCGTCGTGCTCGCCCACGTCTACCGGTTCCAGGCCGGCCGTCCGGCTCCTGCGTCCCGGGCCCGCGATGCAGCTACCCGGTCGCGCACGCCCTGGCGCGGTCGATCGCACGCGGCACCAGCGGTGAGCTCTCGAGCCGGCGTGCGCGCCAGAGCGGCACCAGCGCCTGGTCGCAGCGGCCCAACCGGAGCAGGCTGTAGCCGAGGTTGTAGTTCGCGTAAGCCTCGTAGGGATCCTCCGGGCCGGAGCCGCGGAGATCGCGCACCGCGGCGCGCAGCAGCGGCAGAGCTGAGGCGTAGTCGCCGGCGCGTATCAGCGCGTAGCCACGGTCGTTCAGCGTGTGGCCGTCGCCGGTGGGAAGCGGTGTCGCGGAGCCGGTCTCTGGCTTGCCGGACGCCGGCTGGGTCACGGTGACGGTCTCGGTCTGGACGACCGTCGTCCCCTGCTGGGTGACGGTCGAGTGGACGGTCCTGACCAGCGTCCCCGGCGCTGCGTCACCCGAGCCGGCCCACCCCATCAGCGCGTACGCTCCTGCCAGTCCGGCCAGCAGCGCCAGCACCGCGGCGACCGCAAGTGGGATCGCCTTGCGGCGGCGCGACGCGTAGATGGTGCGCGCCCTGTGCGTGGCGGCGGGCGGCCCCGCCATCACCACGGCGGGCGCCGCCGGATGCAGCGCCGCCACGAGATCCGCGACGAAGGCGGCTGCGGTCGGGTAGCGGTCCTGCGGCTGCTTGGCGAGCGCCCGGGAGAACACGCCGTCCACCGCCGGCGGCAGGCCGGCGGTCGACGCCCGCGGCGGCGGGTCGTTGACGTGCGCCGCGATCTCGTCGGTGTCGACCTCGCGGGCGAACGGCCGCGACCCCGTCAGGAGCTCGAAGGCGACGGCGGCCAGCGAGTAGTTGTCGCTCGCGGCGACGGCCGGCTCGCCCCGCGCCTGCTCAGGCGAGATGTACCCGGCAGTGCCCAGCACCATCCCCGACAGCGTCATCGTGGATGTCGCCTCGTCAACCACCCTGGCGATGCCGAAGTCGGCCACCCGCAGATCGCGTCGCGAGTCGAGCAGCAGGTTGGCGGGCTTCACGTCCCGATGCACGACGCCGCCGCGATGGGCGGCGTCGAGCGCGGACGCGGCCTGCTCCACCAGTCGCAGAGCCTCGCCGCGGTCGGGAGTGCCGTCGGAAAGGAGGCTCCGCAGGTCGCCGTTCTCGAGGTACTCCATCGAGATGAACGGGCGGCCGTCCTGCTCGCCGACGTCATAGACCGTGACCACGTGGGGATGGCCCGACAGTCGGGCAGCGGCATTCGCCTCGCGCAGAAAGCGACGGCGCAGCGACTCGTCGCGGGCGTAGTCCTCCGACAGCAGCTTCAACACCACCGGCCGGCCGAGCGTGGTGTCGTCGGCGAGCAGGATCTCGCCCATCCCGCCGACGCCGATCCGACGCGCGTTGGCATAGCGGCGCGGCAGCACCTGGGTGTCCGAGCGGCTTACCATCCCCCCGCGAGACGTTCCCCGCGCACCGGGTGCGAAAACGGTAGGGACGGCGACAGGTCACGCCAGTCGGTGCTCGAACGCCGTCTCGAGGTCGGCGGCCGGACCGCCGTCGAGTGGCACGCACTCGACGCGCAGCAGGGCGGAGCGGCCCTCCACGTGGATGCTCGCGATCTGGTTGTCGAAGCTCGGCCCGGCCTCCGTCCGCCAGCGGATCGACGGCCGACCGACCGAGGCGGCGCGCGCGATCAGCCGCGTGATCAGCCAGGCGGTGCGCGTGGTCGCGAACTTCTGCAGCCGCCGCTCGTTCGGCGTCAGCGGGTTCCTGACCGGCGAGCAGACCGCCTGCCACACCCTGGACACCGCTCCGCTGCCGCGGGCGAACGCGACCCGGGAGAGATAGGCGTTGTGAACGTCGCCGGACAGCCCGACCACAGACGCGGGCGGTGGGCCGTGCTCGCCGGTGGCGATCGCCACCAGCAGCTCGCTCATCCGCTCGAAGGACTCCCTGAACGAGGCCCAGTGGTCGAGGTCGAACGACTCCCTGATCCGTTCGGAGAGGGGCTCGAACCAGCGGCCCCAGGCACCGTTGCAGGTGGCCTCGTTCCAGGCCTGCAGCTCGTGGATGGCGGGCGCCAGCAGGAACGGGTCGGACATCGCCAGCAACAGGTGGTCGAAATCCCCGCGCGTCTCCTCGACTATCCAGGCCCACTCGTCGTCGTCCACCATCAGCCGCCGGTCGCGCTCGAGCACCCTGCCCGCCCGGCAGTCGATGCCCATCAGCCGAACGCGACCGAAATCGCGGCAGAAGCTCCAGCGGGTGCCGTGTGCCTCGCGGTCGGAGCGGCGCGCGAAGTCGCGCAGCAGCGGCCCGGCGTCCTCAGCGGCCTTCACCTGTGCCAGCAGCCGGTCCTCGGCGAGCTGCTGCGGAGACAGGTTGCCCAGGTGCTGGTAGATCCAGTACGACATGAACGCGCCCACGATCCGGGCGTCCCACCAGGGCAGCTTGCGCATGCGCTCGCACCACGAGCGGGCGATGTTCCAGTCGTCGTGCACGTCGTGGTCGTCGAACAGCATGGCGGTCGACACGGTGGACATGAACCAGCGGACGACCGGCTCGATCCAGGCGTCCTGGTAGAGCCGGGTGTACTCCTCGAAATCCGCAATCTCCGTGCCCGGCGCCACCGAGGTGTCCCTGCGCGAGCGGATGTAATCGAGGGTCTGGGGCGGCACCTCGTCGGCGTACACCTGGTCGCCGACCATGATCATGGCATCGGGAAGCCGCTCCTGGGGCCGCTCCAGGATCCGCAGGGCGATCGCCCGCAACGAGTCGACGCCATGGCCGTTGGAGTCGACGTCCGGTGACCGGGTGTACGGCTCCCGATCGGGGTGCGCCACCCGGCACGAGCCGAACAGCAGCCACAGCGGCGCGCCCGGCTCGATCGTGCGGATGGTGCTGGGAGGCTGCCCGGAGACGTCGATCGGCCACACCCGCTCGCCGTCCAGGAGCACCTCGTACTCGTGGGAGCTGCCAGGCTCAAGCCCCTCCACCGACACGATCGCGTAGTGGTGGCCCTCGACGTGGAAGGTGCGCTCCCGCCGGCCGAGGACGCCGACCTCGCAGGGGGTGTCGGTCTCGACCCAGACCGTGGCATCCGTCGAGCCGATGTGTCGCAGCAGCGGGCCGAGGATCAGTTGCGCCATGGCGCTGATCCTATGCGGCTCCGCCGCGCGGAGCACGCATGCCCCGGCGCGTCCCGGGCCCCGGCGAGCGCGCCGGGCCCCCGGGATGCATGCGCCGCGCCAGGCTGCGGTACGAGCCCTCGACGGCCAGAAGCTCGGACTCGGTACCGGTCTGGGCGACCTTGCCGCGCTCGATCACGTAGATCTGGTCGGCCCGGCGGACGGTGGCCAGCCGGTGGGCGATGATGATGGAGGTGCGACCGTGAAGCAGCCGGTCGAGCGCTCGCTCGATCAGCACCTCGGTGGGCCGGTCGATGTTCGACGTCGCCTCGTCGAGGATCAGGATCCGGGGATCGGCCAGCAGCGCCCTGGCGATCGAGATCAGCTGGCGCTCGCCGGCCGACAGCCCGGCGCCGCCCTCGCGAACCTCGTGCTCCAGCCCTCCGTGAAGCCGCGACACCACCCGGTCGACCCCGATCGCGGCAGCGGTTTGCTCCACCTCCTGGTCGGTCGCCTCCGGCCGGGCGAAGCGGATGTTGTCGGCGATCGTGCCCGAGAACAGGAACGGATCCTGCAGCACCACGCCCAGCTGCCGGCGATAGCTGCGCAGCTCCACGTCGCGCAGGTCGACGCCGTCGATCCGCACCGCACCGGTCAGCGGGTCGTAAAACCGGGCCACCAGCTTGGCCAGCGTCGACTTGCCGCCCCCCGACTGGCCGACCAACGCGATGCAGCCGCCGGCGGGCACGTGGATGTCGATGCCGTGCAGCACCTCCGACTCGCCGTAGGCGAAGGTCACGTCGTCGATGTCGATGCTGCCCTCGATCCGTACGAGCTCCCTCGCCTGCGGCCGGTCGGCGATCTCCGGCTGCTCGTCGAGCACCGTGGTGATCTTGACCATCGCCGCTGCGGCGCTCTGCAGCTGCCCGTAGACGTCGGACAGCTCCTGCAGCGGCTGGAACACCAGCTGCAGAAGGTAGACGGCGGTGATCAGCGTGCCGATGGTCAGCGAGCCGTCGGCCAGCAGCCGCGAGCCGATCACCAGCACCGCGGCGGTCGAGATCACACCCATCAGCTCGATCGCCGGAAAGAACACCGAGAACAGCTTCTGGGCATAGACGTTGGCCTTACGGTTGGCGGCGTTCAACTCGTCGAACTGCGCCTGGAACGTGCGCTCGCGGTTGAAGGCCTGGATGATCGCCATCCCGGACACCGACTCGGCGACCTGGGCGGTGACGGTGGCGATCCGGTTCCGCACCTCGAGCTGCGCCACCGCCGACGTCTTCTGAAACCACCGGGTGAGCACCAGCGACGGCGGCAGGATGACGAGCGCGACCAGCCCCAGCCGCCAGTCGACGATGAACAGCACGACGACTGTGGTCGGCAGCAGCACGATGTTCGAGACCAGGGTTGGCAGCCCCTGGGACAGGGCGTCGGACACGGCGTCGACGTCGCTGGTCAGCCGGGCGATGATCCAGCCCGCCCGCTGCTCGGAGAAGTAGCGCAGCGAGAGCGCCGTCAGATGCCTGAACAGGTCACGGCGGAGGCCGAGCACGATGCCCTGCCCGATCCCGGCCAGGCCGCGGATCAGGATCGACTGCAGCGCCCAGCCGGCCGCGTTGACGCCCAGGTAGAGGATCACCAGCTCGGTCAGCAGGCTCTCGTCGCCCTGCCCGATGGCGTCGTCGATGGCCGCCCGGACGATCAGCCAGCCACCCGCCTGCGCCGCGGCGCCGCCGGTCGCCACCAGGGTCAGCAGGGCGACCAGCAGCCAGCGGCCCTCGAGGTAACGGCCCAGCCTGGTCACGCCGGTGCGGCGCCTACGCGGCAATGATCTCGTCCCCGAACAGCGAGGCGAACACGCCGTCGCGGGCCAGCAGGTCGTCCGGATGGCCGTCCTCGGTGATCCGGCCGTCCTCCAGCACCACCGCCCGGTCGGCGAGCTCGAGCGTCGACAGCCGCTGGGTCGCCACCAGCACGGTGCGGCCCTCGAGCGCGGGCCGCAGCCGGTCGACCAGCTCCCGCTCGAGATGCGTGTCGACGGCCGACAGCGGATCGTCGAGGACGATCACCCGCGCATTCGAGATCAGCGCCCGGGCCAGCGCGACCCGCTGGCGCTGGCCGCCCGACAGGTTGACCCCCCGCTCGCCGATCAGCGTGTCGTAGCCGTGCGGCAGGTCGCCGACGAACGCCGTCACTCCGGCCGCCTCGCAGGCCGCCAGCACGGCGTCCCGAGGGGCGTCCGGACGGCCACCGACCAGGTTCTCCCACAGCGGCACCGAGAACAGGATCGGCCGCTGGGTGACGACGGCCACGGCATCGCGCAGATCCGCCAGCGCCAGGTCGCGGATCTCCACGCCGGCGATCGAGACCCCGCCCGCGGTGGGGTCGTAGAACCGCGGCACGAGGCTGAGCAGCGTGCTCTTGCCCGACCCGGTCAGCCCGCAGACCGCCACGATCTCACCCGGCTCGACGGCGAGGTCGACGCCGCGCAGCACCTCCTCCTCGCCCAGGTAGCCGAACCGCACGCCGGCGAAGGCGACCGCGGCAGGGCCCGGCGGCAGGTCGGCCGGGGCGTCGGGCTCGGGCAGCCTCTCGATCCCCTCCAGCCATGCGAATGTCCGGCCGGCGGAGGCCACCGCGCGCTGGGCAAGGTTGAGGATCCAGCCCAGCGCCTCCAGCGGCCACGCCAGCTGCAGCAGGATGGTATTGAACAGCACGAACTCGCCGATCGTCAGGTTCCCCTCGATGACGTCCCGGCCGCCGAAGAAGAGCACCGCCGCAATCGACAGGGTGGGCAGAAAGAACAGGCCGGGCAGGTGCTGGGCCTCGACCCCGGCCTGCCGGACGACGACGTCGCGCACCGACCGGGCCCTGTCTCCGAAACGCCCCCGCACGTCGTCCTCGCGGCCGAACGCCTGCACCATCTCGATGCCCACCACCGCCTCGTCGGCGGCCTCGGTGACATCGCCCTTGCGGGCCTGCACCTGCCGCGAGATCGGCATCACCAGGTGCGCGAAGCGCCAGGCGATCAGCCCGATCAGCGGCATCGCCAGGCTGGTGTAGAGGGCCAGCTGGGGGTTCACCAGGACGAGCACCACGGCACCGCCCACGATCATCATCGCGCTCTGAGCGCCCTGCACCACGCCCCAGCCGATGAAGTAGCGGATCGGGAACAGGTCGTTGGTCGCCCGGGACACCACCTGCCCGGTGGGCTGGCGATCGTAGAAGGCGCGGGGAAATCCCAGATAGCCCTCGTACAGCATCTCCCGCACCCTGGCCTCCAGCCGCACGCCGATCCGGGCGGTGGCATAGCGGCGGGTGAAATTGATGCCGGAGCGCAGCACGCCGAGCGCCAGGATGGCAGCGATGTACGGCCAAAGGCGGCCCGGATGGCCGGGGACGATCGCGTTGTCGATCGCACGCTGGATCAGCGCCGGGATCGCCAGCGAGAGCACCGTGTACGCGAACGCGCAGGCCAGACCGAGCTGGACCAGCCGCTTCTCGCCCCACCACAGGGGGGCGAGCCGGCGCACGGTCGGCCAGAACGGATAGTCCTCGGGGTCAACAGGGTTCATATGTCGTCGCCGGCGGGTGAGCGGCGACGACGGTCCCGCGCCTCCCCCGGGCATCATGAAGGCTAGTGCATGGCCTGCCGCCGCAGTCGCGCTGTACGGCCCGGTTCGGCGCCTCGCCGGGCCGGGTACACCATGACCATGAGGCGCGCAGTCATCACTCCCTACGAGAACGGACCGCTGATCGTCCGGGGTCCGTTCGCGCTCGCCGACGAGGACGGCCGAGAGATCGAGGTGGGCCGCCGGACGGTGGCCCTCTGCCGGTGCGGACGCTCGCGGCTGCGGCCGTTCTGCGACGGCTCGCACCTGACCGGCAACTTCACCGCCGAGGGCGGCCTCAGCGAGGAGGCCGCGCGCCGGCACCGGGTCGGGTCAGCCGCTGGCCTGCGGCAGCAATGACGACGTCCCGGCGTCCCAGGCCCTGAGCACGGCGCGGGCGAAGCGGCCCTCCAGCTCGAGCAAAGCGGCGCCGCCGAACAGGATGTCGTCGGTCAGGTCCGGCTCCGTCCGGGCCAGTCCCTCGGCGAGGTCGTGCGCGGCGACCGCCTCATGCACCGCGTCCGCTTCGACGTGCTCGTCGAAGAACTCGGTCGCCGCCTCCAGGCCGAGCCGGCGAAGGCCGGCGGCGTAACGCCGGTTGGGCACCGGAGACGTCATCTCGAACACCGCCAGGTGCCCGACGATCCCGCCACGCAGCCGCCGGTGCAGACCCATCAGCGACATCAGGTTGACGGTGGCGAGCGTCGTCCCCGGGAGCCTGTCGAGGTACGCCCCGTAGCGGTCGTCGAGCCCCAGCGCACGCATCGAGCCCGCGAACAGGGTGGCGTGCATCCGGCCGGGGGCGCCACCGCCGTACTCGTCGGACTGCACCTCGACCAGCGCCTCCTTCGGCCGGCCAGCCAGCCGCGGCACGGCCCACGAGTGGGGGTCGGCCTCCTTCAGCTGGTACGCCGAGCGGTGGATCAGGAACTCCGAGAACCGCTCACGCGAGGCGTGGCGCTCGAGCGTCCGGGAGAGCGCGGGCGCGTCATCGGCGGCGACCATCGCCCTCAGGGTCGCCTCGACCTGCTCCGGGGCGGCAGCGGGCACCGCGACCGCCTCCCGCAGTGCCTGCTCGAAGGGGGCCTCCAGTGACCGCCGGGCGGCCAGCAGCGACGGCTGCCACTCCCATTCGGGATCGACGCCGGCGAACGACCGGTAGTGCTGCTCGTAGCAGACGTACAACGCAAGCTGCAGGTCGTCGTCGGCCAGCGGGTCGCCACCGTGGGCGGCAGGCGGCACTGAAAGATGCCCGGCACGCCGGCGCAACGCACTCAGGATGGCCTCGCTGAGCGGGCCCCTCGGGCGGGGCAGGGGCGGCGCCTCGAGCGTCCCGGCAGGGGTGATCTGATCGGTGTGAAGCACCGCGGAGGTGGTGCCCGCCGAGCCTGCCACTGAAACGATTGGATAGCATCGGCGCCGTGAGCGACGCCCCGAGGATCGAGACCGAGCGGCTGGTGCTTCGGGGCTGGCGGCCGTCCGACCGCGCGCCGTTCGCAGCGATGAACGCCGACCCGGAGGTCGTCGAGCATCTGGTGAACCCGTTGACCCGCGAGGAGAGCGATGCTCTGGCCGACCGGATCGAGGAGCACTTCGCCGTGCACGGATACGGCCTGTGGGCCGTCGAGGTGCCGGGCCGGTGGCCGTTCGTCGGTTTCGTCGGGCTGCTGCTGCAGACGTTCGAGGCGCACTTCACCCCGGCCGTCGAGATCGGCTGGAGGCTGGCACGCCCCGCCTGGAGCCACGGCTATGCGACCGAGGCCGCCCGCGCCGTGCTGCGCCACGCGTTCACCGAGGCCGACCTCGACCAGCTGGTCTCGATGACCGTCCCCATGAACACACGCTCATGGGCCGTGATGGAGCGGATCGGCATGACCCGCGATCCGGCTGACGACTTCGATCACCCGCGGGTGCCCGAGGGTCACTCCCACCGCCGTCACATCCTCTACCGGCTGTCCCGCGATCGATGGCTGGAGGCGGGGGCTCAGGCAGGCTCGGACGACAGGCACTGAACCGCGCCGAGGCGCTGGAACACGCCGTCCTCAAGTGCCGCCAAAGCCGTCAACGCGGACTCCGCGGACGCGGCGCCGGCCAAGTCGCCCCGGCGAACGGCATCCGCCAGCCGCCGCAAGCCGCGCTCGTCCCGGGCGAACAATCGCAGCAACCGGCGGCGGTCGGCCTGCAGCCCGGCCGGGAAGCTGACGCGAGCGAAGCGCCCGTTCACCTCGGCGTTCAACGGCATCAGCCGGTCGAGCAGCGGCACCAGCTCGGCGGCGGAGGCGGCGCTCGCCAGGCTGGCCTGGAGCGGCGCGAGATCCCTCCTGGCCTTGACGCAGATCCGGTTCAACCGACGGCGGAGCTGGTTCGCGTCGCTTGCCGGCACGGCGCCCACGCTCTCCGAGGGCGCTGAACCGCTGTGCGTGGTGCCGTGTGCGAAGGAGGACGGCGCCGCGCTCTCGTCGCCGCCCACGGCGCCGTGGGCGAAGGCGAGCCCAACAGCGACCCCGCACAACCCGAGCAGGCCTATCAGAATCCGGATCACCCGTCTATCATCGGGTGGCCCTACCGCAGCGCGGATGCCCCGGACGGGTGACCGGGGCGCCGAGGGGATCGACAACCGCATGGCTGATCAGGAGCGCCGTCTGGCAGACAACCGGGAGCAGCAGGAGCGGGTCTGGGGGACAGACGAGCTCCACCGTCACTACGCGACGGTGCATCCAAGCCTGCTGCGATATCTGCGCGTCGTCGCCGGCCAGTCCGCCGAGGACGTCGCCTCGCAGGTCTGGCTCGAGATCGCATCGTCCCCCGACATTCCGCCCGACGAAGAGGAGATGCGCCGCCTGGCGTTCGTGATCGCCCGCCGCCGGGCGTCGGACATGCGCCGGCGCTGGTGGCAGCGCAAGGTCGACGTGCGGCCTCCGGGCTCCGCGGATCTCGAGCGCGCCGCTCCCGACATCGACGCGCCCAGCGACACCACGGTGCGCCTGCTGCGCCTCCTGCCGCGAGCCCAGGCCGAGGTGGTGCTGCTCCGGGTGGTGGGTGGGTTCGCCGCAGACGAGGTGGCCGTGATGACCGGGATGACCCCCGGGCATGTGCGCGTGCTTCAGCATCGGGCGCTGCGGTCGCTGCGGCGCCACCTCGAGGCGCGATCGGACGGGGGGCTGTAACGGTGAGGCTCCCTGTCGCGATGGTAGTGCTGATGAGACGACGCAGGCTCGACGTCGATACCGCCGACCGGATGCTGGACGGCCGCGTGCCCCCGATGGACGCGCCACCCGGCTACGGCGCCGTGTCGGCGTTCCTGCTCGAGCTGCGGGATGCAGCCGACGGTCAGCACCCGACGTGGGCGACCGCCGGCGGCCACATCCCGCTGACACAGCGAAGGACAGCGGGGATGCTGAACACCGCGCGTTCGGGGATCCGGCGGTCGGCTCTCGTGGGCGCGCTCGCATTCGCCGCCATGACCGGCACAGCGTTCGCCACAGGCCTGCCCGGGGCGGCCTCCGACACGGCGGTCACGATGCTCGAGAAGCTCCATCTGGCCGTCCCCGGCCCGGACGAGCACGCCGGCGACCACCCGGACGGCAAGGCGACCGCCGCCGCGACAGCGAATGATCAGGGCGCCTCGACCGTGAACGGTACGGTGGCAGCGTCGAAGCAGCCACGACACCATGCCGGCACGCGCCGGCACGCGCCGAAGCCCGCCGCAACGGCTCACGACCAGGGCCAGGGCAAGGATCGCGGTCAGGGATCGACCATCTCGACCCTGGCCCGGACGACCACCGCGACCGGTGTCGACAAGGGCGCCGTCATCTCCACCGCCGCGAGCGGGGGGCAGAGCCAGGCCGGCGACCATGGCCAGGCCGGCGAGAGCGACACGGCCACCGGCGGCAGGGGCAAGGCCGCCGAGCACAGCCACGCCGGGGAGCACAGCAAGGCGAACGACCGGGCCAGCCGGCCCTGACCGACGTCAGCAGGCGGCCACCCATCCCGGAGCGGGCCGTGACAGCCTGCCGTCGGCCACCAGGTCGTCGACCAGCCGGTCATCCCACCGCCCGCGCCACGTGAACCATCGCTGGAGCTCCGGCTCGGGAGCCAGCACGGCGGCGAACACTCCTGCTACGACCAGCTCGCCCAGTCCGCCGCCGGAAGCCGGCTGCGGGTACGCCTGATCCCAGCGGGTCAGCAGGCTGGAGTGCAGATGGCCGCCGCGGCCCGTGCCCGTCGTCACGCTGTGGCTGACCACTGCGCCGGCCCGCTCGAGTGGGCGCCGGGCCGCGCGCAGGCGCGGCGAGCCCCACCCCAGCTCGACCTTGAGATCCTCCAGATCGCTGGGCCCCGCCTCCCGCAGGTGGCGCAGCAGCCGCCCAGGATCGTCATCCACCGCCTGCCGCTGCTCCAGCTCGGCCCGGCAGACCGGATCGGCAAGCGCCGCCGTGGCCGCGGTCAGCAGCAGACGGCTGCCGTCGTGGACCGAGAGCTCATAGACGCCGTCGCGGGCCGCCATCGCCCAGAACCAGGGATACTTGGTGGCGGGCCACTCGGCGAACCCTCCGCGGCCGGACCGGTACGGCCGCTCGTGACACGCCCCGAACAGGCTGGGCAGGGCCGAGTCGGGCGTTCGCGTCAGCATGCCGCGCTCGTGGAGAAAGGCCTCTGCCTCTTCGAGCGAGCGCAGTGCGCGATCGGGCTTGAGGCGGCACTCCTCGACCCGCCTGCGCTCGAGCCCGGCGAGCGGTGCGCCGGCGCAGTCCACGGTCACTCCACTCCCCGTCCACGGGATGCCATACCCGCCGACTCTACCGACGGCGACGTGCGCCGCCCACCTCCGGCGGCCGGTCGAGAACCGTCGCGGTGGTCTATCCTCCCGGGGGTGTCGGATTTCGATCGTCGAAACGCACGGCGCAGGCACCGCGGCGTCGAACGGGCGGGCCGTCGGTGAGGGTCAGCTTCGAATGTCTCCAGTGCGGCTATCACTGGGAAGGTCGAGAACCGGGGTTCGTGCCGCCCGAGCGATGGATCCGCTGCCCCCACTGTGAGCGCCCCGCGGTGGAAGCGCACGGCGCGCCGACGCCGGTGGAGCCACCCAAGGACGACTGAGCTCCCCCGTCGAGGGGAGCACAGCGACCCCCTGGGGAGGCACCACCTTTGCTCCCGCCGGCCCGATGAAGGTTGCGGAGGTCGGTTTCGGCCGGCCGTCGCGTTCAGTCATGCCACTGGGAGGGGTCTCTGTTGGCGCTCGACAGCAACCATGGTCGGCGGACCGCGGGCGAGAGCCGCATCCGGAGCCGCTTTCCGCGGCCGGTGGTCGTGGCGCTGCTGTTCGTCGCCGCCCTGATCGTCGGGGGCCGCCACCCGCTGGGCGCGGCCGCAGCGACGACGGTCGTCAAGACCGAGTTCGCGGCGGTTGCCGACAGCTACGTCAACGCGAGTGACATCAACGCCAACTATGGGTCCAACGTCCGTCTGAGGACGACCGATTCGCCGGTCATGCGCAGCTATCTGCGGTTCGAGGTGTCCGGGCTCTCGGGGACGCTCTCGAGCGCGCGGCTCCGGCTGCACGTCGCCCTGACGTCCGGCGGCAGCGTCTCGGTCGCCCCGGTGACGGCGCCGTGGGACGAGCGAACGGTCACGTTTGCCAACTCCCCGCGAGGCGGCACGGCGGTGGCCTCCTCGGGCCGGCTGAAGAACGACACCTGGACGGCGCTCGATGTCGGCTCGCTGATCGACGGAGACGGCACGTACTCCTTCGTCGTTCGCGGAACCGGCGGCACTCGCCTGAACAGCCGGGAGAGCGGCACCACGTACGCTGCCCGGCTGGCCATCTCGACCACCCAGCTTGCGGACGTATCGCCGCCGACCGTCCCCCAGGGCCTGACCGTGGGCAACCTCACGGGCAACGAGGGAGATCTCGGCTGGAGCACGTCCGTCGACGATGTGGGCGTGGAAGCCTACGACCTGTTCCTCGACGGATCATTCGTCGGATCCACGTCGGCCGCCACGTACCACTTCTCCTCGCTGCGGTGCGGAGCGACCCAGGTGCTCGGGGTGGCCGCGCGCGACGCGGCGGGCAACCGGTCGGAGACCGCGACCGTCTCGGTCACCACACCCGGCTGCAGCGCGCGCGACGACCAGCCGGCATTTCCGATCCGGGCGGCGTTCTATTACCCGTGGTTCCCCGAGACATGGACGGTGGGCGGCTACGCCACTCACTACCACCCCGTCGCCGGCTACTACTCGTCCACCACCACGAGCGTGATCCAGCAACAGGTACAGGCGATGCAGTACGGCGGCATCCAGGCTGGGATCATCTCGTGGTGGGGGCCGGGCACCGCGAGCTCCGATGCGCGGGTGCCGGCGATCCTCTCGGCCACGGCGGGATCGGCCTTCCGCTGGGCGTTCTACTACGAGGCCGAGAGCACCGGCAACCCGACCGCGTCCCAGATCGCGGCCGACCTCCAGTATCTGGAGAACAGCTACGGCACGGATCCGTCCGTGCTTCGCGTCAACGGCCGAATGGTGGTGTTCGTCTACGCCGACGGTACCGACGGCTGCGGGATGGCCGATCGGTGGGCTGCCGGCAACACCGTGAACGCCTACGTGGTGCTCAAGGTGTTCGGCGGTTACACCGGGTGCGCCGCCCAGCCGGACGGCTGGCACCAGTACTCCCCTGCGGTTCGCGCCGACGCCCAGTCCGGATACTCGTATTCGATCTCGCCGGGGTTCTGGAAGGCGAACGAGTCAGCGGCCCGGCTCCAGCGCGACCCCACGGCGTTCGGGCAGGCGGTTCGCAACATGGTGGCGTCGAACGCACCCTGGCAGCTGGTGACCACCTTCAACGAATGGGGCGAGGGGACGGCTGTCGAAGACGCCGACTCCACGGGGTACGCGACGCCGAACCTGGGCACCGGGGCCGGCTGGCAGAGCGCGTCGGGATACGGGACGTATCTCGACCTGCTGCATGCAGACGGTGCGCCGGGGGACAGCGAGCCCCCCACGGCGCCGAGCTCGATCGTTGCATCCTCGGCCACCGCGACCACCATCTCGCTTTCGTGGAGCGAGTCGTCGGATAACGTCGGGGTCAGCCGCTACGACGTCTACCAGTCCGGTGCCAAGGTGGCATCCAGCTCGACGACGTCCGCATCGGTGGGCGGTCTCAGCTGTGGCACGGCCTACAGCTTCGGCGTGGAGGCTGTCGACCTGTCCGGCAACCCGTCCAGCCGCACGGCCGCGACGCTGTCCACCGCGGCCTGCCCATCCGACGTCCAGGCACCCACCGCGCCCGGCGCCCTCTCGGCCTCCGGCGTGCTGGCCGATCAGGTCACGCTCTCGTGGACGCCGTCGACCGACGACCGGGGCGTGAAGGACTATCGGGTGTACGTGAACGGGAGCCTGGCAGCGACCGTGGCCGGGCCACCGACCACCCTGACCTCACTTCAGTGCGCGACGACCTACACGCTGGCCGTCGAGGCACGAGATGCCGCGGGCAACGTCTCTCCGCGGGCCGAGACCGCGGCGACGACCGCGGCCTGCCCGCCCAGCCCGCCGGCCAGCGGCCCCTGCAATGCCCGCCCCACCCCGCCCGCCACCTACCAGCACGTGATCTGGATCTGGTTCGAGAACCACACCTATTCGTCGGTGCTGGGCGGCAACTCATCGGCGCCGTACTTCAACTGGCTGGCGAGCAGCTGCGGATACTCGATCCAGTGGATGGACAACCTGTTCTCGTACAACAGCGAGCCCGAGTACCTGGCCGGCGTTTCGGGCTCCAACTGCGACATCGGATTCGCGGCCACGGGCACGAACTGCAACACCGGCAACGACGGCAGCCCGTCCGGTAGCACGGTGCTGACGACGAGCACCCTGTTCGACCAGGTGACGGCCGCCGGCGGCACATGGAAGGCCTACCAGGAGGGCATGCCGGGCAACTGCGCGTTCTCCAGCGGGGGTAGCGGGTACGCGCCCAAGCACAACCCGCCAGTGTTCTTCGCCACACTCACCGGCGGCAGCCACACCGCCCCGGCGGCCGGCAGCCCGTGCCTGTCCAGGGATGTGCCGATACCGGCCCTGAGCTGCCCGGGGACGCGAGGGTCAGCCTGCTCGGCGCCCGGTGGAGCGCTGATCGACGACCTCGCCAACGACACGCTTCCCACCTTCGCGTTCGTGACGCCGAACCTGTGCAACGACATGCACGACTGCTCCCCCACGGTCTCCGACAACTGGATCCACACCTACATGGACATCATCCTCGCCAGCCCCGCGTACCGGTCGGGGAGTACGGCCGTGTTCCTGATGTGGGACGAGGGCTCTTTCGGTGCCCCGCAGCCGAACGTAATCGTCTCGCCCTCCACCGATCGGGTCGTCTCGTCCACGACCATGAACAACCTCGCGGCGCTGGGCACCACGGAATCGATGCTGGGAATCGGCACCCGGCTGGGATGCGCGTCGGGTACGCCGCCGGGCGGCGTCGGCACCTGCCCGTCGGGGTCGACGGTCGACCTTCGCGGCCTGTTCAACCTGTGACCGGGCGGGACACACCACGGCCGTTGCGGCCCGCCATCGTGCTCGCCGGACGCCGATGGATCCTGACCGCCGCGGCGATCGCCGGAGCCCTCGCGCTGGCCGGCGCTGTGCGGCAGCATGCACCGGCCGCGGAGGGGCCGGCACCGGCGCCACCGTTCGCGACGGCAGCAATCGCGGCCCGGGAATCCCGGCTCACCGACCGGTTCCAGCTCGCCGGGCCGGCGGCGGTGCGATTGCTGGACGGCACGCCACAGGTGCTGCGCTACGACGCGCGGGTCAGCGACCGCCCCGGCTGGCAGGAATGGCAGATGGTGCGATCCGCATGGCAGCCCACGCCCGGCAGATGGCGTGACCACCCCCTCTTCTCGGCCGCGGGGCTGCACGACCCGCCGGTGACCGCGCTCTCGACGTCGGGCCGCACGCTGGCCGTCGTCGACCAGCCGCCGATCGGCGACCGCGCCGCATCCGTTGGTCGCGTGATGCTGCTGCCTCAGGCGACGACGCTTCCCGGATCGTTCACCGTCGCCGGCTGGCACGTGGACGCCCTCGCGGTGGTCGACGGCCTGCCCGGCCAGTCGCGGCTGCTGGGCCTGGTCGAG
>Ga0070684_100001695_pt1 | contig 16034 bp, 15 predicted proteins | sample KBSC723LmetaG_FD_65653 | JGI IMG/M metagenome (GOLD analysis project Ga0070684, IMG submission 65653) | Corn rhizosphere microbial communities from Kellogg Biological Station, Michigan, USA - KBS C7.2-3L metaG | ecosystem: Host-associated > Plants > Roots > Rhizosphere ...
TTCCGCGCTTAGGTAACCGCAAAACATGGGCGCAACAGGGCTCGAACCTGTGACCTTCCGCGCGTGAAGCCGACGCTCTCCCAGCCCGCTGACGCGTGGGGGAACCCAGGGTTCCCCCACGAGCCCCCTCCTTAAGATCGCAAAACATGGGCGCAACAGGGCTCGAACCTGTGACCTTCCGCGCGTGAAGCGGACGCTCTCCCAGCTGAGCTATGCGCCCTGGGACTGATCGCCGCGAGGCGGCGACGCCAGGGAGGATATCGCGCCTGCGGTCGGCTGCACGGCGACCGGTCGCGTGGCCGCGGACACACCGCGCCGCCGACCGTCACGCGACCGGTAGACAGATGCTTCCCTTAGGCGCAAACTCGGAGTATCGTCGCCGCGGCGCCGGGAGGAACCGGCCGCCAGGCTCCGAACCAGGTGCCGTCACCCCGGCCGATCGAGAGGACCCCATGAAAGCTCGTCATCTGCTCGTGTCGCTGATGTGCATCGCGGTGGCCGGCACCGGCTGTGCCGGGGGCGGGACCGGCGACACCGCGGCCGCCAACGGCGGCAATGGGGGCAACGCCGGCGACCTCCGCAGCGAGGTCGACACCTCGGCCTGCAAGGAGCTGCCCGCCGACCTCGTGAACGCGGTCTCGGCGAAGCTCACCAACATCACCCTCAGCCACGTCTTCCTGGTCAAGCAGAGCGACAAGCTGTTCTACGTCTCCGGGCGCATGGAGGGGACCGGGCAGGCCGGGAACGACATCGCCACCTTTGCCCTGACCAGCGAGAACCCGGCGTCCGCCCGGATCTACGCCGTCGGCCCCAACGCCTCCAACTACTCCGACTTCGAGGACGCGCCGGCGGATGTCGCCACGCTCACCGACACAGCGGCGGTGACCTCCAACTCCTGTGCGAAGACGCCCTAGGCGCCGACCAGATCCTGGAACAGCTTGTTGAACTCGAGCTCCTCTTGGGGCTCGAGATTCTTGAACCCGAAGGTGTTGGACAGCATCTCCGCGGTCGGGAAGATCAGCGGATTCTTCGCGACCGCGGGATCGTTCGCGATCAGTGCTTCCTTGGCGCCCTTGACCGGGCAGATGTAGTTGACCCAGTCCTCGATCATGGCCGCGATCTCGGGCCGATAGGCGAAGTCCATCCATAGGTGGGCGTTGTAGGGCGCGCTCGCCCCCTTGGGGATGATCATGTTGTCGGTCCACAGCTGGCCGCCGCTGGCGGGGATGATGAACTTGAGGTCGGGGTTGTCGAACTGCAGCTGCACGATGTCGCCCGACCAGCCCATGCACGCGACCACGTTGCCCTTGGCCAGATCGCCGGCGTAGTCGTTGCCGGTGAACCGCCTGACCTGGCCGTTCTCGACGTACGGCCGGAGCTTGTCGACTGCGGCCTGTGCATCGTCGATCGTACACTCCTCGGGATTCACGCCCATCGATGACATGGTCAGGCCGAGCGTGTCGCGCATCTCCGTGAGCAGCGTCACCTTGCCCTTGAAGTCCGGGTTCCACAGATCGTCGAGGGTGGTCAGGTCGCCGCCGGTCAGCTTCGGGTTGTACGCGAGGCCCGTGAAGCCGGACTGCCAGGGCACGAGGTGCGTGTCGTCGGGGTCGATCGGGCGGCCCTTCCAGTCGTCGAGCAGATTCGCCTGGACGGTCGGCAGCAGCGTGGTGTCGAGCTTGGACGCGTAGCCCAGCTTCACCCACTTGCCGGCCATCCAGTCGGTCAGTACGACGATGTCGCGCTTGATGTTCTGCCCCGCCTCGAGCTGGGCCTTGACCTGGCCGAAGAACGACTCGTTGTCCTCGATGTCCTCGATATAGGTCGTTTTGGTGCTGTACTCCTTGTCGAACTTGTCGAGCGACGGGTGCTTGGTCTTGTTCTCGGTGTCGATGTAGAGCGGCCAGTTCGAGAACGTCCACGAGGGGGCGACGGTCTTGTCGATCGTGGCTGCCGCCTGGCTGCTGGGCGCCGAGGTGTCACCGCTCGAGCTGCTGCTCCCGCAGGCTGCGAGCAGGCTGCCGCCCGCGGCGACGCCGCCGGCGATGCCGGCCCGGCGAAGCAGGTCGCGACGTGTCAGCCCGCGCGGGGTCAGGATACGGGGGGTCAGGGGCTGGCGCTGCGGCTCGTCGGTCATGCAAATCCTCGTTTCTCGGGGCCCGGTGGAGCGCGGCCGATGATACAAGACGCTCCGGTTCGGATCCAAAGATTCTATTGGGTACGAAGGTCGGCAGGGCCGATGCAGTCGCCGGCCCGACCGGGTCGACCCGGTAGACTTCACATGGCCCTGGCGGGCCGCGCGGGGCCCGCAGCCTCAACCGAAGGAGCCCGGATCGACGCCGAACTCCTCCTGCTGGTCGTCGGCGGCCTGCTCTTCGTGGCTGTCGCATCCGCGTATGCCGCCAGCCGGCTGAGCGTCCCCATCCTGGTCGCCTTCCTGGGCATCGGCATGCTGCTGGGCTCGGATGGCCCCGGGGGCATCGACTTCGACAACGCGGAGCTCGCCCGCGACGTCGGCATCATCGGCCTCGCGATCATCCTCTTCGACGGCGGCCTGAGCGCGGAGTGGCGGCAGATCCGCTCCGTGCTCGTACCGGCGCTCTCGCTGGGCACGGTCGGCGTCTTCATCACCGCGGGCGTATCCGCGGCCGCGGCGTACGGGCTGTTCGACCTGTCGGCGGAGAAGTCGCTGCTGCTGGGGGCGGTGGTCGGCTCGACCGATGCCGCCGCCGTGTTCTCGACCCTCCGCACCACCGGCCTGCGCCGCCGGCCGGCCGTAACCCTGGAGGCCGAATCGGGCGTCAACGACCCGATGGCCGTGGCCCTCACATTGGGCCTGATCTCGATCATCACCGAGCCGCACTACGGGGTGGCCGACCTGGCCCTGCTGCTGGTCCAGCAGTTCGGCATCGGGCTGGTGCTGGGAATCGCCGTGGGCTGGGCGTCCTCGTGGATGTTCGCCCGTTTCCCCCCGGAGTTGACGCCGTTTGCGCCCGTCTTCGTGCTGGCCTGTGGCGCCGTCGGATTCGGCGCCGCCGGAGTGCTCAACGGCAGCGGCTTCCTCGCCGTCTACATCACCGGCCTGATGCTGGGAGACACACCCAGCCCCCTCCGCCGCCAGGTCATGAACTTCAACGCCGGCCTGGCCTTCCTGGCCCAGATCATCCTCTTCATCGTGCTCGGCCTGCTGGTGTTCCCCGGCGAGCTGGAGAGCGTGATCGGCCCCGGGCTGGCCTTGGCCGCGGTGCTCACCCTGGTGGCCCGGCCGGCGGCCGTGTTCATCTCGACGATCGGGATGGGGTTCACCCGCGGCGAGCGGGTGCTGCTCGGCTGGGCCGGCCTGCGCGGCGCGGTGCCCATCGTGCTCGCCACCTTCGCCCTCTCCGAGGGCATTCGGGAGAGCTCGACCATCTTCAACGCGGTCTTCTTCGTGGTGCTGGTGTCGGTGCTGCTGCAGGGCCTGACGCTGCGCTGGGCGACCCGGGCGCTGGGACTGGTCGACGAGGCCGAGCGGGCAACGGAGCAGCCGCTCGAGGCCGGCGTCGTGGAGGGAATGGGCGGCGAGGTGATCGAGCACGTCGCCCGGGCGGACGACGCCATCGTCGGACTGCCGATCAGCGCGGTGCGGCTGCCGCCGCGGGCCATGATCGCCGTCATCGTGCGCGACAACGAGGTGGTGCCCCCGCGTGGCGACACGCAGATCGCCGCCGGCGACCGGATCTTCGTGCTGGCCCGGGCCGAGGACCTGGGCGAGGCGGAGCGCGCCGTCGAGGCATGGCGGGGCGGCGACCCGGCCGCCGCCCGCGGATAGGCTTCCGCCCCGGTGGAGTTCCGCACCATCATCGAGCCGTTCCGAATCCACTCGGTGGAGCCGCTGCGGCTGACCACCCGAGAGCAGCGCGAGCAGGCAATTCGCGGGGCCGGATACAACCTGTTCTCGCTGCACGCCGGGGACGTCCTGATCGACCTGCTCACCGATTCGGGTACGGGGGCGATGTCGCGCGACCAGTGGGCGGCCATCCAGCACGGCGACGAGAGCTATGCCGGCTCGCCGTCGTGGCACCGGTTCGCCGACGCGGTGCGCGAGCTGTTTCCGTTCCGCCACGTGATCCCGACCCACCAGGGACGGGCGGCCGAGAAGATCCTGTTCTCCGCCGTCGGCGGGCCGGGGCTGGCGATCCCCAACAACACGCACTTCGACACCACCAGGGCGAACATCGAGTTCACGGGCGCCGAGGCGGTCGATCTCGTGATCGAGGAGGGCCGGCGGCCGCAATCCGAGCACCCGTTCAAGGGCAACATGGATCTCGAGGCGCTCGAGCGGTTCCTCGCCGACCGGCCCGGCGCGGTGCCGCTGGTGATGGTGACGATCACCAACAACTCGGGTGGCGGCCAGCCGGTCTCGCTCGAGAACCTCCGCGGCGTCCGCGCGATCTGCGACCACCACGCTGTCCCGCTCTTCCTCGATGCCTGCCGGTTCGCCGAGAACGCCTGGTTCATCCGGGAGCGGGAGCCCGGCCACGGGGAGCGCGACGTGGCCGACATCGTCCGCGAGATCTCGTCGTTGGCCGACGGTATGACGATGTCGGCCAAGAAGGACCCCCTGGCCAACATCGGCGGGTGGCTGGCGATGAACGACGACGCGCTGGCGGAGCGGTGCCGCAACCTGTTGATCCTGACCGAGGGCTTCCCGACCTACGGTGGGTTGGCCGGACGAGACCTGGAGGCGATCGCCCAGGGCCTGTCGGAGGCCGTTGAGCATGACTACCTGCGGTACCGCACCCGCTCGACGGCCTACCTCGGCGACGCGCTGCACGAGGCCGGCGTGCCGGTCGTGCGGCCGATCGGCGGCCATGCCGTGTACCTGGACGCCCGGGCGCTTTTGCCCGGCATCCCACCACTGGAGTACCCCGGCCAGTCCCTTGCGGTGGCCCTCTACGAGGCGGGCGGGATCCGCGGCTGCGAGATCGGCACGGTCATGTTCGGCCTCCAGCCGGACGGGTCGGAGCGGCCGGCCGCCATGGATCTGGTGCGGCTGGCCATCCCCCGCCGCACGTACACGCAGAGCCATATCGACTACGCGATCGAGGTTGTCTGCTCGGTGGCCGCCCGGGCCGGCCAGCTGCGGGGCATGCGGATAACGTCGCAACCCTCGGCGCTTCGACACTTCACCGCGACGTTCGAGCCGGTGTGAGCCTGGCGGGCCTGCTCGCCTGGGTGCTGGCCGCGCTCAGCGTGGTGCCGGTGCCCGTCGGCAGCGCGGGCCACCGGCCGGCGGCGGCCCTGCGCGACGGCAGCCCGGTGGCCGGCATGGCCTGCGCGTCCGCCGGCGACCGGTTCCCGGTGCACGTCGAGGTGTTCGCCGCCGGCCGGGCCGTCGTCGTCCCGGCCGGGATCGGGATCGCCCCACCTGTCCGCCGATCGGGGGCCTACGTCACGGGCGGCTCGTGCCGCTATCCGCTGGTCACGGTCGAACCGACCGGCGTGGTCTGGGTGCGGGCGGGTCGGCCGCGGACGCTGGGAGATCTGTTCGCGCTCTGGGGCCAGCCGCTCGGCCGGCGGCGGCTGCTCGGCTTCGACGGCCGAGTGAGCGTTGCCGTCGATGGCCACGAGTACCGCGGCGATCCGCGCACGCTCACGCTCCGCGAGCGCTCGCAGATCGTGGTGCAGGTGGGGCGCCACGTCCCGCCGCATCCGACCTACCGGTTTCCCGGCGACCGCTGAGGCGGCTAGGCCTCGTCGAGGGCGGGCAGGGGCGCCGAACGGCGCTCCCTGGCCGGCACGGCGACCGCCGCGGCGAACGCGGCCAGCATCGCCACCGCGCTGAGCGCGAAGGCCGCCGTGAAGCCGTCCACGGTGGGCAGGCCGCCCTGCACCGCCGAGGAGGCGACAACACTGGCCGCCGCCTGGCTACCCAGCGCCCCTCCGATCGTGCGCATGATTGTGTTCATGCCGCTGGCCACGCCGGTCTGCTCTCGCGGCACCGCCTCGACTATCAGGTTCGCCATCGCCGAGAAGGCCAGCCCGATGCCGACACCGAGCAGGCAGGTGGCCAGATAGATCTCGAACCGGCGGGAGTGGGCGACGGCCAGCAGCACGAACGAGCTCGCCGACACGAGCGCGCCCAGCATCAGCGGCAGCTTCGAGCCGAGTGCGTACGACAGCTTGCCGGCCAGCGGGCTGACCACGAGCATCGCCACCGTCGCGGGGAACAGAAACAGCCCGGCCTCGGTCACGGAGGCGTCGAAGCCGTAGCCGGTGGAGGACGGCATCTGCACGAACTGGGGCACGAGCACGAACGATCCGAACATGCCGAAGCCGATCAGCATCGCCGACAGGTTGGTCGTCCAGACGCCCCGCAGGCGCATCATCCGCATGTCGACCAGCGGCCCCGATGAGGCCGACTCGACCCGGATCCAAACCGCCAGCAGCACCGCGGCGGCCGCCAGCAGTCCCAGCACGCGGCCCGAACTCCAGCCCCAGGTCGATCCCTCGCTGACCGCGACCAGCAGGCACACCAGCCATGCCGCCAGCAGCAGGGCGCCGTTCCAGTTGACGCTTCCGGGCGCGCGCACCGGCGACTCGGGTATCACAAACGCCGCACCGGCCGCCGCGATCAGCACCGGCACCAGCGGGAACCAGAAGATCCAGTGATAGTCGAAGGTCTCGATGATCGGACCGGCGAGCACGATCCCCAGGCCGGCTCCGATGCCCAGAATCGAGGACACCATGGCGATCCCTGTGGGCACCCGCTCGCGTGGGAACTCGTCGCGGATGATGCCGAAGGCGAGCGGGAACACCGCGCCGCCCAGCCCCTGCACCACGCGCCCTGCGATCATCACGGAGATCGAGGTCGCCAGGGCCGAGATCACCGTGCCCACCGCCAAGGCACAGAGCGTGGCAACAAGCATCTTCTTCTTGCCGTGGATGTCCCCCAGCCGGCCCACGATCGGCGTCGCCACCGACGCGCTGAGCAGGTAGGCGGTGAGGATCCACGTCGCCCCGGTGGTGGTGGTGTGAAGGTCGAGCTGGATCTCGCGCAGGGCCGGGGCGACCAGCGACTGCAGGAGCGCGAACGAGGCGCCGGCGATCGCGAGAATGGCGAACGTGAGCCGGTAGTGCGTGCGATCGAGGTCGTGGGCGGGCGTCACCGCGGCGCACCGTAGCATGTAAGCGGAGCCGCTCTTCCGTTTGCGGCATGCCCCGATCGCCCGCCTGGCGGCCCGGCTCTCAGAGCCCCTGGTGCCGTCTGATGCTGGGCAGCGCCAGCGCCGGCACGAGCGCGCAGGCCCCCACCACCAGGGCGACGGTGAAGCAGACGGCGAAGGCCTCGGTCAACTGAGGTGCCGCGGCCGCCCGCGCCGCCGGCTGCAGCGCGGCGGCCTCCGAAAGGCCGCCGACTGCCGGCAGCCGGGTGTCCAGGGCCCGCTGCAGCACGACCGCGATCAGGGCGGTGCCGACCGACCCTGCCAGCCGCTGCACGGTGTTGAGCGCGCTGGTCGCCCGCGCCACCGCGTCTCCCGGCACCGATGCGTAGGCGACGGCCATGCTCGGCATGATCGTGGCGCCCAGGCCCAGGCCGATCACGAACAGCGCGGCGGCCAGGGTGCCGGCTGATGCCTCGGCGGTCAGCTGCGTGTACACGCCGGTGCCCATCAGCGCCAGCGCGATCCCTGCCGGGATCACTCGCCGCGCGCCCAGCCGGTCGGTCAGCACCCCGGCCAGCGGCATCGCCACCGCCGCGCCCAGAGCCTGCGGCACCATCAGCAGCCCGGCGTCCAGCGGGCTGTCGCCGCGCGCGATCTGGAAGAACAGCGGCAACGCCATCAGCATGCCGAACAGCGCCACTCCGAGCAGGAAGGTGGTTGTCGCCGCGGCTCCGAAGCCGCGGCGGCCGAACAGCCGGACGTCGATCAGCGGCCGCTCGGTCCGCAGGGCGTGACGGACGAACAGCGCCAGCAGTCCGGCGCCCCCCACCAGCAGCCCGGCGGGCAGGGGCGCGGTCAGGCTGCCGCGGCTGCCCACCTCGGCCAGCCCGTAGACCAGCAGCACCGATCCGCCCGCCGCCAACAGGGCCCCGGCCAGGTCGAGCCGTTCCCGGTGCCCCGCCGCGGCCGGCGGCAGCAGGCGGGCGGCCGCCGCCAGGGCGACCAGGCCAACCGGCAGGTTGACCACGAAGATCCACCGCCAGCTGCTGCCGTCGACGATCGCGCCGCCCAGCACCGGCCCGAAGATCGGCGCCAGCAGCATCGGTACGCCGACCACGCCCATCACCCGGCCCATCCGACGGGGGCCGGCCGCCACGGCCAGGATTGCCTGGCCAAGGGGCAGGATCATGCCCGCCCCCAGCCCCTGCACCACGCGCGCGGCGATCAGCCACTCGATCGACTGGGCCGCGGCGCACAGCGCCGATCCAGCCAGGAACACCGTCAGCGATGCCAGCCAGACCCGCTTGGCGCCGAACCGGTCGGCGGCCCAGCCGGTCAGCGGGATCACCGCGGCGAATGCCAGCAGGTAGGCCGTGGCCACCCACTGGATGGTCGAGATCTGCGTCCCGAACTCCTGACCCAGGCGGGCCAGGGCGACGTTCACGATCGTGGCGTCGAGGATGGTGGTGATCGCCCCCAGGACGACCACGGCTGCCGGGATCGCGATCTCACGCGTGAAGATCGTGTCCTCCAGCGATCTCCCGGCAGCCGTGCCGATGTCGGCGGTGGCGGTCATCGTCCCTCCAGGTGACTGAGCCGGTCGCGGTACTCCTCATGGCTGATCTCACCGCGGGCGTAGCGCTCGGCCAGGATCCGCCGCGGTCCGCCGCCGTCGGATCGGCGACCGCCCCAGCGGCCCCAGAACAGGAAGCGGAAGGCGAGCAGCAGCACGAGCAGCCAGGCCAGCGGGACGAGCGGCCAGAACCAGGAGCCGTGCCAGTGATCTTCGGAGAGCAGCGTGAGCAGCGTGGCGTGCATGTCGAACCCCCTGAGGTCTCGTTTCGAAGAGATTAGATGCCTAATCATTCGTCGTCAAATGATTAGTCGCGTATACTGGTCGCATGCCCCGACCAACGGCCCGCCCGCTCGGCCTCGCCCTCGCAGCCACCGCGAAGGCGGTCAGCCGGGCGTTTGACGACGCCCTGCGCGAGGCGGGCGGCTCGGTGCCGATCTGGCTCGTGCTCGCCAACCTGACCGGCGACCGCTGGCCGACCCAGCTCGAGCTGGCCCGATCGGTGGGCATCGAGGGCGCCACCCTGACCCGTCACCTGGACGGGATGGAGCGAGCGGGACTTGTCGAGCGGCGGCGGGACGGTGGCGACCGGCGAGCGGTGAACGTCGAGCTGACCGACGGCGGCCGTGAGCTGCATCGGCGGCTGCTGCAGGCGGTGATCGCGTTCAACCGCGAGCTGCACGCCGGGCTCGACGACGACGAGGCCGACCGCTTCCGGGCCACCCTCGAGAAGCTGCGGGAGAACGTGGCGAAGGCGGGCCCGCGGCCCTAGCGGAACGTCCAGCGGAGAGGGCGGGATTCGAACCCGCGAAGGAGGAATCCCCCCTTACGCGATTTCCAGTCGCGCTCCTTAAGCCAACTCGGACACCTCTCCATCGGCCCAGCCAGGCCGCATGCAGCCGCCCAGGCCGTAGGGGAGTATGCCACCCGGCGGTGAAGACTTGCCGAACGCCCCCCGGTTCGCCACACTATGCCCCCGTCAACGGTAGAGAGGTGACTATGACCGACGAGCGCATTGAGATCCTGAGACGGGTGCCGCTGTTCGACGGGCTCTCCGAGAAGGAGCTTGCCGCGGTCACGAATGCGGCGAAGGAGCGGCGCTTCGACACCGGCGACACCATCGTCGGCGAGGGCGAGGGCGGCGTCGGCTTCTTCGTGATCGCCGAGGGGTCCGCGCGCGTCGAGGTGCATGGCGAACGGCGGGGAACACTGGGCCCCGGCGACTCGTTCGGGGAGGTCGCGCTGCTGGACGAGGGCGGCCGGCGCACCGCCTCGGTGATCGCCGAGGCGCCGGTGAGAGTGTTCGGCCTGACGGCCTGGCAGTTCACGCCGCTTCTGGAGCAACATCCCGCGATCGCTGTGAAGACGGCGAAGATCCTGGCCCGCAGGCTGCGCGAGGCCGAGGAGCGGGCTGCCGGCATTCGCTGACTGCTAGCATCAGCCGCGACCGTGCTAGGTGGGGAGCTAGCGGTTCCCTGTACCGGCAATCCGCTCTAGCCGGGCTGAATTCCCGCCCTGAGGGGTGGTGGGTTCGGAATCAGGGCCCGCGCGTTCGGTGTCGATCGCCAGGTCCCACGCAACGGAGGCTTGTGAACCGCGTCAGGTCCGGAAGGAAGCAGCGCTAAGCAACGTCAGCCGGGTGCCGTGGGCCAGCCTGGCAGGAGCCTGCGTCGCGAGCACCGTCCGGGCCCCACCGTTCCGAGGGGTGGGTGCACGGTCACCTGTTTGGTGGGCCGGCGGCGGGTGATCGCCGCCGGCCGCACCCGTCTCCAATCGTGCGTCAGGGTCATCTAGGCTTCGGGAGAACATGTCCGCCCTTTACCGCACGCACCGGCCGCTGGACTTCAGCCAAGTCGTCGGCCAGCAGCACGTTGTCCGCACGCTGCGAAACGCGATCGAGCTCGACAAGGTCGCGCACGCCTACCTGTTCGCCGGGCCGCGCGGCACCGGCAAGACGTCGATGGCGAAGATCCTGGCCAAGTCGCTCAACTGCGTCAACGGCCCGACGGTCACACCCTGCCTGCAGTGCGAGCCCTGCCGCACCATTCACGACGCCACCTCGATCGACGTGATCGAGCTCGACGCCGCCAGCCACCGGGGGATCGACGACATCCGCGAGATCCGCGACAAGGTCGGTCTGCGGCCGGTGCAGGGACGGCGCAAGGTGTACATCATCGACGAGGCCCACATGCTGACCAAGGAGGCCTCGAACGCGGTGCTGAAGACGCTCGAGGAGCCGCCCGACCACGTCGTGTTCGTGCTCTGCACAACCGAGATGCAGTCGATGCTGCCCACCATTCGAAGCCGCTGTCAGCGGTTCGCCTTTTTCCGGCCCACGCACGCCGAGATCGCCGAGGTGCTCGACCGGATCGCGGCGGCGGAGGGGATCACCATCGAACCCCCCGCGGTCGGCCTGATCGGCCGCGGCGCCGGCGGCGCGTTTCGCGACGCGGTGTCGCTGCTCGACCAGCTGGCCACCGCCTGCAGCGGCACGATCACGGCGGCCGACGTCCGCCAGCTGCTGGGCAGCACCGACGACGAGGCGCTGTTCAGGGCCCTCGACCTGGTGGCCGCCGGCGATGCCGCCGGGGCGCTGATGCTGGTCGACGAGCTGGCGGAGGCCGGCAGCGACCTGGGCTCGCTGACCGCCGGAATGCTCGGCCACCTGCGCGGCCTGTTCCTGACCCAGCAGCTGGGCACGCCGCCGCCTGGCCTGAACCTCAGCGACGAGGAGCGCGAGCGGCTGGCCGCCCAGGCCGAGCGGGTGACGCCGGCGGCCGTGCAGCGGCTGATCGACCTGCTGCGGGATGTCGTGGACGAGGTCAAGGACGGCGCCGATCCGCGGCTGGGCCTGGAGCTGGCGCTGGTCAAGGTCTGCCATCCGCAGAACGAGCTGTCGCTGGAGGCGCTCGCCCAGCGGCTGGAACGCCTGGAATCGGGCGCGACCACCTCGGTCCCGCCGCCCCCGGCCGCCGCCACCTTGCCGGCGGCGCCACCAGCAGCACATGCCGAGACGCCCGCCCCGCCGCCGGTTGCCGGGCCTTTTGAAGCGGCACCCGAGGAGGGCCCGGTGGTGGTCGCCGCGCCACCCCACGGCACCGGCCGGCCATCCCTGGCCTCGATCGAGGATCGGTGGAAGGACGTCATCCTGCCCGAGGTCGGCCGCCAGTCGCCGCCGCTGCTGGCGCTGCTCGCATCGTCCCGACCGCTGGCCTGCGAGGACGACATGGTCGTGATCGGCTTCCCCCGCGACAAGGCCTTCGACAAGGGCGGCGCCGAGAAGCCCCAGAACCTGGCGGTGATCACGGCGGTGCTGGGACAGGCAGTCGGTGGCGAGGTGCGCGTGCGGGTCGTCTTCGACGAGAGCGAGGCGCCGCAGGCGCCGCCCGCCGCAGCCCCCGAGCCGGCCCAGCCGGTGTCGGAGGACGAGTTCTTTGCCCGCATCAAAGAGACGTTCGACGCCCACGAGGTCAAGGAGACCAGGTGACCAAGATGGATCCCAACAAGATGATGGCCGAGCTGGGCAAGATGCAGCAGCAGATGGCCAACGCGCAGGAGGAGCTGAAGACCCTCTACGTCGAGCACAGCGCCGGCGGCGGCGCGGTGACCGTCAAGATCTCGGGGGCCCTGGAGGTCTCCGAGATCCTGATCAAGCCTGACGCCATCGACCCCGACGACCCCGAGATGCTGCAGGACCTGCTCGTCTCCGCGGTCAACGGCGCCATCACCGCTTCCCAGGAGCTTCAGCAGCAGAAGATGATGGGACAGCTGGGCGGCCTCGGCGGGCTCGGCATCCCCGGCCTGTAGGCTCCGCACCCGCGTGTACTCACCCGCGGTCGAGAACCTGATCACCCAGCTGTCGCGGCTACCCGGCATCGGTCGGCGGACTGCTCAGCGGCTGGCGTTCTTCATCCTCAAGTCGACCCCCGAGCAGGCGCTGGCGCTGGCCGACGCGATCCGGGAGGTGAAGGAGAAGATCGGCTTCTGCGAGGAGTGCTTCAACCTGGCCGAGGGCCCGCTGTGCCAGATCTGCCAGGATGCGCGCCGCGACCGCACCGTGATCTGCGTGGTCGAGGATCCCTCAGACATCGTGGCCATGGAGCGCACGCACGAGTTCCGCGGCGTCTACCACGTGCTGGGCGGCGCGCTTTCGCCGATCGACGGCGTCGACCCGGAGGATCTGCGAGTCGCCGAGCTGTTCGAACGGGTGAAGAGAAACGCCGCCACCGAGGTGGTGCTGGCGACCAACCCCACCATGACCGGCGAGGCGACCGCCGTCTACATCGCCGACCGCCTCCGCGGCACAAGCAAAGTCACGCGACTGGCCAGCGGGCTACCGGTCGGCGGCGATCTCGAGTACGCCGACGAGGTGACGCTGGGCAGGGCGTTCGCCGGCCGCCGGGACATGTGACGACCCGTAGATCGGCAATCACCACACGCAAACCGCGGCGCCGAGTCGCAACCCCTGAGTAGAGTCACCGCCATGCCTTCGATGCACCGGTACAGCGACGAGACCGAGCGGCTCGCCAACGACATCATGCGGGTCGCCCTCGACCGGCTGCGCATGGACGTGCCGCTGGACGGTCCGCAGACACCGGAGCTGCTGGCCCAGCGAGCCGGTGACACGATCACCGCCAGCGGCCTGGGAGGGGATGCAGCGCTGCGCCTTTGGACCGACGTGCTGGCGCCGGCGACGATGTCGGTCGACCATCCCCGCTACGTGGCGTTCATCCCTGGCGCCCCGACCGAGGTGTCGACGCTGTTCGACCTGCTGGTGGCAGCATCGGCGCTGTACGGGGGCAGCTGGCTGGAGAGCTCGGGCGCGGTCTACGCCGAGAACCAGGCCCTTCGCTGGGTCGCCGACCTGGCCGGGTTTCCCGCGGGAGCGGGCGGCTGCTTCGCCCAGGGCGGCACCGTCGGCAACCTGTCGGCCCTGGTCGCCGCCCGCCACGCCGCAAAGCAGGATCGCGACGGGCAGCGGCCCGGCCGCTGGAAGGTGGCGGTGACCGGCGAGACGCACTCCTCGGTGGGGTACGCGCTCGAGCAGGTGATGGACGTCGACCTGCTGCCGGTCGCCACCGACGAGCGCGGAAGGATGACCGGGGCCGGGCTGCGCGCGGCGCTCGATGGCCCGGACGCCGACGGCGTGTTCGCCGTGGTGGCGACAGCGGGTACGACCAACACCGGCGTCGTCGACGACCTGGCCGGCGTGGCCGAGGTGTGCGGCGACCGGGGGATCTGGATGCACGTCGACGGCGCTTACGGCGGGGCGGCCCTGGCGGCGCCGTCGGCGCGGCGACTGTTCGCGGGCATCGAGCACGCCGACAGCTTCATCGTCGACCCGCACAAGTGGCTGTTCGCGCCGTTCGACTCCTGCGCCCTGATCTACCGCGACCCGCAGCGGGCCCGCGTGGCACACACGCAGCATGCCGGCTACCTCGACGCGGTCACGGCCAGGCAGCAGTGGAACCCGTCGGACTACGCCGTCCACCTGACCCGTCGGGCACGGGGGCTGCCGTTCTGGTTCTCGCTGGCCACCCACGGCACCGACGCCTACCGGGACGCGATCGAGTCGACGCTGGCCGTGGCCCGGGCGGGTGCCGAGGAGATCCGCCGGCGACCGCACGTCGAACTTTTGGTCGAGCCCGACCTGTCGGTGCTGATCTTCCGCCGGATCGGCTGGCAGGCCGAGGACTACCACGCCTGGAGCGCCCGGCTGCTGGCCGAGGGGTACGCGTTCATCACGCCCACCACCCACCTGGGTGAGACCTGCACGCGGATGGCGATCGTCAATCCGCGCACCACCGCCAGCGACGTCGCCGGCATCGTCGCCACCATGGCGTAGCCTGCGGCCGCGGCACAGCCGGTCGGTAGACTTTGTGGCATGGCAACTCCTGAGGCTGTCCCGGCGCAGCGCGTCCTCGTGATGAAGTTCGGCGGCTCCTCGGTGGCCGATGCCGACAAGATCCGCCGCGTCGCCGAACGGCTGGCCGCCGCCCGCCGCGACGGCCGCCCGGTGGTCGGAGTGGTCTCGGCCATGGGCAAGACCACCGACGACCTGGTGGCGCTGGCGGGACAGGTGTCGCCCCGCCCGCACCCCCGCGAGATGGACATGCTGCTGTCGACCGGCGAGCGGATCTCCGCCGCCCTGTGCGCGATGGCGATCGAAGATCTCGGGCACCGGGCCGTCTCGCTGACCGGGTCGCAGGCCGGCATCGTCACCGACACCGCGCACACGAAGGCAAAGATCGTCGACATCCGCCCCCGCCGCATCACCGAGGCGCTGACCGAGGGCAAGATCGTGCTGGTGGCGGGATTCCAGGGGGTGTCCACCGCCTACGACGTGACCACGCTGGGACGCGGCGCCTCCGACCTCTCCGCGGTCGCGCTGGCGGCCGCGCTCGGCGGCGACTGCGAGATCTACACCGATGTGGCGGGCGTGTTCACGGCCGACCCGCGGATCGTGCCCGGCGCGCACAAGCTGCCCGCGGTATCGCCGACCGAGATGCTCGAGATGGCCGGCTCCGGCGCCCGGGTGCTGCAGCTGCGCTCGGTCGAGTTCGCCCGCAACCACGGGGTGCCCATCCACGTGCGCTCGACCTTCTCCGACGCGGAGGGAACCTGGATCCGAGAGGACGAAACGATGGAAGACGCAATCATCTCCGGCATCACGCACACGATGGACGAGGCCTACGTGACGCTGACCGACGTGCCCGACAAGCCGGGTACCGCGGCCAGCATCTTCAACGCGGTGGCGGCGGCGCACATCAACGTCGACACGATCATCCAGAACGCGGTCACCCACGGAGACGCGGACGTCACGTTCTCGATCCCCTCGGACGAGCTGCCGCTGATGACCGACACCATCGAGGAGCTGTGCGCAGAGCTCGGCCTGCACTGGCGGGCCGACACCACGGCCGGGAAGGTGAGCCTGATCGGAGCCGGAATGAAGAGCCATCCCGGAATCGCCGCCCGCATGTTCCAGATCCTGGCCCAGAACGGCATCAACGTGCGCATGATCGCCACCTCCCCGATCAAGGTGTCGTGCGTGATCGCGCGCGAGAAGGTCGAGCAGGCGGTGTCGGCACTGCACAGCGAGTTCGAGCAGGAGCTGGCCGAGGCGCAGGGGCGCGAGATCCGTGTCTGACCTGCGGCTTGCGGTGGTCGGCGCCACCGGGGCGGTCGGACCAGAGGTGCTCTCGATCCTTGCCCAACGCGGCTTCCCGGCCGCCGAGGTGGTGCCGTTCGCGTCGGCCCGTTCGGCGGGCACCCGGGTGGCCTTCGGCGATGGGCAGCTGGAGGTGCGCGAGCTG
>Ga0070684_100001697_pt1 | contig 16030 bp, 14 predicted proteins | sample KBSC723LmetaG_FD_65653 | JGI IMG/M metagenome (GOLD analysis project Ga0070684, IMG submission 65653) | Corn rhizosphere microbial communities from Kellogg Biological Station, Michigan, USA - KBS C7.2-3L metaG | ecosystem: Host-associated > Plants > Roots > Rhizosphere ...
ACCAAGGTCGCGTACAAGGCGGGGCCCTCCGCGCAGATCGGCACCACGGTCTGCACGTAGCCCGGTCGTTCTTCGAGTCGGACCGAGAGGGCGCGGGAAACCGCGCCCTCTCGTCGTCTGGCTCGGCAACAGTTTTCACTCGGTTCAGGGCTACGGCCCGGCCCCGCTGCGTCCGACACTCAGTCTGCAAGCGGCTCACGCCAGGGCCCTCACCAAGGAGAACGACATGATGGACACGTTGCGCAAGCGCCTGAGCGGCGAGAAGGGCTTCACGCTGATCGAGCTCCTCGTCGTGATGATCATCCTCGCGATCCTCACCGCGATCGCGATCCCGTCCTACCTCAGCTTCCGGGACCGCGCCAACAAGAGCGCGGCCGCAGCCGACCTGCGGGCTGCCGTTCCCTCCATCGAGGCGTACGCCGCGGACAACGCCGGCGCCTACGACGGCATGACCGCCGCGAAGCTGCAGGCGTCGTACGACCAGGGCCTCAACCCGAGCATCATCTTCGTCAAGTCCGCCGCGGGCACGGGCTACTGCGTCCAGGCAACCGCGCCGGACGATGCGACGAAGCAGGCCTTCAAGAGCGGTCCCCTGGCCCTGATCCAGGCCGGCGCCTGCCCCTAGGCGGCTCGTCCTAAAGGCCGGGCCCGATCCTGCCGAACGAGGGCGTGTGAAGCAGCGCGTTCCATACCTGCTCGCCGCCCTCGTCGCGACGAGCTTCGTGATCCGAACGGCCATGGCCTGGCTGCGCTCGGTGCCGGCGCTGTTTCCCGACGAGTACATCTATTCCTCGATCGGCCGCTCGATCGCCGAGTCCGGCCGGCCGCTGATCCGCGGAGGCTCCGCGCACTTCCCGGCGCTGCTGCAACCGATCGTCACCGCGCCGGCCTGGCTGATCGGCGACGTGGACACGGCGTTCCGGGTCGTCCAGGCGATCGGTGCGCTAGCGATGTCGCTCTCCGCCGTCCCGGCGTATCTCATCGCCCGGCGGCTCGGTCTGAGCCCGCGGATCTCGCTGGCGCTCGCCGCCTTCACGCTACTCGTGCCGGACCTGCTGTACGCGTCGTTCGTCTCTGCCGAGTCGCTGGCGTACCCGCTGCTGCTCGTCTCCGTCTATGCGGCGGTGCGCGCTCTCGCGGAACCGTCACGACGCTCGCAGGTCCTGTTCATCGCCGCGGCCTGCCTGACCACCCTCGCCCGTGTCCAGTTCGCCGTTCTCCCGGTCGTCTTCGTCCTGGCCGCGGTCGTCGTCGGAGTCCGAGAGCGGAGGCTGAAAGGCGCCGTACGCGAACAGGCGCTTCCGCTCGGGCTCTTCGCGCTGGCAACCGTCGCACTGGTCGCTGCCGGTCCTTCGCGGAGCGTGGGAATCTACCGCTACCTCCTCGGCTTCCATGCCGGACCTCTGGGGATCCTGCACTGGGCGTCGCTCGACGCGATGACGCTCGCGTACGCGGCCGGCTGGATCATCGTGCCGGGAGCGCTACTCGGCCTCTGGTTGGCGCTCGCCCGGCCGCGCACCACCGGGGAGCTCGCGTTCGGCGCGGTCACCGTCCTGCTCGCCGCGGCGCTCTTCCTCGAAGCAGGGCTCCTCCAGGCGAGCCTCGAGGCCGGACGCGAGATCCAGGAGCGCTACGTCTTCTACGCCGCCCCCTTGCTCGCGATCTCGTTCGTCCTCTACGCGGGCCGGGGCTGGCCGCTGCGTCTTCCGCATCTCGTGCTTGCCGCGGGCCTCGTGCTGATGTCCGTCCGCCTGCCGCTGAGCGGCTACGCGGTCGTGTCGACGCTCAACGGTTCGCCGATCCTCTTCGGCGTCTACTGGTTGACCGGGAGGCTGGGCACTGCAGGAGACGCCTCCGCACTGGTCGCCGCCGCCGTCCTGCTGATGACGCTCGTCGCCGTGCTGGGGTCGCGACGCCCGCGGCTGGGGACGCCGGTCGTCCTCGGTCTGGCCTTGCTCGCGACCGGTGCCGCCTCGGCCGGTGCCGTGATCTTCGATGTGCAGAACACGGCGGCGGTCAGGCAAGCCTTGCTGCCGGTGGATCCATCCTGGGTCGACCGGGCGCAGCTCGGCAACGTGACGATGATCCAGTCGTTCAGCGGAGGTCGAGGGAACACGCTCCAGGAGCTCTTCTGGAACCGCTCGATCACCCGAGTCGCACTGCTGCCGGGCGCCGCGCCCTTCGACTCGTTTCGCACCGAGCGCGTCCGGGTCGGCGACGACGGGTCGCTGACCGTGAACGGTCGGCCGCTCTCGGGGCCGGTGCTCGCCGACATCTACGGCTCGACCGTGCGACTCCAGGATGCCCGCGTCGTCGGCAAGAGCCAGACGGCGACGCTGTGGCTGCCGGAGCGCGCCGACCGCCCGCGCCTGCGGCTCTACGCGATCGGACGCTACTCCGACGGGTGGCTGGCGAAGTCCGGAGTGATCTACGTGTGGCCCAGAGTCGCCGGCCGCCGGGTCTCCGGGTGGATCTCGATGCGCCTGGCGGCGTCGCGCCTGGCCGGTGCGGCGACGATCACGTTCCAGTTCGCGGAACACGCGCGCACGACGGTGCACGTGAGGCCGGGACGGCCGCAGCTACTCCGCGTCCCCCTCTGCGCGGCCAAGAACGCGCGCGTGACGTACCGCTCGAAGAAGGTCACGCTCGTCGGCGTCCGGGCGGTGACCGTCAGGGCAACCGCGCCGGTGTTCACGCCGAGCCCTTCCGCCTGTTCCGCCCTCGGCTGAGCCGGCCTCAGCCGGGGGACACCCCAACAGGGGATGACACGTCTCCTGCCCGAGGCCGATAACGAGACTGGCAATGCCCCCGGCCACCTGGAGAGAGGTCCCTGTGCGGCGCACGCGACAGCTGCTGCTGCGCCTGCTCGGCGACGAACGCGGCATCTCGCTCGCCGAGGTGACGATCGCGCTGGTCCTGCTCGCGATCGTCGGTGCCGCGATGGTCACGCTGCTCACCTCGGCCACCGCCGCGACAAAGCTCGCGCGCCACCGGACGATCGCGCAGCAGGCGGCGCTGGGCCAGATCGAGGCGATCCGCGCGATGGACTACAACGACGTGGGCGTCGTCTCAGGCAACCCTGCCGGATGCCTGGGAGTCACGACCCCGACGACGAGGTGCCCCAACTCGTCGTACCCGCCGGCCACGGCCAGCATCTCGAACGGTGGCCTGCTCGCGACGCTGTCCACCCAGGTGTCGTATGTCAACGACCCGGGGCCGCTCAGCTACACGTCTTTCGCCAACTACAAGAAGATCGTCGTCACGGTCACGCGGAACAGCGATTCCTCGCAGATTGCCCGCGAGGTGACGTATGTGGCCCCGCCGGTGCGGGCCTCCCAGTCCAACGCCGTGATCAACGCGCGCGTCGTCGACTTCGGCAACAGCACGCAGGTGGCGAACGTTCCCGTTGCGCTCGCAACCGGGCCCGATGCCCCGCGAAACGACGTCACCGACGCGTCCGGCACGGTGCTGTTCGCCGGGTTGACACCGAACCCGACGAGCGGGCCGACGGCGTACTACGACCTCAGCCTGACGCCGCCGACCGGCTACGTCACCCTGTACGACACGGTCTCGCCCGCGTCGCCGGCCCACGTTCAGCTCTCGCCGGGACAGACCTGGCCGACCGCGCTCTACATCTACCAGCCGGCGACGATCTACCTCGATCTGCGGAACTCCGACGGGACGACCTTCGCGCCGACCGGCACCTCGACCGCGACGCTGAAGTACACGCGGAACTCGACGCAGTACTCGAAGAGCCTCTCGTACACCGGCAGCCTCCTGACCGTCACCACGATGACCGAGGGCTCGAACACGGTCCAGACGATCCCGGGAATCGCCTACACGGCGTCGGCGCTCAACGGCGGCTTCTACGAGTACGACCCCGTGGCCCAGACGCCCGAGGTGTCGAGGACCGAGAACGTGCCGGATGCCTACCCGACGACCCTCACGCACACGTTCACCCTGACGAACGCGCCGACCTCGCTCGTCAGCGTTCAGGTCACCCGATCCGGAATCGCCTGCAAGGGTGCGACGGTCACGATGAGCGCGGGCCCCTGGGGCGGCTCGCCCTGGAACTTCACGGTGACCGGAACGACGAACGCAACCACGGGCGCCGCCGCGGTCCTCAAGGTTCCGGTCCTGCCGAGCGGCACCACCTACACGATCTTCGGTAAGTCGAACGTGACGAGCGCCAGCCGTACGCTCACCGGACAGTCCGTCTCGGGACCGTCGATGACCTTCAACTCGCCGAACGGCGTGGCGCTCACCAGCGGGAGCACGACGTGTTGAGACTGCCGATTCGCCGGACCGTGCTCGAGCAGAACGGCTACACGCTCATCGAGCTCCTGGCGTCGACGTTCATCCTGACCGTCGGCGTCATGGTCGCCTGGTCGGCGATCATGACCTCCACGGTCAAGACCGCCGGCCGAGCGCAGGAGCTGGCCGACCTGCAGACGGAGGTCCGGCGCGCAGTGGACACGCTCGCAGCGGACCTGCGCCAGGCGCAGTGCAAGGACGACACCACGCTGCCGGTCACGACCGCCACCACTACCCAGGTCACCTTCTACTCGCCCGACCGACTCACGCCGTACCACCTGCGCCAGGTGTCCTACCGTCTCTCGGGCGGCCAGTTCCAGCGCGCCTTCGCCACCAGCACCAACACCGGTGGGCCGCCCTGGACGATCCCGTCGCTGGGCGCGTGGTCCACGCTGGTCGGGTCGGTCACGAACGCGTCGATCCTGACCTACAAGGACGCCGCCAACCAGGCGACCACGAACCCGTCGGCCGTGGCATCGGCGAACGTCAAGCTCGTGATCGCGCCGCGGGCGGGGCTCGGCGGAGCCGGCTCGACCTACCAGACCAACATCGCGCTGAGAGCGGACACGTGTCAATGACCCGCCGCCTGCTGAGAAGCGAAGACGGAACCGCGATGGTGCTGGTCGTGTTCCTCACGGCCGCGATCGCGCTCCTGTCGGTGAGCCTGATCGACTTGGTTCGGGGCGACTCGAGCCGGGCCGCCAAGGCCACGGTCAGCGACGCCGCGTTCCAGGCGGCCGAGGCCGGCCTTGACGACTACACGTCGAAGCTGCTCGACGACAACCAGTACTTCTTCCACGACGTCGCGCTCGGCGAGTCGACGCGTCGGGCGTCGGACGGCACGCTGGTCGCACCCGGAGCCTCGAGCCCGACTGCATGGACGTTCGGGACGACGTGGACCTACCCGAACGGCAAGGACAAATGGCGCTCGCTGACCAACGGTTACGAGTACAACCTCCAGGTCACCGGCCCCACGTCCACGGCCGCCTACACCGACATCATCGCCACCGGACGGAAGCAGGGCACGACCTCCCCGGTGCGCGTGATCGAGAAGTGGCTGCGCCCCGCCTCGATCGCCGACTTCCTGATGATCACGAACTCCGACTACACGGTGGGCTCCGGCGCCACGACCTACGGGAAGATCTACGCCGGCATCGACTCGAGCGGCACCGCGCACAACGTCACCCACAACGGGACCGCCTACGCCGACATCTACGCCGAGGGGCAGGTGAACGGGTCGGTGACGATGATGAACGGCGCGAAGCAGTACGACTCGAACTCGACTCCGCAGATCAGAACGATGCTCAAGCAGCCGATCAGTTTCACACGCTTCTCCACATCGCTCGTCGACATCCAGCGGGCAGCGCAGCTCAGCGGCATCTACCTGAACAACGCGGCGGTCAACGCGTGGCGGCTCTCGTTCCTGAGCAACGGCACCGTCGACGTCTACCGGTGCTCGGGGACGAACGAGACGAGCTCGTCGGCGCCGACCTGCAGCACGCACGAGAGCGGCTTCCCAAAGGCCGTCCCCGCGAACGGCGCGATCTACGTCGAGCAGAGCGTGGTCGTCGCCGGCGGCACGTCGAGCTGTACCGATCCGGACGGAACCGTGCTCACCAACGCCAACTGCGTGAACGGCCGCGTGACCGTCGCCTCGAACAACGACATCGTCGTCGGCGACGACATCGGGTGGGTCCAGAACGGCGACGACGTGCTTGGGCTGATCGGCAAGAACGACGTGGTCGTCGCCCAGTGGGCGCCCGACACCCTTCACTGGCGGGCCGGCGTGCTCGCCCAGACCGGCGCGAGGCACTCGGCCAGCTCCGACGGGAGCCACGACACGGCCACGTTCACCGGCTCGCAGGCGTCGAACGGCAGCGCCTTCATGGACATGTTCCAGACCCGTTACTACAACTACGACCCCACGCTGTTGTATCTGTCGCCGCCCTGGTTCCCTACGGTCGACTACGCCTACACCACCCTGCTCTTCCGGGAGCTCCCGGGGTCCTAGACGGCTCAAGCGCTCGCCCGCCGATGCCGATAACAGGAACGTGAACCGCACTCTCGACGCCCGCGCCCGTCTGCTCCTGCTCGTCCTGCTGCTCGTCGTCGCCGCAGGCGTCGCGGGGTTCATGGCCGTCACCCGCATGCACGGCTCCAGCGACTCCGGGCCGGCGGCCACGCCCGCGCCCGTGACGCATACGCCCGCCAGGCCGGTTGCGAAGCCGCGTGCGGCGGCGAGCTCTGCGAAGCCTCACGCCGCCGCGGCCGCGAAGCCCCGGACGGTCGCGAAGGCACCGGCGCACGCCGCGCCGAAGCCGCCTGCCTCGCCGAATCAGCTCCCCGCCGCGATCCGCCGCGCGCTGGCCGCCGACCAGGTCGTCGTCGTCGCCCTCTACGACCCGAACGCCAAGCTCGACGCCACCGCGCTGGCCGAGGCCAGAGCAGGCGCGAAGCTCGCCGGCAGCTCGTTCGTCAAGATCGACGTGCGCGGCCAAGGAGTCGACTCGCTGAACGCGAGATACGGCGCAGTCCAGGATCCCGCCGTCCTCGTCCTTCGCCCGCCGGACTCGCTCGTCGTCCGGATCGACGGCTTCGCCGATCGCGACACGGTCGCGCAGGCGGCCGACAACGCCGCCTCGTGATCCGCTTCGGCCGGCACACGGCGCCGGCCGAGGAGCCCGCCTGGAACGATCTCTGGGCGGTCTCGCCCGAGCCCGTCGGACCGACCTCCGAGCCGGCCGAGGGCCGCGAGCTGTTCGTCCGGCACGCGCGCAAGGACGGGAAGATGGTGGCGATGCTCCGCGCCGTCGACCACGGCTCGTCCTGCGTGGTCGAGGCCGAGGTGTGCCCGAACGGCACGACACAGCTCGTCCACCCGGGCCCGTACACCTTCGCGGACGCCGCGCAGGCGAGCGCCTTCGTCACCGAAGCGGTCGCGGCCCTCATGTACCTGGGCTGCGACATCCAGGCCCACTAGGAGCTCGAGGCCTCTATAGGGACAGCCGGCGCATCACTGCGAGCGGCCGAGCTCACGCTCCAGGTTGTCGAACGTGCGGCTGAAGACGCGCCGGATCGCGACCGGGAGCAGGATGCGGTCGAACAGGCCGGTGATCCCACCGCGCGGCTCGTACTCGACGACGAGGCGGTAGACGAAACCGTCGCCTTCGGACTCGAAGTGACGCTCGTGCGAGGTGTTGGGGAGGCCGGGCTGCACGCTGTCATAGGTGACCAGCCGGTTCGGCTCGAACGCAGTGAGGGTCATCGTCAGCGCACGCTCCCGCCCCAGCAGCCGGGTGATCAGCGTCGCCGTGTCGCCTGGCGCGGCCCAGCGGGACGCTTCCTCGAGGCGGATGAATCCAGGCCAGAACCTCGACCAGTTCGCCGGGTCGGTGACGAACACGAAGCCCCGCTCGACGGGGAGGTCGAACCGCCGGGCAGCTTCGACACGCGTCATCCAACTCGAGACTATTGAACGCAGCCACGCAAAGGCATGAGCCAGTCCCTTCTGCACCAGGAGCTCGACGCCTTATCCTCTAGGGACAGACGCCGGATGGGTCCGCCCATGAAGAGTCGAGCCTCCGAGCCGTCAGACGGTTACCCGCGCCAGCTCTTCGAACGACGTCAGGCCCGAGGCGACCTTGGCCATGCCGTCGTCCCAGAGCGTCTTCATCCCGGACGACATCGCCTCGCGCTCGACCTCGTCGCGGCTGCCCTTCCGCACGGCGAGCTCGGCCAGCCCTTCGTTCATCACCATCAGCTGGAAGATCCCGATCCGGCCCTTGTAGCCGGTCTGGTTGCAGCGCGGACAGCCGCGCTTGCGGTACATCACCATCCCGTCCGAGGACGCGGCAACGTCCGGTTCCACCCGCGCCTCGATCAGCTCGTCGACGCTCGGCGTGTACATCTCGCAGCAGTGGGTGCAGAGCTTGCGCGCGAGCCGCTGGGCCAGCACCGCCGAGACCGCGGAGGCAGTCAGAAACGGCTCGACGCCCATCTCGTTCAGCCGGGTCAGCGTGCTCGGCGCGTCGTTCGTGTGCAGCGTCGAGAGGACGAGGTGGCCGGTCAGTGCCGCCTCGATCGCCATCTTGGCGGTCTCGCCGTCACGGACCTCGCCGACCATGACCACGTCGGGGTCCGAGCGGAGAATCGAGCGCAGCGCGGTCGCGAAGGTCAGCCCCGCGCGGACGTTGATCTGCATCTGGTTCACGCCCGCGAGCCGGTACTCGACCGGATCCTCGACGGTGATCACGTTGATCTCCGGCCGGGCGATCTGGGTCAGCGCGGCGTAGAGCGACGTCGACTTACCGGAGCCGGTCGGCCCGGTGACGAAGATCGCGCCGGTCGGCCTGGCGATCAGCGAGCTGAACGTCGCCCGCATCTCGTCCGACATGCCCAGCACCTCGAGCGACGGCGCCTGCTTCGACTTGTCGAGCAGGCGCAGGACGACCGTCTCGCCGGCCACGGTCGGCAGCGTCGCCATGCGAATGTCGAGCAGGCGGCCCACGGACGCCGCCCGCAGGGAGATCCGGCCGTCCTGGGGCTTGCGCCGCTCGGCGATGTCCATCTTCGAAAGCACCTTGAGGCGCGTGGTCACCCCGGCCATGTGCTGTTTGGGGATCCGCTGCATCTCGTGGAGCACGCCGTCGATCCGGAACCGGACGAGCAGGCCGTCCTCCTGGGCTTCGAAGTGGACGTCGCTCGCTCCGTCCTCGGCCGCCTCGAGCATGATCGAGTTGACGATCCGGACGATCGGCCCGTCCGAGACGCCGTCCTCCTCCTCGAGGTCGGCGACGGCATCGTCCGCAAAGTCCTCCTCGTCGTCGAGCGTCTCGATCACCGCGTCGGAGACACGGTCGAGCCGGTCGAGCTCGGCGGCGATCTCGTCTCGCGCGGCGACGCCGAGCGAGAGCTGGTAGCGGGTCGCCAGCCGGAGCTCGTCGATCGCCTGGACGTTCTGAGGATCGGCGAGCGCGACGTGGAGGATGTCGCCCTCGAGGCGATACGGCAGCGCAACTGCCCGCCGCAGCGTGCGCACCGGCATGTGCGTGCTCGCCTCGGCCGAGACGCCGGTCAGCCGGAGGTCGACGAGCGGCAAACGGTGGCGGGCGGCGAGCATCCGCGCCACGCCCTCGCTCGAGGCCAGCCCCTCCGAGACGAGCGCCTCGGCGATCGTGGCGCCCTGCCTGGCCGCGCCGCGGACGAGCGCGAGACGGTCGAGGGGAACGAGTCCCGTCGCCTCGATCAGATCGGCGACCAGCTCGGCCGACTCGTTGTGGATCCCGGCCCCCTGGACCGGTGCGGCGGCGGTCTCCTCGCGCTCCTCGACCGCCCTCAGCGGGCGGAGTTCGGGCGACTCGTGCGGCATGTCCCCCACACCCCGCGCCTCAGAGGAAGCTCGTGTAGGCGTGGATCAGCGCGTCGCCTGCAAACAACGCGACCACCGACCCGAGCGCGAGGAACGGCGCGAAGGGAATCGCCATCTTGCGCGCGCCCGACCCGTGCCGGGCGAAGAGGAAGATCGCCGGCACGAGCGCAAAAAGCATCCCGAGCGGGAGGGCGACCGCCACCGCGCGTCCGAGCGCGACGCCCATCAGCAGCGCGAGCTTCACGTCGCCCATGCCCATTCCGGCCGGGTAGGCGAGCGCGACGAGCAAGAGAAACGTCGACGCGCCCAGGCCGGCCGCCGCCCACTCGGGGCTCGGCTCCCAGGCCGTCATCAGGACGAGGACGATCGCGGCCGCCGGCAGCACGACCCGGTTCGGGACGATCCGGTGCGTGAGGTCGGTCGCGGTGATCACGACCAGAGCCGCGCAGAAGACGCCCGCGGCGGCAGCGTGCAGCGTCAGCCCGAAGGCGACGAGGCAGGCGACCAGCAGCACCGCCGTCGCCAGCTCGACGGCCGGGTAGAGCGGGCTGATCCTCGTCCCGCACGAGCGGCAGCGTCCGCGCAGCAGCGCGTAGCTGAGCAGCGGGATGTTGTCGTACCAGGCGATCTGCGCCGCACAGGCGCCGCAGGCAGAGCGCGGGTGGATGAGTGAGCGCCGCTCGGGGAGCCGCGCGGCGACCACGTTCAGGAAGCTCCCCAGCGCGAGCCCGGGCAGCACCGCGAACGCTCCGAGGGCGACGGCCATCTACCCGGGACGGACGACGGGCCCGGCCTTCGGGACGATCCTCGACGCGGGCTGGTTGCCCGGCAGCAGAACGGTCGTGCCGGCATAGGGCGAGCCGTTGTCCGGCCGGCCGCGCTCGGCGTAGTTCAGGTTCCGCGAGAGGGTGAGCGTGATCGTGGGCGCGCCGGTGTCCTGGACGACCGAGCCGGCGACCGGCTCCTGGGTGACCACCGTGTTGCCGGCGTAACCCTTGACCGCGCCGCTCACGCGCCAGGCGAACCCGCCGTCCTGGAGGATCCCCTTGGCGAAGACGTAGGCCTGGCCGGTCACCTGCGGGACGACGAGCGTCTTCGGCCCGGCCGAGACCGGCACCAGCGTCGGCCGCTGCGGGGCGACCCGGTCGGCCGCCAGCGTCAGTGTCCCGCCGGCGACCAGCAGGCCGACGAAGATGGCGGCGACGCCGCGGATCAGAAGTGCTGCAAACCTGATCATTCCCGGCTTTCATCGGCCGAATCCGGCCGGAACTTGAGGGTTGCGTCAGTCAAGGTCGCGGATGATGTGGAAGACGAGCGGCTGGCCTGCGCCCGCGTCCGCCGGGCCCGGATCCGACCAGCGGAACGCGGTGCCGGCGAAGCTCTTGAACCAGTCCTGGTCCTGCGGATAGGTGGCAGCCGGCTGCAGCTGGAGATGGAGATGCGGGCCGGTGGCGTCGCCGGTCTGGCCGACGAGCCCGACCTGGTCGCCGGCGGTGAGCTGAGCTCCCTGCGTCACCGACGGCTCCATGTACGACATGTGGCAGTACGTCCACGTCTGGCCGTCGGTGGTCTGCATCGTGAAGCCGGTGCCGCAGCGCTCGTCCCAGCTCCAGGCGTGGAGAACGATGCCGTCGGACAGGGCATAGAGCGGCGAGCCCTCGGGCGCGGCGATGTCCGCGGCCGGATAGTCGTGGTGGTAGTGCGAGACCGAGATGGCCGCCGGGCCGCCGCCGACCGGGAACACCCAGTTGCCCGCGGTCGCCGCCGGGGCGCCGGACCCGTTCGACGCAGCCCCCTGGCCGTTCTGCTCCAGCTTGGTGAGCGCCGCCCGCGCGTTCTCGAGCTTCTGCTTCAGCCGGTCGGCCTCCGCCTGGGCGGTGTCGACCTGGGCGCCGAACTGCACGGCCCGCTTCTGCGCCTCGAGCCGGTTGGAGAGGAGCCGCGTGCCGTCGGCGCGGTCGGTCAGCTGCGAGCCGCGGGCCGCGAGCGCCTGCACCCTGTCCAGCGCAGTCCGGTACGCGGCGTCTGCCTGCGCGACCGCCGCCCGGGCGGCGTCGAGCTCGGGCTGGAGCGGGTCGGCGACGAGCAGCGCGCCCGAGCTCTGCACGGCCGGAGCGTTCTGGTAGGCATCGGCCGGAGCCGTGTCGGAGCTGCCGTAGAGCTGGGCGAGCTGCAGGACCTGGTTCACGTACCAGTCCGCGTGGTTGTAGGAGAAGACCGCGCGGCGGATGTCGGTCGCGCCTCCCGAGGCGGCGAGGTAGCGGGCCGCAGAGTAGATCCCGTCCACCGGGTTCCAGGGATCGGCGTAGCCGTTCGCGTCGGCGTCCGTCCCCCAGCGCTCCCAGGTCGAAGGCATGAACTGCATCCAGCCGAGCGCTCCGGCGGAGCTCGGGCCCATGTTCCGGCCGAAGTTCGACTCGATCTTGTTGATCGCCGCGAGCACGTTCCACGGGATGCCGTACGAGTGGCCGGCGTTCTGCCAGAGGCTGAGGAGCTGGTCGTACGAGAGCTGAACGGGCTGCGCGGGAGGCACCGTCCACGACGGGGCGAGCGACAGGTCGCTGCCGTTCGGCACCGACGCGCTCGGCAGCGCCGAGGTCCCCGTGGCGACGGAGAAGGTCGAGCCGTCGCCGCGCGCGGCTCCGGTCGTCACGAGCAGGCCGACGACCAGCGTGAGGGCGAGCCGCTTCACGCGTCCGCCCGTTGCACCATGCGCAGTCCGCCGGGCGAGGCGGCGGGGCGTAGTCCTGCCGGATGGCCGGACGCCTCCTCCTCGGCCGCCTTGCGCTCCTCCTCGGCCCGTTCCTTGACGGCGCGGTCGAGGGCGACGAGGAAGTCGTGCTTGTTGTTGGCGGCGTTCGCAGCGACCTCGCGGTCGACCTGGCCGCCGAGCGCATGCGCGATCAGCGCCTGCGTGAAGGTCTGCATCTGGAAGAACGTGCCGTCCGCGATCGCGTCCTCGATCTCCCCGACGCGGTTCTCCCGGACCAGGTCGGCGATGCGGGCGTTGTTGATCATCACCTCGACCGCGGCGACCCGGCCCCCGTCGAAGCGCGGCAGCAGCCGCTGGCTGATCGCGCCGCGGAGCACACCCGCCAGGATCGAGCGGATCTGCTGGTGCTTCTGGGGCGGGAAGAACTCGACGATCCGGTTGATCGACTCGGCCGCATCCGTCGTGTGCAGGGTCGAGAGGACGAGGTGGCCCGACTCGGCCGCCTGCATCGCGGTCTGCGCCGTCTCGGCGTCGCGCATCTCGCCGATCAGGATCACGTCGGGGTCCTGGCGCAACGCGCGGCGGAGCGCCTCGTTGAAGGACGGCGTGTCCAGCCCGATCTCGCGCTGGTTGACGATCCCGACCCGGTCCTCGTGAAGGATCTCGATCGGGTCCTCGATCGTGACGATGTGGCACGGCCGAGTGGCGTTGATGTGCCCGATCATCGCCGCGAGCGTCGTCGTCTTGCCCGAGCCGGTCGCTCCGGTGCAGAGGACGAGGCCGCGCGGCTCGTCGGCCAGCTGCTCGATCCCTTCGGGCAGGCCGAGGTCCGAGAAGCTCGGCACCTTGCTCGGGATCACGCGGAAGGCGAACGAGATCGCGCCGCGCTGGCGGAAGCCGTTGACGCGGAGGCGCGGAAGGCCGGGCGGCGCGTAGGCGAGGTCGAGGTCGCCGGTCTGGTCGAAGGTCGCGCGCCGCGCCGAGTCGTGTGCCGTGACGGTGGCCAGCACCTCTTCGAGCTGGCGGTCGGTGAGCGGCAGCCAGCCCTCGGCCGCGCGCAGCGCGCCGTCGTGCCGGAGGATCGGCGGCTGGCCGACCTTCAGGTGGACGTCGCTGGCGCCGCCGTCGACAGCGTGCCGGAGCAGGGAGTCCAGATCCACGCGCCCTCTTTCGGCAGAGCCCGGACGCTGCTTTAGTCAGATCCTCCTAATGCGCGACGGCGGGGGCGCCGATAGACGAGCCATGGCAGTCCAGCCTCTGCCCGACCAGGGCGCCGATCCGCGGACCCATGGCCGCCCCCTGCTCGGCGGATTCCTGATGCGCAAGGGCCAGCTGACCGCCGAGGGACTGGAACAGGCACTGGCGGAGCAGGAGCGCTGCCGGCTGCCGCTCGGCCAGGTGCTGATCGGCCTTGGCCTGATCACGACGCGCCACCTCGCGGAGGCGCTGGCCGAGCAGCACGGGCTCGAGTTCATCGACCTCGGCGAGACGACGCTCGACGCCGCCGCGGTGGCGCTCCTGCCGGAGAGCCTGGCGCAGCGGTACCAGGCACTGCCGGTGCGGATCGAGAGCGGGATGGCCGTGGTCGCGGTCGCCGACCCGACGAACGTGATGGCGCACGACGACCTCCGCCTGGCGCTCGGCACCGACACCCGGTTCGTCGTCGCCGACAGCGACCAGATCGAAGGGGCGATCAGCCGCGCCTACCACGCCAGGGTCGGTGCCGTGGAGACGTTCTCGAGCGCGGCATGGAATGCGAACGAGGACGACGACGCCGCCCCGATCGACATCGACGACCAGGCGCCCGCGATCAAGTTCGTCAACGACATGATCAGCCGGGCGCTCGGTCACCGCGCCTCGGACATCCACTTCGTGCCACAGGCCGACCGGCTCGTCGTCAAGGTCCGCATCGACGGCGTCACGCGCGAGCTGAGCGAAGCCCCGACCTCGATGCAGGCGGCGGTCCTCGCCCGCCTGAAGGTGATGGGCGGCCTCGACATCGCGCAGCGACGCATGCCGCAGGACGGCCGCATCGGCATCAAGGTCGGCGGCCAGCCGATGGACCTGCGGGTCGCGGTGCTGCCTACGACCTTCGGCGAGCAGGCGGTGCTGCGGATCCTCCAGGGCGGCGTCAAGGGCGCCCTCTCGATCCTCGAGCTGGGCATGGACCCGGCGACCGAGGCGGTCGTCCGGCGGGCGATCGCGCGGCCGTACGGGGCGATCATCACGGTCGGCCCGACCGGCAGCGGCAAGACCACGACGCTCTATGCCGCCCTCGACGTCCTCAACGAGCCCGAGAACGTCCTCGTCACGATCGAGGATCCGGTCGAGTACCAGATGCCCGGCGTGGCGCAGATCGAGATCGATCCGGCCGCCGGCCTCACCTTCGCGCGGGGATTGCGCACGATCCTGCGCAGCGACCCCGACGTCATCCTCGTCGGCGAGATCCGCGACGAGGAGACGGCCCGGATCGCGATGCAGGCGGCGACCACGGGCCACCTCGTCCTCAGCACGCTGCACGCGCAGAGCGCCTCGAGCTCGATCGTCCGGCTCAAGGACATGGGCGTCGACCCGGGCCTGCTGGCGCCGTCGCTCAACTGCGTGATCGCCCAGCGCCTCGCGCGGCGACTCTGCCTCGAGTGCCGCGAGGCGTACGAGCCGGGCCAGGAAGCACGGCACGATCTCGGGGACGAGTACAAGGACGTGCATCGTCTCTACCGCGCCCGGGGCTGTGATGCCTGCCTCCAGACCGGCTATGACGGCCGGGTGGCGCTCTACGAGGCGATGTCGGTGGAGGGGAAGATCCGACGCCTGATCGACGGTTCCACCGAGGACATCTTCGCGGCCGCGATCGAGCAGGGGATGTCGACGCTCCGCGAGAGCGGCCTCAGGCTCTGCGTCACCGGCGTCACCTCGCTCGAAGAGGCCCGGCGCGTCACCGGCGACCGGCTGCTCTGACACGCGGGAACCCCTGGTTCCCCCGTGCGCCCCCTCCTTGTTGGCGGGCGGCGGATCGTCGATCACCCAGCGGGGCATTGCAGTGACAGGCTCAAGCCAATCACTGCGGTTCGGCCTGCGGCGACGAGGCGAGCGTCGCGAGCCGTGCGAGTGCGGCGATCGCCTTCAGCGGCGGCCTCGCCAGTCCGCGCGCCTCCGACGGTGCGCTGATGTCGCCGCGGACGAGCCGCTCCACCACCGGCCAGACGAGCGGGGCCCGCGCGAGCGTGAAGGTCGCGCGCGGGTAGCGGTCGAGGGCGATCTTCGCTCCCCAGGAGGCATGGGCGAGCGCGCCTAACGCGGCGGACAGGCGCGCGTTGTAGCCGTCGACGGTCTCGGCCCGCCCGGCGAGGACGTCGAGCACCTCGGCAGACGCGAGCCTGGCGCTGACGAAGGCCTCGTACATGCCGTCGCCGGTGAGCGGGTCGACGAGCCCGGCCGCGTCGCCGACGACGATCGCCCGGCCGCGGGCGGCGACGAAGCCCGACCGGCGGAGCGGCAGGCGGTGGCCGCGGACGCTTTCGAGCGCGGCTCCGTCGATTCCGTGCCGGCGGCAGAGCTCGGCGAGATGCCCACGGAGGCGTGGGCCCTCGGCTTCCCAGCCCCCCACGCCGACGTTCACGTGGTCGCCCTTCGCG